>CAJIBU010000183.1_pt1 | contig 26194 bp, 24 predicted proteins | sample 9199451 | NCBI WGS metagenome assembly CAJIBU01 (sample SAMEA7708315, study PRJEB35096) | sediment metagenome | biome: marine neritic benthic zone biome [ENVO:01000025]; feature: sediment [ENVO:00002007]; material: shallow marine sediment [ENVO:03000034] sea grass bed [ENVO_01000059] ... | reverse complement strand
TCGACGATCCCGCGCACGTCCAAGAGGCGATCCGGGAGGTGCTGGCCTACTTCGGCGAGCAGGTCGAGCGTCGGCGCGCTGAACGAGCACGCTATCGCAACACGAAAGAGACCGCCGCCTTCCTCGACAAGAGAAGTCCCCAATACATCGGTGGCATCCTGGAGATGGCGGGAGCGCGGCTCTACGGTTTTTGGGGAGGCCTCACCGAGGGGCTGCGCACGGGGCAGCCACAAAACGAAATCAAAGAAACCGGCGAGCCGATGTTCGCGAAGCTCTACGCAACGCCAGAACGCCTCGAGCAGTTCATGGGCGCGATGGCCGGCATCTCGGCAGGCAACTTCAAAGCGCTCGCGGAGAAGTTCGATTTCTCGCGATACGAGACGCTGGGCGACATCGGTGGCGCAACCGGGCAACTCGCGTGCATGGTGGCCGCCGCAAACCCTCACATGCGGTGTACTTCAGCCGATCTTCCGGCAGTCGAGCCGATCGCCAAGCGCTGCATCGAAAGAGCCGGCCTTTCCGATCGCGTAGGCACAGCCGTCGTCGACTTCTTCAAAGACCCGCTCCCCAAAGCCGACGTCATCACGATGGGCATGATCCTCCACGACTGGAACCTCGAAAAGAAGATGCATTTGATCCAGCTCGCGTACGATGCGCTGCCACCTGGTGGTGCGTTCGTCGTCGTCGAAGCGCTGATCGACGACGAACGCCGCGAAAACGCGTTCGGCCTCTTGATGTCGCTCAACATGCTGATCGAGTTTGGCGACGCATTCGACTACTCGGGCGCGGATTTCAGGGGCTGGTGCAGCGAAGTGGGGTTCGATCGCTTCGACGTCATTCCACTCGCGGGGCCATCCTCCGCCGCGGTCGCCTACAAGCCGGGTTAGCGCGAGCCCGCAGGGCGTTGTATTGAACGAGTGATGATTTTTCGCCGCAAGGATGCCGCCGAGCTCAGCCCGCAGGCGCGCGACCGGCTCGCCGAAATCGTGGAGCAGTATCTTTCCGATGCAGACGACGCGACGAGGCGCATCGTCACGGCAGTCGCCGGGCTGCTGGCCAAGGTTGCGTACGCAGATGGCCACTACTCCGAGCAAGAAGAGGCCACCATTCAAAAGGAGCTCAACCGCGTGCACGGGCTCAGCCCCGCAGGCGTCGATGCAATCTGCGGGCTCTTGGCCGATCAAATTAGCCACGTCGCCTTGCTCGGCGACCACGATTGGACGCGCGACCTACGCGAGCTTGCCGACCGCGAGCTCCGGCTCGAGGTGCTCGAGGTGCTGATCGAGATGGCAGTTGCCGACCACGTGCTCAAGCACGACGAGCAGGTACAGCTTCGCCGCATCGCGAAGGCGCTCAGTCTCACGCAAGACGACTACAACGCGCTTCAGGCCCAGCACCGTGACAAGCTGTCCACGCTCGACTGAAGCTCACGCCAGACCGCGCTAGGCCATCTGCTCGAGCATCTGCTTCATCATCCCGTGAAGCAGATTCACCGCTTTGAGCGGGCGCACCATCACCTTGAAGTCGTCGATTTGGCCGTCTGCGTTCCAGTGAAACATGTCGACGCCGTTGATGTGGATGCCCTGAACCTCCGCGGTGAACTCGAGCATCGCGTCGGATTCGCCGACCACTTCGCGCACGTACTCGAAGCTGTCGTTGCCGAGCACCATCACGGCCGCGCTCAGATAGAGCGTGGTGAGCTGTTTGCCCTGCTGAGGGGTGTGCACGACTGGCGAATGGAAGACCACGTCGTCGGCGAGGATCGCATCGAGGCCGCTCGGATCCCGGTTCTTCACGACTTCGTGCCACGCATCGATGGTCGGTTGGCTCATTGCCCAACCATAGTGCTAGGAAGCGCGCGTGCGAAACAAGATTCGTAACGTCGCCATCATTGCCCACGTCGACCACGGCAAGACCACGCTCGTCGATGCGATGCTGCATCAAACGGGCGTTTTTCGCGCCAACGAGGCGGTTCGCGAGCGCGTGCTCGACTCCAACGACCTCGAGCGCGAGCGCGGCATCACCATTCTCGCCAAGCACGCGTCGATTCGCTGGAACGGCTTCAAGATCAATCTCATCGATACGCCCGGCCACGCGGATTTCGGCGGCGAGGTGGAACGGACGCTCCGCATGGCCGACGGCGCGCTGCTGCTGGTGGACGCCGCCGAGGGCGCCCTGCCTCAAACGCGGTTCGTGCTGTCGAAGTGCATCGAGCTCGGCCTGCCGGTCGTGACCGTCATCAACAAGATCGACCGCCGCGACGCGCGCCCCGACGAAGCGCTCAACGAGGTATTCGATCTCTTTTGCGACCTCGGGGCCACCGACGAGCAGGCGGACTTCGCGCACGTCTACGCGATCGGCAAGGACGGCATCGCCAAGCTCGAGCTCGAAGACGAGTCCGCCGACCTCACGCCCCTCTTCGAGACGCTCACCGAACGGCTCCCGCAGCCCGCCGGCGACCCGTCGCTCCCGCTTCAGCTCCTGGTGCACAACACCATCCACGACGACTACGTCGGCCGCGTCGCGATCGGGCGTCTGCGCAACGGCACCATTCGCCCACAGCAGACCATCGCCATCGTCGGCGAAGACGGCGTGCGCGAGCACAAAGTCAGCGCACTCTGGGGCTTCGAAAGCCTCGAGCGCGTCCGCATCGACGAGGCGTCCGCGGGCGACATCGTCGCGATCTCGGGCATCGACGACGTCTTCATCGGCGACACGGTCACCGACCCGGCCGAACCCGCGCCGCTCGAACGAATCCGCGTGGAGGAGCCGACGATCAAGATCCGCTTCTTGGTCAACACCTCGCCCTTTGCGGGCCGCACCGGCGACTACGTCACTTCGCGGCAGGTGCGCGAGCGGCTCTTGAAGGAAGCGCAGCGCAACATCGCGATGCGCGTCGAAGAAGGCGACGAGACCGATTCGTTCATGGTGTACGGCCGCGGCGAGCTCATGCTCGCGATCCTCGCCGAAACGATGCGGCGCGAGGGCTACGAGCTCGCGCTCGGCATGCCTGAAGTCGTGGTGCGCGAAGTCGACGGGCGCCGATGCGAACCGGTGGAAACCGTCGTCGTCGACGTGCCCCAGAACCACGTTGGCACCGTCACCCAGCTCCTCGGAGACCGCGGCGGCGTCATGGGCAAGATGATGCCGGTCGGCGCGAGCCGCGCGCGCGTCGAGTATCGCGTGCCGTCGCGCGGGCTGATCGGCTTTCGCTCGCTCTTCATGACCGAGACGCGCGGCGAGGGACTGATGAGCTCGATGTTCGAGGGCTGGGAGCCGTACTCGGGGCCTTTGCTCCGGCGAAAGAACGGCGCGATCGTCTCCGACCGCAATGGCACGACCACGCCCTACGCCCTCTTCAACCTACAGCCCCGCGGCAAGCTCTTCGTCGGCTCCAGCACGAAAGTCTACGAAGGCATGATCGTCGGCGAGCACAACCGGCCGAGCGACCTCGACGTCAACTGCACGCGCGAAAAGAAGCTCACCAACATCCGCGCCGCCGGCCGCGACGAAAACGTCGTGCTCACCCCGCACCGCCAGCTCAGCATCGAAAACGCGCTCGACTGGATCGACCAGGACGAGCTCGTGGAGGTCACGCCAGACGCGGTGCGTGTGCGAAAGACGATCCTGCAATGCAATCGCCGCCCGAAGCGCACGCCATCTGGGCCAACCTAGGCTTCACGTGCAGAGCGCTTGTAGCTGTAGAGAAAGAGGACGGCGAGCAAGGTCTGGAGAATCCACGTCGGTATCATCTCACCGACGGCAATCAACCCGCTGCGCACGGCGTACGCCCCAGCAGCCGCGAGCCCGACGATCACCAGCACGGTGATCGGCAGCACGCCTCGACGCTCGACTGGCTTCCGGTCGGCCCATAGCAGGAGCACCGTCCAGCCGATCATCAAGGACGCGCCGAGCCCCATCGCATACCGGTACTCGGGCCCGGGGGCGAATCCTTCAAGCCCGTAGATCGCGTTCCCAAGCGGAGGGACCAGCATCACCAAGGCGGCAAGCGCGTCGGCGATCGCGCCCGCCCGATACGAGGCACGCAGCCAGCGCACGTCACTCATGGCGAGGTTTGTGAAGGACGCCAGCCGCTCGGCTCGAAGCAGGCCCCAGCGTCTCGGGCACCGCCCAAGGCGGATAGGTGCTGACCGGGAGGTCCGCCGCGGACTCCCGCGCACGGAGGAGAACCCAACTGTGCAAGCGCACGAGACAGTCCACTCCGAAACCGGCGACTGATGTCCATCGCAACGGGAGCTTGCAACGGGCATGCCACGCCGCGTCGAAACCAAAATCCAGGCCGCCGCAGCTCGGGGCACAGGCGCCGATGCGAACATTCTTCGCGAGAAATCGCCGCGCCGCACGGCTTGCGCGCATTGGCCGAGGCCAAGCCCACGGTGCATGATGCATCGTTCGTGAGCCGCAAGAAGACCAAACCAGGCAACCCTCGCCCGCGCCCAGTGGATGACGAGGCCCTCCGCGACGCCTACGCCGACGTGAAGCCGCTCCGCGACGCCGCGCCGAGGCGTGCGTCCGCGCCGCCGCCCGAGCGACCCCTCCCCCACACACGCGCATCGGCATCCGCGCCGCGCGCGCTCGAGCTAGAGCGCGAGGGCAACGGCCTGGTCACCGCAAGACGACCCGCCACGCATTCGAGCATCCTCGACTCGCTCGAAGACCCGAGGCTCGAGGTCGACGCGGAGTACGATCTCCATGGGCTCACGGCGCACGAGGCCGAGCGCGAGGTGCTGATCTTCGTGCGCGAGCAGCAACGAATTGGAAACCGCTGGGTCCTGGTGATCGTCGGCAAGGGGCTACACAGCCGCGACGGCAAAGGCACGCTCCGAGAGCACATCATCGGCGCGCTGTCTTCGCGCGAGCCGGCCAGGTACGTGCTGGCGTTTCGAACGGCGCCGCGGCACCTCGGGGGGTCGGGTGCGCTCGCGGTTCGGCTGGTGGACCGCCTCTAGTCGAGCCGGCGATTGACTTCGCTCACCTGCTCGTTGAGCGTCCAGTAGTCGTAGAGGATGCCCACGAGGAAGAGGCCGCCGGTGAGCAAGTAGAGGAGCCCCGTCCAGAACTTCTGCATGTAGAGCCGGTGAAGCCCGAAGATGCCCCCGAAGGTGAGCAGGATCCATGCGATGTTGTGGCTCACGGGCCCCGGGTCGTATCGAAGCTCGGCGGAGCGGTCGAGCATTGGCATCAGGAAGAGGTCGATGACCCATCCGACCGCCAAGAGGCCGAACGTGAGGAACCAGATCGTCCCGGTGACCGGGCGGCCGTAGTAAAACCGGTGGGCACCCATGAACCCGAAGATCCACAGGAGATAGCCCATGCCGAGGTTGTGCGTGTCGCCCTGCGCCATGCGCCGCGCCCCCTCAGCCTTTGCTGATTTTGCCCTCTTTGTGGGGATGGTGCGCGCGGCATTTGGGACAGAACTTCTTGATGCGGAACTTCTCGGGCATGTTGCGCTTGTTCTTGTCCGTGACGTAGTTGTCTTTGCCGCAGTTTTCGCAGCTCAGCTTGAGTAGATCGCGGTTGGACTTGGCCATGGTCGTTCTCGCCTCACAGGCGTTTGGAAGGAGCCGAGTGTAGCGGGGGCGGAGGCCCGGTCAAATCCCGCCCGGAGGGCCTGGATCCGGCCCGCCGATCCGTTGTAAACCCTCGGAGATGTTCGACAGCAAGCAGTCCGGAGGCACCCCGGCGGAGTACGTCGCCCGCCAGGCCGAGACGGTCGGCGAGATGTTCTTGAAGCGGGTCGAGCGCGACGGCGACGCGCCCGCGTTCTACTTCAAGCAAGACGACGCGTGGCAGCCGGTCGGCTGGAGCGAGTTTCTCACGCACGCCGGCGCGGTTGCGACGTACCTGCTGGGCCTCGGGCTTCAGATTCAGGACAAGGTATGCATGGTCGGGGCCACCGGGCCAGCCTGGTGCTACTGCGACATCGGCGGGCAGCTCGCGGGCGCGGTCACCCTCGGCGCGTACCCCACCCTCACGCCCAAGCAGCTCGCCTACATCCTCCAGCACGCCGACACCAAGATCGCGTTCGTCGAGGGCGTCGAAGAGGTCACCAAAATCCTCGCACGCCGCGACGAGCTCACGCAGCTCGAAAAGGTGGTCGTCTGGAACACCGAGGGGGCCGAATCGCTGATGGAGGCCCACGACTGGCTGGTTCCGTTCGAGCGCGTGCTCGCCACGCCGGTGGACCTCCCCGCGATTCGAAACCGGGTTGCCGCCGTCGACCCGGCGAGCACCGCCATCATCGTCTACACGAGCGGCACCACGGGCCCGCCCAAAGGCGCGATGATCTCCCACGAGAACATCATCACCGTGATGCGCGATCAAGATGAGGCGTTTTCGATCGTCGAAGGGGACGTGAGCCTCAGCTTCTTGCCTATGGCGCACGTCGCCGAGCGGGTGCTGGCCTTCTACGGCCGCATCAACACCGGCATGCGCACGTACTTTGCGTCGAGCATCGCCAAAGTGCTCGAGGAGGTCGGGGAGGTGAGGCCAACCGTGTTCGGCAGCGTCCCGCGCATCTTCGAAAAGGCCTACGCGAAGATCATGAGCACCGTCGAGCAGTCGCCGCCGGCGCGGCAGCGCATCTTTCGCTGGGCGGAGCGCGTCGGCCGCGAGGCGGTTCGGCGCTGGCAGGCAGGCGAAAAGGTCCCGCTCGGCCTTCGGATTCAGCACCGGCTCGCCGACCGCCTCGTCTTTTCCAAGCTGCGCGCGATTTTCGGGGGCCGGGTTCGCTACTTCATCACGGGCGCTGCGCCCATCGCGCCCGACATCCTCGAGTTCTTCTGGGCCGCGGGCTTTCCGATTTACGAGATGTACGGAATGACCGAGTCGACGGTCATCACGCACGCCAACGTGCCCGGGCACGTGAAGCTCGGCTCCGTGGGCCGCCCGCTCGGCATCGTCGAAGACCGCATCGCCGCCGACGGCGAGATCCTGATCAGAGGCAAGGTCGTCTTTCAGGGCTACCACAAGAACCCGGAGGCTACCGCCGAGACGATCGTGGACGGCTGGCTCCACACCGGCGACATCGGAAAGAAAGACGCCGACGGATGCGTCTCGATCCTCGACCGCAAGAAGCACATCATCATCACCGCCGGCGGCAAGAACCTCACGCCGGCCAACATCGAGAACGAGCTCAAGGCCTCGGACCCGATCGTCAGCCAGGCGCACGCGCACGGGGACAAGCGCAAGTATCTCGTGGCGCTCGTCACGCTCGGCGCGGCGGAGGCGGTCGACTGGGCGAGGCAGCAGTCGCTCATCGACGACTCCACGGCGGACGCGCACATCCAAGACCTCACCGAAAACCCGCTCGCCCGCTCGGACGAGCTTCGTGCGCTGCTGGAACAGGTGTCCAAGGCGCCCGACATCGAAGCCAGGCTCGTCGCTTCGGTGAAGCGCGCCAACGAATCGCTCTCGCGCGTCGAGACCATCAAGAAGATCTACGTATTGCCGCGCGAGCTCAGCGTCGAGGAAGACGAGCTCACGCCCACCCTCAAGCTCAAGCGCAAAAACGTCGAAACGAAGTTCGCCGACACGTTCGACCGGCTCTATGAAGAAGAGGCGTTTGGCTTGGTGGTGATGTCGTCCTAGGCTTCGGGCTCGATGCGGTTCGCGCTGACCTGCTTGATCGTGACGCTGCTGGCGTCCCCCGCACTGGCCTTCGAGGGGTCGCTCGAGGCACGCCTTTTGAGCGAGCAGGGGCTCGCGGCACGCATCCACGCTCGCTACGCGAAAAACGGCGACGTGCGCATGGACATTCGCGCCAACGACGCCGAGGGCCTCCCGGTGCTCACCACCACCATCATGCCGGCCAAGGGCGACACGTATTATTCGGTCCTCTACGGCGACCGCACCATCGTCGAAATCCCCTACTCCGCGCTCGCGGCGTCCAGCCAGCAGGTCAAAGGCTCCGGCGAGAGCGCCAACCTCGAGATCCAGAAGCTCGGCCCCGAGGTGGTCAGCGGCGTGCAGACGCGCCACATCCGTGTGCTCGACAAAGACAACCAAACCACGATCGACCTCTGGCTCACACAGAAGTATCCGGCCGACCTCTGGACCCGCGCGTTTCGCGGTCGCAACCTCGGCCTCGAGATGTCCGACGACGAACGCACCAAGGCGATGCGCAAATACGGCGTCAAGCCGGGGTTCTCGATGAAGATGCGCGTGCTTCAGGCGGGCGGAGTGCCGGTGGTGTTCCTCGTCGACAAGATCGAACGTGGCTCGGTGCCTCCCGAGACGTTTGCGCTCCCGGAGGGCTTCAGCCGCGTTCAGGGGCCAATCGAGCCCTGACGCTCACGGCGCGTCGTCTGTGATCACGGCGAGATACGGCAGGTTTCTGAACTTCTGCGCGTGATCGAGCCCGTATCCCACCACGAACACGTCGTCCACGGTGAAGCCCAAGTAGTGGATGTCGACCGGAATGCGCGTGCGAGACGGTTTGTGGAGGAGCGACGCGACGCGCACCGAAGCCGGCTGACGCGTAGCGAGGTTCTCGCCGAGGTACGACACGGTGAGGCCCGTGTCGACGATGTCCTCGACCAGAATCACGTGCTTGCCCTCGATCGGATGGCTGAGGTCGGTGGTGATCTGCACCACGCCGCTGCTTTCGTCGCCGTCGCCGTAGCTACGCACGCCCAGAAAATCGATCGCTACGTCGAGGTCGATGTGCCGCACGAGGTCGGCCGCGAAGACGTAGCTCCCCTTCAGCACCGGCACGATGACGAGCTCCTTGCCGAGATAGTCGTGTGTGATCGCCCGGCCGAGCTCTGCGACTCGCTGTGCGATGTGGCCAGCGTCGATGAGAGGTTTGATCGGCACGCGCGCCCCCTAGTTCGCCGAGAATACGATCGGGAACTTGGCGGGGCCACCTTCGGAAGACGACGGGAACCGCCAGCGCCGCACCGAGGCTTCGATGCATTCGGCGAGCCCGCCCGGGCCGCTCCCCACCGCGCTGACATTCTTGACGCGACCTGACGAGGCCACCGTCACCGTCACGTCCATGCGCACGGCGGGCGGAGATTGCTGACCGCGAATCGCGCGCTCGTAGCAGCGCTGAAGCTTCGGCTTGTTGGTGGTGACGGTCGAGCGCACGGCGCTGCTGTCGAGCGGCGCTTTCTTACTCTTGTTGCTCGACGAATCGGAGACTTTGATCTTCGCAGGCGCGGTGTCTGCGCTCGAGCCGAAGTCGTCGAGCAGCTTTTGGTCGGCGGCGCTCAGCGAGCTGCCTTTGCTCTCAGGCTCGGCCGCCGGCTTGTTGCGCGTGCGTCGGGCGCGAGGCTTCCTTGCCGGCGCCGGCGCCATCTTCGGCCCGTCGTCCGACGGGTTTGGCGGCTCGACTACGAGCGCGGCTTTGTTCGCGGCGCTCTTGGCGTCGCTCGTCGCGCTGTCCTTCGCCGCGTCTTCACTGGTCTCGGCGTCGTCTCCTAGCGCCGCCGCGGCCTCGACATCGCCGGCAGTGCCCTCAGCTTCTGCCCCTTCTGCTGGGGCTTCACCGTCGCTACTCTCTTCGGACGATGCTTCCTCGGCGGGCTCCTCGGCCTCGGCCGCCTTCGGCTCCACCGGTGCCGGCGCGGGCGCTTGCTTCGCAGGCGGCGTCGACTCGCCGAGGACGCTTTCCATCAGCCTGTCGCCGTAACGATCGAAAACGAGATACGCGAGCATCCCGGAGAACGCGATGAGCGCCAACAGCAGCGCGAGAACGCCGACGGAAAGGCGACGGTCGGACTTGGTTGCGGGCTCGGGCGCGACTGCCGCCGCCGACTCGGGCGGCGCGGCGGGCACCGACACGCGCTCTTCTGACGCGGCGGGCAGGCCCGAAAACGAGCCCACGCTCGGCGAGGCCTCGAACACCTCCGAGGGCCCTATCGGCGCGGGCGGCTGGGACATCTCGCGAAAGACGCCCGGCACGCTTTCTTCGGGCTGAAGCGAATCTGCAAGCGGTGCGAAATCGCCTGGAAGCTCGGGACGCAGTGCAGGCGGCACCGCCGGTGCAGCGGGCGCCGCCGAGGGCTCCGCGATCGACGTGCGCGACTCGACGAACGGTGGCATCGACGAAAACGACGAACGCGCGGGCGGGCCGGAGTGGCGGCGATCGTGAAGCAGCGCCATCAGCTCGGGAACGGTGGCGAGCGGGCGCCACTCTTCGAAGCCTTCACGCCAAACGAGCGAGTACTCGCTGACCGCGCCGGCGTCGACCTTGTGCGCCATCTCCTCGAGCTTGATCGGGCCAATGGGCACGTCGTTGATCGACACGTGCCACTGCGGAATCTCACGCGCGCCTGGCTCTGGAGCCGCGGCAAGCGCAGGCATGGGCGGTGCCAACCCCGGATGCTGCCCTACGACCGCAGCGCTCGCCGCGGCGGGCGCGGAGGAAAGCCTGCGCGACGCAGCAACCTGACGGCGCGGCGGCGGAACAGAAGGAGGACGACGCCTCACCGAGTTCGCTGGGCGACGCGAACGCGACGTCGCTGCGTCGGGTCCAAACGCCGGGCTCGACCGGCGCGTAACCTCGTCGAAGCCATACGCCGCGGCTGCGGGCACTGTGACGTCAGCCAGGTTGCGACCGTCGATCAGAATGCGGTGATCGCATTTGCGACATGGAAAACGAACCACGCGTCCCCGAACTTTCTCGTCGGAGATTTTGTATTTCGCATGACAACTGTCGCACTCGAATCGCATCGGTTTCATCGCGTCTCGACGCCTCGGCGGAGGCCCGCGGACTTCCAGCTTGGCATGAGAGAATCGTAGCGCGAAATGGGGACCTTATTCAATAAGGGCGCAAAATTTCACATGCCCGACAGGACGTAATAGCGGGTCTGGATATCGTCGTAGAGCAGGACCAGCCTGTTCTCCCCGATCCGACGAGACCACCGCTGGTCCTCTTCATCGTAAGCGATGCGAAAGCTCGCGCTGTAGCGGTAGGCGATCAAAACGCGGTCCATTTCCCTCGTGATAGTGCGGTATTTGATCTCATACCGAACATCTGTCACCCGCTCCCGCCACCGGCTCAGCTTCTCCTGCAGGGACTGGTAGTCGAGGTCGTCATCACCCGAAGGGGTGCCGTTGTCGTCGAGATACTGGGGGTGCGCCATCGCGAGAAGCGCCCCGATGTCCCGTGATTCGACCGCATTTCGGTAGTTCTCCATGAACGTGATGACCTCCCGGTTTTCCGGGGTGTCTTTCACGGTGGTGTTGGGGATGTTTTTCGTGCACCCCGCACCGGCGGCAACCGCCGCACACACCAACGACGCGGCAAAAGCCTTGTGAATGGAGCCCATCACGCGTTCAACGCACCTTTTCGCCACCACATTCCCCGATTATCGATCGGGCGCTACTGAATCCCATAATCTTTGATCTTGTAAAGGAGAGCGCGATGGCTGATCTCGAGCAGCTTGGCGGCCGCGGTTCGGTTGCCGCCGGTCTTGTCGAGCGCCCTTCGGATGAGCGATTCCTCCATGAATCGGGCGGTTTTCTTGATCGAGAGCTCGCCCGATTCGAGGGTCGCCGCCACCGGGTCGGGCGGCTCCCGCATCCGTTCGGGGAGGTCGGCAAGGGTGACGACGTCCCCTTCGCAGAGCACCACCGCCCGCTCGATCGTGTTTTCGAGCTCGCGCACGTTGCCGGGCCAGCGGTGGCTGAGCAGCACCTTTCGCGCGCGCGGGTCGATGTCCCGAATCGACGTGCCGAGGCGGCGGTTGTTTCTCTCGATGAAGTGCTCGACCAGCAGCATGACGTCGTCGCGCCGATCGCGAAGCGGCGGGACGTTGATCTGTAAAACGTTGAGACGATAGAAAAGGTCTTCGCGAAAGCGGCTCTCTTCAACCTCGCGTCGAAGGTCGCGCACGGTGGCTGCGATGACCCGCACGTCCACCTCGCGATCGCGCGTCGCACCGAGTGGCCGGACCCGTCCTTCTTGAAGCACGCGAAGAAGCTTCACCTGCAGTGAAAGCGGAAGCTCGCCGATCTCGTCGAGGAACAACGTCCCGCCGTCTGCCTCCGTAAAGAGACCTGCTTTGTCGGCGTGAGCGTCGGTGAATGCGCCTTTCTTGTGACCGAACAGCTCGCTTTCGAGCAGCGTTTCGGGGATCGCACCGCAGTTCAGCGGGACGAACGGCTTGCTCTTGCGGGAGCTTCCGTCGTGCAGGGCGCGTGCAACGAGCTCTTTGCCGGTGCCGCTCTCGCCTTGAATCAAGACGGTGGTCTTGTAGTCGGCGACTTTGCCGATCGTTGCGAACACCTTTTGAATCGCGTCGCTCTTGCCGAGGATGCCGTGGAAGGTTTGATCCTTGCGCATCGCTTCTTTGAGCGCTCTGTTTTCGCGACGAAGCGACTCACGCTCTTCGGCTTTGGTGAGTGCGAGTAGCACCTCGTCCTGTTTGAAGGGCTTGCTGATGTAGTCGTAGGCCCCGGCCTTCATCGCTTCGATCGCGAGGTCGACCGACCCGTAGGCGCTCATCAGGATCACGGTCGCGAGCGAAGAGCGCGCCTTGAGCTCGGCGCAGAGCTCGAGCCCGGTCATCCCGCTCATGCGCACGTCGGCGAGCACGAAGTCCGGGTCGAATCGCTCGAGCTGCTCGAGGGCGTGCTCGGCGCTTTCGGCCGCTTCAACCTGGTAGTCGTGCTTCTTCAGCAGGGTCCGAAGCACGACCCGGATGTTTTCTTCATCGTCGACGACCAGCACGCGGCGCATGGGCAAACCCTGTACTTTCTGCATAGCAGAATGGAGGCGGGCGAAAAAATTTCATAATTACGGAGGGCTCTGGGGGAGGCTCGCTGTAAAGTTCTTGCTCGATTGGCCTTCCTGGGCCCAAGTGGGTATGATTTTGCTGTCGGGTAGGGGGAGAAGACATGAAGATCCGCTTTGCTTTTTTGCTGGTGATGGTGGGGCTCATCGCGACCGTGAGCAGCTGCTCGAACCGGTCGCTGAACCCGCTCAATCCATGCACCATCAACGGCGTCGTCCAGAACGTCCCGGTCAACCCGCAGCGCGCGGTCGACCTGCTGATCCTCATCGATGACTCCCCTTCGATGCTCGAAGAGCAAGACAAGCTTGCCGAGCAGGTGCCCCGGCTCGTGAATCTTCTCCTGACCGGTGGCGCCGCCGAGCCGACGGCGGTTGGTGAGTTCCCTGCCGTGGAGAGCTTGCACGTTGGCGTGATCACACCCGATCTCGGCTGGTCGACCGAGCCGCCAACCAACTTCTCGCCGCCGGACGACTTCAACCCGAGCCCGGCCTGCGAGCGCAACGGCGGCCTCGGCAAAGCCGGGTTCATGCAGGTCGAGGGCTCGCGAACCGGGTGCACGGCACAGACACCGCCCGAAGGCACGCTCTACCTCAACTTCCCGGAACCTGGGTTCACCGCGGCCGATCTGATCAGCGACGTCGAGTGCGTGACCGGCCAGGACGATGGCTGCGGCTTCGAGCAGCAGCTCGAGGCGGTGCTCGCGCAGGACCGCAACAGCGCCAACGATGGATTCAGCCGAGAAGGCGCGCTCCTCGCAGTCATCATGATCACCGACGAGGACGACTGCTCCGCGACCGATCCGCGCGTGTTCGACGTCGAGGCACGGATGAGCAACCCGTATCAAGGGCCCTTCACGACCGGCGGCGACGTGCAGTTCAACCTCCGCTGCTCGGAGCACACCCAGGCGCTCCAGCAAGTGCAGCGCTACGTCGAGGGCATCGCCGCGCTCAAGGGCGACCCGAGCCAGGTGGTGTTTGCCGCGATCACGGGGATTCCCGAGGACTCTTCGCTCGACCGCGAGAACTTCGACACGGATGAAGAGCGGTACGACGCGATTCTCGCCGCGAGCGGCATGCAAGAGGTGCCCGACCCGGCCACCGCCGATACGCAAACACAGCAGCTCACGCCGGCATGCACCGCCACCGACGGCTCCGGCGCGGCGGCGCCCGGACGGCGCATCGTCGAGACCATGAAGGGCCTTGCCGCCGACAACACAGGCGTCGGCACCGTCGTCGAGTCGATCTGCGCGTCGGACTATGCGCCCGCGCTCAACGCGATCGTCGACCGCATTGCTGCGGCGCTGCGTCAGCTTTGTCTTCCGCGTCCGCTCAACCGCAACTCGTCCAATCTCGTGGGCTGCGAGGTGCGCGAGGTGCAGCCGGAGGGTGAGACCTGCGCGAACGCGGGACGCGGGCGTGAGCCGGCTCCCGTCGGCACCGAGGATGGCCGCGAGGTGTGTCGCGTCGAGCAGCTTCCGAGCGACCCGAACGCGGGCGAGCCGAGCGGTCTCGGCTGGTTCTACGACGACTTCACGTCAGAGACCGAAGGCGCCTGCTCTTTCAATCCCGAGCAGCAGCGCGTGAGCTTCACCGACGGGGCCGAGCCGCTCACCGGCGCGCGCATCCGTTTCGAGTGCTTGCAGGCGGCCACCCCACAGACGCAGGACATCGGCTGGCCGTGCACGGCTGCTGCCGACTGCGACCCCGACCCGGCGAACTGCCTCGAGGGCGAATCCACCGATGCGTGCGAAATGCGCCTCCTGCAGGAGCGCTACGACCAAGACAACCTCGACCTCACGTGCGACACCCAATCGAACACCTGCCAGCTCACCTGCGAAAACAACACGCAGTGCCCGGGCGGCTTCGCCTGCTTCGACGAAAGCGGCGACGGCAACAGCTACTGCGTGAACCCCACCTGCTCGCTCAACTAACCCTCGAAAAAAGGGGACAGTCCCCTTTTTCGCGCGTCCGTGTCATCGTGGCAGGCCGATGGTGAAGACGATGCAACTAGAGCCCGCCTTCGCGGCTCGCCTGCTCTTGCAGGCGCTCGGCGGGCGGGTGTCGATTCCGCTTTCGCTACTCCGCGCCCAAGCGGCGCGGCTCGCCGACAAAGTCTCCCTCGAGCTCGAAGGCGCCGGCCCAGGGCTGCGCGTGCGGGGAGAGGCGACGGCGCTCGGCGCCGACATCGCGTTTTCGACGCGCATCGATGCGAGCGGCATTCGAGTCGAGGGGCTGCGACGCACGGTGCGCATTCACCTCAGCGAAGCCGAGCTCTCCACCCCCGACGATGCGCCCGGGCCGCTCGCCGAAACGATTCGAAACGGCATGATCGACACCGAGCATCCCGCGACGCTGATCGGCAACATGGTGTCGCTCCCGAGCATGGTGCTCGAAGCAAGCGGACGCGACGTGGTGATCGACCTGATGCGAGTGCCAGCGATCGAGCGAGATGAACGCCTCCGGGCCCTTGTCGAAGCTGCGACGAGCGTGGTGGGCATCACTGGCGTGCGCATCGCGAACGATGCGATCGAGCTCCGCCTCGGCCTTCTCCCGGGCGGCGCCGGCGAGGCCGCTAAGAGCACGGCCCGCGCCGCCCTCACCCCCGTCATCCGCTACCTCTGGCCCAACGGCCGCTGATCGAAAAAGGGGACAGTCCCGTTTTTTCTCTGGCGGGCGGCGGCGGCGTGGCGGGGGTCGTTGATTCGGGTTGGCGTAAGGGTCCGGAAATTCTGTCGAGGGGGCTGGTACGGCGCTTGCTCTTTAGGCGGGAGTGCTTGCGACTGCGCACGCCGCCTGTTTGGTGGGCATCGAAGCGAATCCAGTGCAGGTCGAGGTGCGCCTCGCCGAAGGGTTGCCGGGGTTCGACATCGTCGGGCTGCCCGAGCGTGGCGTCAAAGAGAGCCGCATTCGCGTGCGCGCGGCGCTTTCGTCGATCGGGTTCGCGTTTCCGCCGCGCCGCCTCGTGCTCAACCTGGCCCCGGGCGATCTTCCGAAGACCGGCGCCGGCCTCGACCTCGCGATCGCCGCGTCGATCTTGGCCGCGTGCGGCGGGGTGTCGCCCGAGCAGCTTTCGAGCACGCTGCTGGTCGGCGAGCTATCCCTCTCGGGTGAGCTTCGGCCGGTGCGAGGTGTGCTTGCCGTCTTGCGGAGCGCCCGGCGCGCGGGCCTTTGCAATGCGATCATCCCGGAGGGAAGCCGCCACGAGGCCATGCTCGTCGAGGGCGTCTCGGTGTGCACCGCCTCGCACGTCGGGGCGGTCGTCCGCTGGCTCAACGGCGAGGCGCCTTTGCCCGAGGTCACGGCGGAAAGCGACGCGCCAGAAAGCGATCTCGAACCCGACCCAAACCGCGACCTCGCGGCGATTCGTGGCCAAGAGGGCGCGCGCCGCGCGCTCGAGGTCGCGGCGGCCGGCGGCCATCACACGCTGTTCGTCGGCAGCCCCGGCGCCGGCAAAACCATGCTCGCGCGCGCCCTCCCCTCGATTCTGCCGCCGCCCTCGAGCGAAGAGGCGCTCGAAATCGCCACCATCGCGAGCTCCGCAGGCCTCCGCTCCCCGCGCATCCTCGTCGGGCGCGACCGGCCGTTTCGCGCGCCGCACCACACCGCCAGCGCCGCCGCGATCGTCGGCGGCGGCGAGCCCATTCGCGCAGGAGAGCTGACGCTCGCACATCGGGGCGTTCTTTTTCTCGACGAGCTCCCGGAGTTCCGCCGCGACGCCATCGAAACACTGCGCACCACCATGGAGGAAGGCGAAGTGGTGATCTCGCGCGCGCGCCGCCGAGTTCGCCTGCCGGCCGAGCCGATGGTCGTCGCCGCGATGAACCCCTGCCCCTGCGGATACCACGGCGACCCCACCCGGTTCTGCCGGTGCAGCCACCACGAGATCGCGCGCTACCGCGGCCGCGTGTCGGGCCCGCTGCTCGATCGGTTCGACCTTCACGTCGCAGTCCCGCGCGTCAGCGCGCGCGTCATGCGCAAAGCCACGGCGGGCGAGCCGTCTCGAGACGTGCAGCAGCGCGTCGAGCGTGCCCGCGCGCGTCTTGGGGAAGCAGGCCGCCGAGCAAGCCTCGAGTCGCTCACCCAGCACGTCCGCAAAGAGGCCCTCACGCTGCTCGAGCTCGGCGTCGAGCGCCTGAAGATGAGCGCTCGCGCGTATCTCAAAGCCCTGCGCGTCGCGCACACCATCGCCGCCCTCGACGGCAAATCCGAGGTGCTCCCGGCACACACCGCCGAGGCGCTTCAGTACCGCGTGCTCGATCGCGAGCCGTCGTGAGCGTCGCGCCAAGCACGCATGTCAACCAAGAAAGGAAACCAGCAAAATGAAACAACCACTCAAGGCCGTCGACGAAGTCCTGCAAAGCGTCGAGAAGCAGTTCGGCAAGGGCGCGATGATGCGCCTCGGCGACCGAAAGGCCGAGCGCGTGCCGTGCATCCCAACCGGCAGCCCTTCGCTCGACGCGGCGCTCGGCTGCGGCGGCTATCCGCAGGGCCGGGTCGTCGAGGTCTTCGGCCCGGAGTCGAGCGGCAAGACCACGCTCACCCTGCACGCCATCGCGCAGTGCCAAGCCGCAGGCGGAGTCGCCGCATTCATCGACGCCGAGCACGCGCTCGACGTGCACTACGCGAAGAAGCTCGGCGTGAATGCCAAGGAGCTCCTCGTCAGTCAGCCCGATAGCGGCGAGCAGGCCCTCGACATCGCCGAAATCCTCGTTCGCAGCGGGGCGATCGACCTGGTCGTCATCGATTCGGTCGCTGCGCTCGTGCCTCAGGCCGAGCTCGACGGCGACATGGGCGCCACGCACGTCGGGCTTCAAGCGCGGTTGATGAGCCAGGCGCTTCGCAAGCTCGCCGGCACGACCAGCCGCACCGGCACCACGATGATCTTCATCAACCAGCTTCGCATGAAGATCGGCGTGATGTTCGGCTCCCCCGAAACCACCACCGGCGGCCACGCACTCAAGTATTACGCCACCGTGCGCCTCGACGTGCGGCGCATCGGCGCCGTCAAACAGGGCGACTCGGTGCTCGGCAACCGCACGCGCGTGAAAGTCGTCAAGAACAAGCTCGCGCCGCCCTTTCAAAAAGCCGAGTTCGATATCCGCTACGGCGAAGGCATCGACGCCGTGGGCGATCTGCTCGACCGCGCCGTGTCTGCCAACGTGGTCGAAAAGAGCGGGTCCTACTTTCGCTTCGGCGGAAAGAACCTCGCGCAAGGCCGCGAAAAGGCTCGCGAAGCGCTCCTCGCCGACGTGAAGCTTCGCGACGCAATAGGCGCGCGGCTCATGACCCCACAGGGCGCCTCCGACAAGCGGGCAGGCGCGGCCGCCTGAGCAAGTGACAGCCCGCAGACGATCGTTGTATCGTCGGCCCGAAGCGCTCGCGCGGCAGAAGGAGCCCGAAAATGACAAGCACGCACCGTTCGTCGCTACTCCTCTTGGTGGCACTCACGCCCGCCGTGCTTCAGCAGAGCTGCGATCCACCCACCGGCGACCCGACGCTCACCTTGCTGACGGTCGAGCTCGACGGAACCAATCAGCTCCTCGGCTTCACCAGCTCCGATGACACCTACGACGTCTGGAACCCAACGGCGGCTACGAGCGCAACGGTCACTGCAATCGCCACGGAGAGCACGTCCGAAGTCAAGGTGAGCCTCGGCCAAACGGTGGTCGAGCTTCCCACGGGCGGAGGGGCGGACGTCATCGCTATCCCGCCTGGAAACAGCGAGCTGTACGTGACGGTGGTCACGAGCGGCGATGCGAGAGAGGCCTACAAGGTCAACATCAACCCCTTCTGCGGAGAGGGGGATGTGTGCGACGACGGCAACCCGTGCACCGTCGATGGGGTGTGCAACCTCGCGAACTATCGCTGTCCGCCTCCGAGCCTCGAGCCGGTCGACACGGCCTGCAACAGCACGGGTCTATGTGATGGCGCCGGGACCTGCGACCCGCCATGGGGCACACCGCAGCTCGTCGACATCGAGCTGAGAAACGCCTTCCACCCGCGCGTCGCCGTCGCCGCGAACGGCACGGCGGTCGCCGTGTGGGAGCAGCTCGACGATCTCTCGTTCACCAGGCCCGATGTCTGGGGCGCGGTGTACGACCCCGCCACCGGCTGGGGCACGGCGGAGCTGCTGGAGAACATCGACTACATCGCCCCCGACATGGTTCCGGCTGAGTCACCGCAGGTCGCCATCGACGCGGCGGGGAACGCCATCGCCGTGTGGGAGCAGACCTTCCCCCGCGAGGGCCCCGGTCCCAACCAACTCACTGAGATCTGGTTCAACCGCTACGAGCCCGGCACGGGTTGGTCGGGGCCCGCCGTGGCCTTCAGTGGAGAGCCGCATGACCTGAGCTTGCCCAAAGAAGCATTGGTCAGCTCGGCACAAGGCACGACCTTCATCGCCTGGCAAGACTATGATTTCGCGTTCTTGTTCGACAGCGTGAAAGCAAGCCACTACACGCCAGGCACGGGCTGGGCCGCACAGGTCGATTTGGTCGCGCCGCCTAATCCTGGGAGCCAAGTGACGTACGTTGCGGTCGATGCCGACGCCAACGGAAATGCCTTCGTCATCTGGCCCATCTCTGGAGGCACGTTGAATGATTTCTGGGTGAGGCGTTTCACTCCGGCGACCCAGTGGGAGGCGCCCGTGCGAGTCGTCATCGCCCCAGGTAACGACCCGCTCCTCGCCATGGACGACGCCGGAAACGCGACGGTCGCGTGGACCCAAAGCGACGGGGCCTGGGCCGTGCGTTTCGAGCCGGCCACGGGCTGGGATTTCACTCCGCAGCAGATCAACACCAGCGTCGTCGAAGACTTGGCCGCCGCGGGCGGGGACGTATTTGCCGTGTGGAGCGAGTCCGAGGTCGTCGCGCCGGGCACCGTCTGGCGCGTTCTTGCGAGCCGCGCCGACCAGGGAACGTGGGGCGCGTCAACGATGCTCTACGAATCCCCGCAGCCAGAGGTGAGCTCGCTGTTCGGGGTCCACACACCACTCGTCGAAGCCATCGAGTCGGGCGATGCCGTCGTGACATGGGGCTGGGGCGCGGTGCCATCTTTGCCGCAGTTCGGGCCTGGCGCACCGAACCTCACCGGCGCGCGGTACTCGGCGGTGAGCGGGTGGAAGCCAACCCGCGAGCTCGAAGACAACGGGGCGCGCGGCGCCACGTTCAGCCCGGACATCGCCTACGGAGCCGACGGGAGCATCATCGCGGTGTTCTCCGACGGCAACACGTCGGACTTTTTCGACGTGTGGGCGGTGCGCTTCGCGCCTTGGCCCTGATCCGCGCAGCCTCCGAGCGGGCGCAAATGAAGCCGCCCAGCCGCTTGTGAAGCATTTGCTTCCTGTTATGAGAGCCGCGTGCGGTGTCTCGTCACGGGAGCGAACGGCTTCATCGGCGGCGCCGTCGTACGCGCCCTTCGAGATGCAAACCACGACGTGGTGGCCTACGTGCGCCAGAGCGACGACTCTCCGTCGCTCGCCCGCGCAGAACGAGTCGTTGGCGACCTCGCCGATCCAAACCGCTTGGCCGAAGCGGCCACGGGCTGCGACGCCATGGTGCACGCGGCCGGCATCGCCGACCCTGCTGCATCCCCCGAGTCGCTCGGCTGGGCCCACGTCGCGGGCACTGAAAACGCCCTCGCCGCGGCAAAGAAAGCCGGCGTCCGCCGCTTCATCCACATCTCCTGCGCCGACGTCACCCTCTATGATGGCCCCCGCTCCTTCTGGAACGAGGACCAGGCGCCACCGCGCCCGTTTGGTGCGCTCGCGCAGACCAAGCTTCACGCCGAAGAGCTCGTGCGCGTGTCTGGGAAGCGTGGGTTTCGAACCACAGTGCTCCGCCCGTCGCTCGTCTGGGGCCCAGGCGACACCACCCACCTCCCCGGCTGGCAGGCCGAGGCGCAAAGCGGGGGCATCCGGCTCTTCGGCGGCGGCAAGAAGCTCCTCTCCACCACGTTCGTCACCAACGTCGCGCACGCGGCCCTCTGCGCGGTGCAAACCAAAGTCGCCACCGGCAACGTCTATTACGTCGTCGACACCGAGCTCTCGGTCTCGCGCGACTTCTTCACCGAGCTCAGCGACGCGCTCGGCTGGCCCGCCCCTCGTCGAGCCGGCCCGTACCGCTGGGGCTGGTTCTGCTGTCGCACGGGGCTATGGCCCCTCCACCTCACCGAAGCGATCCGTCGCGGTCACACGAGCGCGTTCGAAATGAACCGAGCCCAAAAAGACCTCGGCTACGAGCCGGTCGTCACGCGTGAACAAGGCATGCGCGAGCTCGCGGCGTGGGTTCGCAAGCACGGAGCGCGGTCGTGAGCGCGGAGGACGAGCGGTGGATGCAGGAGGCGATCGCCGAGGCCCGCCTCGCGGAGAGCAAAGGTGAGGTGCCGGTCGGCGCCGTCATCGTGCACGACGGTGCCGCGATCGCTCGCGGCCACAACGCACGCGAATCGCTCCAAGACCCGACCGCCCACGCCGAAATGGTCGCCCTTCGCGCAGCGGCCACCGCGCTTGGAAGCTGGCGGCTGATCGACACCACGCTCTACGTCACGCTCGAGCCGTGCCCGATGTGCGCCGGTGCGCTCGTCAACGCGCGCGTCCCGCGCGTGGTGTGGGGCTGCGACGACCCGAAGGCTGGCGCCACCAAGACGCTCTACGAGATCGGAAGCGATGCCCGCCTCAACCACCGCTTCGAGTGCGTGCCGGGCGTCTTGGGCGACGCGTGCAGCGCGCTTCTCACCGACTTTTTCGCTGCGATCCGCGCCGGAAACGGAGGGCGTGACGGCCGTTGACACCCCAAAGCGTTTTGCTAGCTTCCGCCGCGGAGAGCTGACCGAGCGGTCGAAGGTGCTTGATTCGAAATCAAGTGTACTGGCAACGGTACCAAGGGTTCGAATCCCTTGCTCTCCGCCAGGTTCTTTGACGACCAGTTGAGGAAAAGCAGAAGTCCCTGCCAAGCGCGGGGGCCAATGCACGTGAAGGAAGGCGGACTCCGCCTGGAGAGGTGACCGAGTGGTCGAAGGTGCACGACTGGAAATCGTGTGTACCGAAAGGTACCGGGGGTTCGAATCCCTTCCTCTCCGCTTGTGGTCCTGCCAACGCCGGCCCGTGAACTCCGCCAGGCCCGGAAGGGAGCAACGGTAGCGGTCACCGGCGTGTGGCGGGGCCTTTTTCGCGCTATCTTGCGGTATGCGGGGCGAGGCTGACATAACCGGCACGGCGATGCGCACGGCGCTCTTCGTCGCTGCGCTCGTCATCGCCTCGGCCGCCGAGCACGCGCGCGCGCAGCAGCCCGGGGCCGTTCCGCGGGACGATCTTTCGTCGACCGAGGTCATCGACGAGCCCCCCCGGCAGCCGAACGGCGCCCCCGCGCAAACCGCTCCCTCTGGCGTCATTCTCCAGCCCCCCGGGCGCGTCCTGCTTCGCGGTACGCCCGTGCTCACACACTTTCGCTCGCCGACCGACGGGGTCTCCTTTCAGCTTCAGGCGGGCGGTGACTACGCGTCGATCAGCGGCGTCAGTTACGGCATCGGATGGGGCGGCGTGGGATGGGGCGGCTACGGATGGGGCGGCGGCTACGGATGGGGCGGTGGTGTCGCTCCGTACTATGGCGAGGTGGTCACCAAGCGCTATCAGCCGATCTGCGAGGCGCCCTGCGAAGCGAGTCTTCTCTCTGGGCGTCACCGGGTGGCGCTTTCGCTCGACGGCGGCAAACCGATCAACGTCAAGCAGCCGATCGACCTCTCCACCGAGTCGGTCGTGAAAGGTCGGTACGTCGACAAGAGCCGTCTTCGCAAAGCCGGCTGGATCACGTTTGCAGCCGGCGCGGTCGCGGGCCTCGCGATGATGTTCGCGTCGGTCAACTACCGCTACGACCCGCGTTTCGGCCAACAGATCCGCTATCCGCCGATGTTCTACACCGGCGTCGGCCTCTTCGTCGGCTCGATCGTCACCGGCGCGGTGCTCGGCTCCCAAAACGACGAAGCCTACGTCGACGTGTACCCCGTAGAGTGACTTCGTCACCACGGCGCTCCGCCCCCTAGGCGGAGGTGGCGAAGCCACGTGAGCTCGCGAAGCGAGCTTTTACGTGGCGGACTCAGGAGGACTCGAACCTCCAACCCCCGGCTCCGTAGGCCGGTGCTCTATCCAATTGAGCTATGAGTCCCCACCCCGTAAAGCGACTTCGTCTCCACGGGGCTTTCCCCCGTAAAGCGACTTCGTCGCCACGGGGTCGCAACCTAGCGGTCCCTTTTGGGGCGTCAAGCGCCCGCGGCGGAGAGGAAGGGATTCGAACCCCCGGTACGGCTCTACACCGTACGGCCGCTTAGCAAGCGGCTGCCTTCGACCACTCGGCCACCTCTCCAGAAGCAAGGATTTCAACGGCCCGCGGACAGACGTCGCGTGCGGGCGGCTTTTTAGCCGTCGACCAAACCAGTGTCAAAGCCCCCTCGGAAAGGCCGTGCTACAAGAGCGCCTATGCGTTGGTTGCTCGTATGCTTGCTTGGTGTCGCGAGCTTCGCCCTCACGAGCGAAGCCAACGCCTGTTCCTGCATGAGGCTCACACCCGCCGAGGGGCTGTCGTCGTCGCAGGCGGTCTTCACGGGCGAGGTGCTTTCCGTCGAAAAGAACGAGGCGACGAAGTTTGGTGGGCTCGAAGCCACCCTGCGGGTCGAAGACGTCTGGAAGGGTGACGTTGGCGCGGAGGTCGAGGTGCACACCGCCGCGAGCAGCGCGGCATGCGGATACAACTTCGTCGTCGGCACGAAGTACCTCGTGTACGCGTACACCGACGAAACCGACCCGATGCGGGTGAGCCTGTGCAGCCGCACCGCCCCGGTCGAGAACGCCAAGGAAGACCTCGCGTCGCTCGGCAAGCCCTCGAAGCACTACGAGGCGACCCAGAAGAAGGCCGGCGGCAATGCGGGCGGGGGCAAGGACCGCTGCAGCGCATCGGCTCTCGGAGCCGGCGCCTCGAACGTGGCCTGGATGGCGGTCCTTCTGCTAGTCGGGATGGTGGCTATGAGGCGCGTCGTTTGAGGTAGGCCGGCGTTGAAGCTTCGACACGCGGCCCCGGTCACACTTCTTCTCGCCATTTTTTGCGCGTGCGCCGGAGGCTGCTCCGCGTCTCCGCCGAGGCCGCCTCTCATGGCGAACATGGTCGACGACCAGGTGTCCGTGCGCCAGCTTCGCGCCATCGACTACGAGTATGCGTCGCGGTTCGCACAGCTCGTCGCGGCCACGGCGCGGGACGTCATCGAAAACACCGAAGACGAGAAAATTCGGGAAAAGGCACATCAGTGGCGGATGTGGGCGTCGCCGACGGCGCGCGCATCGGCGTTCGACCAGGACCCGTTTGCCGGCATGCTCGAGCTCTGGGCGCTCGCGGGTCAGCAGCGCCACTACTTCACCGAGGGAGCCGGGAGTGGCGCCTTCGGTGAACAACAGGGCAAAGTCGTCGACACCGCGCGCAGGCTCGAAGACAAGATTCGCGAGCTTGCCGAGGAAGTGATGTCGGCAGACGACTTCGAGCGGGTCAGCCCCGACGTCGAAGAGTGGGTCGTCGCCCACCCGATCGAAGACCCGCTGTTCGTGCGTCCGTCCGCGCGTGCTGACCTCGCGTCACTGGTGCCCGACCAAAGGCAGGGCGGGCTCAAGGCCGTGGGAAGCATCGAGGACACGTTCCGCGACCTCAACGACCGGCTCACCATCCTGACGGTGCAGACCCCGACCGAGGTGCGCTGGCAGGCGGAGTACCTCACCAACGCGCTCTTCGAGGAGCGGTTCCAGGGGCCGGCTGACTCTCTCGTGGGCGCGGTCGAGGACGTCACTCTCTTTCTCGAGGACTTCGAGGAGGTCCTCGGCACGCAAACGGCGACCCTTTTGAGCGGCATCGAGCAAGAGCGAATCGCGATTTTCGACACGATCGCGGGGCAAGCCGATGATGTGATCACGGGCATCGAACAGGCGCGTACCGAGGTTTTTTCCGAGCTCGACTCGCAGCTCGACAAGAGCGTCACGAAGCTCGACGAAGTCGGGCGCGGGCTGATCGATCACTTCTTCGTGCGGCTCATCGAGGTGCTCGCGGCGGTGGGGATTGCGGTCTTCCTTCTGGTGGCGCTTGTTCTCATCGTCGTTCGGCGGGGTCGCCGGACAAACGATTGACCGCCCGCCAGCAACCGAATATGTCGATCCCATGGACGTGGTTTCCTTCCGAAAGACGGCCGAGCGCTACTCGGTGATCTTCTTGGATGCCTACGGTGTCCTCAAGAGCGCGAGCGGGCTGATCGACGGTGCGCTCGAAACGGTGACGTCGCTCATCGGCGCGGGCAAAGAGGTGTTCGTCGTCACCAACGACTCCTCGCGCTCGCCCGAATCGATGGCGGAACGGTACGCAAAGCAGGCCGGCGGAGAGCTTCTGCCGGCCGAGCGGTACATTTCGTCGGGTCTCTTGGCCGCGGAGTACATCGAAAAGCAGGTGCCCTACGGCAAGGTCGCGTACCTCGGCAAGCCGGAGTCGGCGCACTACGTCGAGATCGCCGGAAAGATTCCGGTACCGATCGTCGACTGCACGCCCAAGGACAACCTCGTGGCGATCGTCCTTCTCGACGATGAAGGCTTCGACTGGTTTCGCGACGTCAACGCAACGCTGAACCTGATTCGCCGCACCAACTGCCCCGTGGTGGTGGCCAACGCCGACATCACCTACCCGCTCAAGGGCAACGACATCGCCATCGCGGTAGGCAGCCTCGGCGAGCTTCTCTCCGACATCACCGAAAAGACGTTCGTGCGCTTCGGCAAGCCCGATTCGATGATGTTCGACTACGCGCTCGACCGAGCCCGCAAACAGCTCCCTCGCGTCACCAAGCGCGACGTTCTATTCGTCGGCGACACGCTGCGCACGGACATCATCGGCGCAAACACCTTCGGCTTCGACACCACGCTGGTGCTCTCGGGGAACACCCTCCCCGAACAAGCGGATCTAATGATCCGCGCATCGGGCATCATCCCCACATACATCAGCGAGTCAATCGCAGATTAGCTGGCGCTGGCGCTGGCGCTGGCGCTGGCGCTGTCGCTGGCACTGCCACTGGCGCTGACACTGTCGCTGGCGCTGGCACTGCCACTGGCGCTGACACTGGCGCTGGCGCTGGCGCTGTCGCTGGCGCTGGGCGCTGGCGCTGGCGCTGGCGCTGGCGCTGGCGCTGTCTTCCTTTTCCCTCGCTTGTCCTTGGTTTGGGTGTGTGCCGCACGGGGTGAGGCACACACCCAAACCAAGGAGTCGCTCATGGAGAAGAAGAATGTGTATGTCAGGGCTCGAGAGATTGTGCGGGAGCTTGCTCCCGTGGTGCGCACGGTTCGCAAGCAGGATAGGTCCCTCGGGGATCAGCTTCGGCGGGCGGCGCAGAGTGTGGTGCTCAACATCGCCGAGGCGCGGG
>CAJIBU010000188.1_pt1 | contig 26241 bp, 21 predicted proteins | sample 9199451 | NCBI WGS metagenome assembly CAJIBU01 (sample SAMEA7708315, study PRJEB35096) | sediment metagenome | biome: marine neritic benthic zone biome [ENVO:01000025]; feature: sediment [ENVO:00002007]; material: shallow marine sediment [ENVO:03000034] sea grass bed [ENVO_01000059] ... | reverse complement strand
CGCGCGTGCTACCCCCTGCCGTTCTGAGGGCGCATAACTCAGGGGTAGAGTGGTTTCTTCACACGGAACAAGTCGTTGGTTCAAATCCAACTGCGCCCACCATTGCCCGTGCCTCGAGGCGGCCCGCTCGGGCCGCTTCTCGGTTTCGCGCAGCTCTCGAAGGAGGGGCGGTTGGCTGATCTGTCGACGTTGGTCGAGAAGCTCCTCGGTGGCGACACGCGTTCGCTCGCTCGGGCCTGCCGGCTGATCGACGACCGGGATCCGCACGCCGTCGAGCTGTTGAAGCGGGTGTTCCTCCACGAGGGACACGCCTACGTGATCGGCGTGACCGGCACGCCCGGGGCCGGCAAGAGCACGCTCGTCGACGGGCTGATTCGGCTGTATCGGGCGCAGCAGAAGCGTGTGGCCGTTCTGGCGATCGATCCGACGAGCCCGTACTCGGGTGGAGCGATCCTCGGGGACCGCATTCGGATGCAGCAGCACTTCACCGACGAGGGTGTCTTCATCCGCTCGATTGCAACGCGGGGCCACCTCGGCGGCCTATCGCGCTCCACCGGCGACGTGCTTCACGTGCTCCACGCCGCGGGTTTCGACGTGGTGATCCTCGAAACGGTCGGTGTCGGCCAGGACGAGCTCGAGGTGACGAAGCTGGCGGACACAACGCTCGTGGTGATGGCGCCCGGGCTCGGCGACGACATCCAGGCGATCAAAGCCGGCATCCTGGAGGTCGCGGACGTGTTTGCCGTCAACAAGGCCGACCGCGTCGGCGCGGACGCGACTGTGCAGGACCTCCAGCAGATGATGTCGCTTCGCCGCGTGCCCGCAGGGGTGGGCAAGATGCAGGGCCACACCGCGGTGTCCACGCTTCGAAAGGGGCCCGCTGCGGCGGAAGGCGAGTGGGTGCCGCCGATCCACAAAACGGTCGCGCACCGCGGTGAAGGACTGAGCGAGCTCGTCGAGGCGTTCACCGCGCACCGCACGTTTCTCGACACCACGGACGCGGGCCGCGCGCGCCGCGAAGCGCGCCGCGTGTCGGAGTTTCGCGCCATTCTGTACCAGGCCCTCATCGACGCGGTCGACGAGCGGTTCGCCGAGCGCGTGAGCGAGCAGCTCCAAAAAGTGGTCGACGGCGCGACCGACCCGTACTCCGGCGCGGAGGCTCTGGTGCAGAGCCTCATCGACGACTAGCGTCGACCGATCACATGCTCGGCGAGGCGGTTGAACCGATGCTCGGTGAGCGTGTCCTCGCCGCCCCAGATCGGCACGCTCGCGCCGGCTCGCGCGAACCCGTCGTAGACGAGGAAGCGAGCGAGGTCGTCTTCCTCGTGACGCGACGAGCGCAGGAGCTGAATCGGAAACGCGAAGTTGCCGAGCACCGGCACCGTGCCGACGAAGAGCGCGGTCCAGGGGCGCTCCTTTCGCACGAGCGTGTTTTGCACGATTCGGCCTCCGGTATAGAGCGAGCGGGCGACGGGCCCCGCGGACAGCATGGAAAGGGCAAGCCAGCCCTCCGTGAGGAAACCAAGCGCGTAGAGCACCGGGAAGACCCAGTATTCGAAGCCTTTGACGAAGGGCTTGATCGCGAGGTGGACCCCGAAGTCGGTCAGGTAGGTCGCCGAATCCTCCTGATCGAGGTGCGTTCGCAGGCGCTCCGCGTCGGCATCCGACATCTGTCCGCGCCTCGTCCATGCCTCGATTCGGCCGTCGGCGAAGCGCCTTGCGAGCTGCGCACGGTACTTCTGAGAGACCACGAATCGCACGGTCGCGCCTGGCACGGTGCGCCACGGGAGGCCGGCGACCCAGCTCAGGCCAGCCCGCGCTCGGCGCACGACGCTTCCCGGAAGCCTTCGCACCGCGCGCACCGTCTCTCGAAGCACCCATCGGACAGGGCGCCCTCGATACCAGGCGGCCTCCTCCTCGCTGAGGTCTCCGCGTGCGAGACGGTAGTCGACGCTTCTCGTCGATCGGGGCTGGCGCTTCCAGCGGTTCTGGCGGAAGTCGAGCTCCTCCACGCGGTCGAGCACCTCGCGGCGCCACGGGCCGGACGCAACGTAAGAGCGCAGACGGTCCGCGTTCACGTCGTCGAACAGCGGGCGACGAAACCGGAGCGACCTCGGAACATAGAACCCGAGCAGCGCCCGCGGGTCGAGCGGCGCGAGTGCCGGTACGCCGGACTCGAGGTCGATCCAGGCCCAGCGTCGGGGTCCGACGTCGTCGAGCTCTTCGAGCATGAAGTTGTTGAGCGCCACCGGATTGCCCTTGCCGGCCTGCCAGACCATCCCGTCGAACCCCGACTCGATCAGCAGCCCCTGCAGACGCGGCATGATGAAGCCGTGAAGGCGCTCGAACTGGGCGTCGTCGCGGCCGCGAAGCGGGTGGCGAAGCTCTGGCGGGCCGCCTTCGACGAGCTGTGTTCGCAGCTCGAATGCGCGCTCGCTCTCGTTCCAAGCCCAGCCGTGCGACGCGGCCACGTAGAGCTCGCCGTCGAACCAGTCCTCGACGAGCTCCGCGAGAATCTCGCGACGAAGGTGCGCGCAGCGGATCGCGTCTTCGTTCCAGACGTACGGGTTCGGCGCGCCGAGGAGCGCCCACTGAACGACCTTGGTGACCCCGTGCGAGCCGAACACTTTGCGTGCCGTTGGAAAGCCCTCCGCGGCCAGGCTCACGTACACCACGCCCGAGCGGCCGCGCCCGAGCTCACGACGATCGCCCACCGGGCCCGCCGGCGATGCGACGGGAACGCTTTCCCAAGCCGGCGCTGGAATCGATGCCATCCCCTCCGATCAAGGTAGGCGCTCCGGCGCCCCCCACCCAAACGTGAGGCGGCGCACAGTCTTGGTGTGCCCGATGCGCTACCGGCCGCGCGTACCGCCGCCAAAAGCCTCGGCGACGGCATCCCGGTGAAAATCGACCTTGCGCGCGCACAGGGTAATCGCCTCGACGGCGCCCTCGAGGTTGCGGGGGCCACCGGTGAGCTCGGCCACGCGGGGCCCGAAAAACCGCCGCACGTCGTCGGCGGCCTGCTCGGAGCAAAACGAGGCGGTGAGCCACGGGGTCGCGCCGAGCTGCGAGCCTCCGTATCGCTCGGCGAGCTCGTCGAAGTGCTCCTGGAGCCAGGCCCACGCGCGCCCGCGGGTCGACTCGCTGCGGAACTGCGGTGCGAGGACCTGGCTGATCTCGTTGACGCGCAGGCGAGGGTCGAGCGCGAGGCCGAGCGCCCGGGCCGACGTCGCTTCGCTTTCGGCGTGTCCGATCGCGGAGAGCACCCGCGCACGGGTCATTGCGTCGCCCCGCTGGTCGAGGGAGGCGACCAGCTCGTCGAAGAACGCGTCGCCGCTTTCCTGGACGGCTGCCGCGAGAGCCAGCCCGGCGAGCTGCGGGTCGATCGGCTTCGAGGGGTTTGCGACGTGTGCGCGCCCGAGCCTCGCTGCGCGCGCGCGAATTTTCGGGTCGCGCACATCCATCACCATGAATTCGAGCACGCCTTCGCGCAGCAGCTTGGTGTCGCTAGAATCCTTCGGCCGCGCGCTCCACCCGAGCTTGGCGACCCGCTTGCGATAGAGCTTGCCCGCGTAGAGCGCGACTCGCTCTCGAGCTTTGCCGGACGACGCTCGGTGGATCATGAAGCGAAGGGGGTCCATCGGCGCCGTGGCGAGCTGCCTGGTCGAGCTCGCCGCCAGGGGGCGGAACCACTCGCGGAGCTCGCCAACGGTCATCGCTCCACGATTGAACGCCGCGTCGACGCTGTCCGCCACGGCGATGCGCCCGAGATCCGACAGCTTGGCGAAGCCGCGGGTGCGAAGCGCGCGCCAGGACTCGGCCGACATCGTGAAGCGGTAGTAGCCGGCGCCGTCGTCGTTCGGCATCCACCAGCCCGGGCAGCCTTGGAGCTCGACCTCGCCTTCGGCGCCGCTGAGCTGAGCACAGGTCACACCGGTCTCGGCGCGCACACAGACCGGAATGCGCCATGTCCGAGCCGGATCGCCATTCGACCCGAGAGGCAGATAGCGCTCCTGTGAGAGGGTGAGGGGCCGCTTTCCCTCGACGCAGGCTCGGTCGCTGCGGACGTCGACGAGAGGCACGCCCGGCTGGTCGAGAAAGGTTCGGAAGCTCGCACCGACACTGCCTTTGCCGACTTCATCGAGCGCCGCGAGCAGGTCTTCGGAGGTCGCGGTTCGGCCCTGGTGACGCTGGAGGTAGAGCTGGATCGCTTCGCGAAACCGCTCGGCTCCCATCGAGTGCTCGAACATGCCGAGCACTGCGCCGCCCTTGTTGTAGGTGATCGCGCTGAACGCGTTGTGGATGTCGTGGTTGGTGTCGACCGTCTGTCGAATGGCGCGCGCGCTGATCAGGCTGTCGACGGCCATCGCCCGATGCGCGGATGCCAAGGTGCCGAGGTCGGACCGGTATTCAGGATAGAGCGCGTGGACGATCTTGTTGCCCATCCAGGTCGCGAAGGATTCGTTGAGCCAGATGTCGTCCCACCACGGCATGGTGACGAGGTTTCCAAACCACTGGTGTGCGAGCTCGTGCGCCATCACGTACGCGAACATGCGGCGCTGGGTCTCCGTCGCGTTCTCTTCGTCGACCAGAAGCAGCCATTCTCGAAACGTGATCAGCCCGACGTTCTCCATCGCGCCTGCCGCGAAGTCCGGCACGGCGACGAGGTCGAGCTTTCGGTAGGGGTAGGGCATCCCAAAGTAATCTTCGAGGGCTAGCACGAAGGCTTGCGTGCGCTCGAGCGCATAGCGAAGACGTTTGCCTTGGCCCTGCGCAGCGATGCCGCGGAGCGGAACCGGGAACGGGCGCTCGTTGGTCGGGGCCAGAGTCGGGCCGCTGACCACGTCGAGCGGACCGACGGTCATCGCCACGAGGTAGGTCGGAAGAGGCGGCGTCAGCATGAAGCTGACCCGCTGACGGCCATCCGGGAGATTGATCGCACGGTCGATCGGCGTGTTGGCAGCCGCGACCTGGCCTGCGGGGACGGTGAGCGTGAGGTCGAACGGCGTCTTGAAGCGCGGCTCGTCGAAGCAGGGGAACGCGAGGCGCGCGCTGATCGATTCGAACTGCGTGAAGGCGTAGGCCTGGTCGTTGGACTCCACTTTGTAGAGCCCGCGCAGCGTTCGGTCGAACGGCGCCGTGTATTCGAAGTGCAGCGTGCTGCGGCCCGCGGGCAGCGGCTGGCTGAGCACGACGCGGCCGACGCCGTCGGTCGTGTGTTGCTCCCACGTGCCCGGAACGCGAATCGTCGCGTGCGTCCCATGAACGGAAGAGACGTCCAAACCCTCGCCGTGCATCCAGATGGTTCGCGTCGGCTCCGCGAGGTCGATGCCGATCACGACGGTTCCCGAAAAGGTCTCCTCTTCCGGGATGACGGTGAGGCTCAGCCGGTAGCTCGTTGGGCGCACGCCGTCCGGGAGCTTGCCGGTCGGCGGGTCGTCCGGGCCGGGGCTCGATGCGCCCCCTTTGGTTGCCCCTCCGCAAGATGCGACGAGCATTGCAGCGCAAAGCAGAATCGAGCGCGAAATCAAGAGTGGGGCCGCCTTCCTGGATCGTGCCCGAGCGCGAACAGTCTATCGTAGAGCGGCGCGCCGAGCGGCTTGTGGGAGGTCCTCGGGAACGCTTGCCCGAGACACGGCGGAAGGCTTCGAAGCGTTTGCGCGAGTTCTCGAACGGAGGGGCCGTCTGCCTCCGCGGCCCCGAGCGACGCTGGGCGTCGATTCGCGAGCCAGCTCGCCCACATCGTGAAAACCACAGCGAGCGACGTGCCGGCGACGAGCCTGCGAGGGTCGCTCGAGCCGACCGCGCCCGCTGCGACGAAAGCGATGACCGACGCGGGTGCCGCCAGCGCCCAGCGCGCGGCGCGCTCGGCACGCGAGCTCAACGCGCCGCCGACCTCGTACCGAACCAGCGTCTTCCACTGGTGCTCGGGCGCACGCGTGAAGAGGCCGTCGGTGACCAGCGCCGCACGAAGCCAGGGAAGCCCTGCGACGTGCGTCAGGTATGGCGTGGGCGCCGGGAGGTGCACGAGCGTCCACGACACGCCGTCCGCCTCCACTCGGCTGGGGAACACGGGCCAGATGCCGAGGGCCGCCACCATCCACGGGGCGACCACCAGCACCGACGCCACGCAGGCGAGCGCGCCGACCAGCGAAGACGCCACCGGCTCGGACGGCAACAGGGCGGAAGCTCCGACCTGCGCCGCGAGACAGAGGGCGACGGCAAGCGCCGGATACGCGAACGTCTGCACGGCTCTGCCAACGGTTTCGAGAGGGCTCATCGCTTCGGCTTCTTCGGGCGTTCGCCGTGCGAGCGCGAGGTTTGCCCAAGTCGTCAACCCCGCCAAGCTCGCGAAGAACCACGACCCCACTGTAGGCCAGCGCGAGGTCAGAATCGGATCGACGAACAGCGCTCCTGCAACCGTCGCGAGCGGCAGCGCAACGGCCGACGCTCCGAGCGTCGCGCGCCGATAACCAAAGAGCGCTCGCTCGCGCGCGGATTCGGGGCTGTCCTCGAGCTGCGGAAACGCTCGGCGCAGGGCTTCGCACACCAGCCAGGGCATCGCCGCGCACGCCGCGAGCACGAGCAGCGCCGTCACGCGACCTCCACGAGCACCGGCGCGTGGTCCGACGGCGACTTCAGCGCGCGCTGCTCCCGGTCGACGATGGCGCCGATCACGCGGTCGGCGAGCTTCTTCGTGCAGTACACGTGGTCGATGCGAAGCCCGTTGCCGCGCTCGAACCCGCGGCCCCGATAGTCCCACCAAGTGAACACGCCGCCCGCCGGGTGGAAGGGCCGAAAGACGTCGTGAAGCCCGAAGGACGACAGCTCGGTGAGCGCAGCGCGCACCGGGTCGCACGCGAGCACGGACGAGCGCCACTCCGCTGGCCGCCCGATGTCGTCGTCGAAGGGCGCGACGTTGAAGTCTCCGCAGAGGGCGACCTGATCGACCTCGGGGTCGAAGCGAGATTCGAGGTGTTCGTGGAGCCGCGCGATCCACTCGAGCTTGTATTCGAACTTGTCCGAGCCGACCTCTCCGCCGTTCGGAAAGTAGGCGCTGAGGATCGTGACACCGTCGACCTCCGCGCCGATCAGGCGAGCCTGTGGGTCGTCGTCGCCTTCCATGCCGTGCGCGACGTTCGCAGGCGCCTCTCGGGTGAGGATCGCCACGCCGTTGTAGGTCTTTTGGCCGAGGACGGCCGCCTGGTAGCCGCACTCGGCGATGTCTTCGTGCGGGAAGTCGTCGTCTGTGACTTTGAGCTCTTGAAGGCAGAGCACGTCTGGCTGCGCGGCGTCGAGCCAGTCGACCACGTGCTGCTTACGAGCGCGGATCGAGTTCACGTTCCACGTGGCGACCTTCATGCGCGTATGGAGTAGCATGGAATCATGACGAACCGACGAATCGAGACGCCGCATGCGCCGGCCGCCATCGGTCCCTACTGCCAGGCGGTGGTGGCAGGCGAATGGCTCTATTGCTCTGGCCAGCTCGCGCTCGACCCGCACACGGGCGAAATGGTTGGCCCGGGCGACGTCGAGGCGGAGACCAGGCAGGTGCTCAAGAACCTCGACGCCGTGCTCACCGAGGCGGGCGCGAGCCGCGCCGATGTCGTGAAAGCGACGGTCTATCTGGCGGATATGGCCGAATTCTCGAAGATGAATCAGGTTTATGCCGCGTATTTCGAGGGGTCGGTGCCGCCCGCCCGCGCCACCGTGCAGGCGGCGGCCCTGCCGAAGGGTGCAAGGGTCGAGATCGATTTCGTCGCCCTGCTCGACGTCGACTAGGCGACGAACGGGTCGCGCAGGTCGGCGGTCTGCTCTCGGTCCGGGCCGACGCTGACCACTCCCACACGGCAGCCGGACTCCTGCTCGACACGAGCGAGGTACGCCTGCGCCGCCGCCGGAAGCTCGTCCCGGGTTCGGCAGGTGGAGATGTCCTCGGTCCATCCGGGGAGCGTTTCGTACACGGGCTGGACGGCGCCGACGCGGTCGTAGGGCGGGTAGTCGAGACGCTCGCCGTCGACCTCGTAGGCGACGCACACCTTCAGCGCCGGCAGGCCGGTCAGCACGTCGAGCTTGGTGATCGCCAGCTCGCCGAGGCCGTTCACCGCGACCGCGTGACGTAGCGCGACCAGGTCGAGCCAGCCGCATCGGCGAGGGCGGCCGGTGGTCGAGCCGTACTCGGCGCCTGCGTCGCGGAGCTGCTGCCCCGTTTCGTCTTCGAGCTCCGTCGGGAACGGACCGCCCCCCACGCGCGTGGTGTACGCCTTGGCGATGCCGATGGCGTGGTGGATGTGCGTCGGGCCAATCCCCGCGCCTGCGCAGGCGCCCCCGGCGACGGCATTCGAGCTCGTGACGAAAGGATAGGTGCCGTTGTCGATGTCGAGCATCGTGCCCTGGGCGCCCTCGAGCAGCATCTTGTGGTTGGCTGTGACCGCCGCGCGAACGACGGCTGCTGCGTCGCCGATGTAGGGGCGAAGCTTCTCTCCGAGCGCGCCGTACTGCTCTGCGATCTCCGATGCGGAGGGCAGTGTGCCGCCGAGGTCCTCGGCGACTGGGCGCCAGCACTCGAGGTTCGCGACGAGCTTCTCTGCAAAGCGAGAGGGGTCGAGCAGATCGCCCATGCGTACGCCACGGCGAGCGACTTTGTCCTCGTAGCACGGGCCGATTCCGCGCTTGGTGGTCCCGATCGCCTCGTTGGACTTCGCCTCCCGAAGGCCGTCGATCAGCTTGTGGTGGGGGAGCACGACGTGCGCGCGCTGGCTGACTAGGAGCCGCCCGCGCGTGTCGAGGCCGCGCGCCTCGAGCGCTTCGATCTCGTCTCGGAAGACGGCCGGGTCGATGACGGTGCCCTGGCCAACGACGCATCGGGTTTGGCGATGGAGGATCCCGGACGGGATCAGATGGAGGATGAGCTTTTCGCCGCCCACCACCAGCGTGTGTCCAGCGTTGGCCCCGCCAGCGTACCGGACGACGATGTCCGCGTAGGGCGCGTAGAGGTCGACCACCTTGCCCTTGCCTTCGTCGCCCCACTGGGCTCCCACGATCACGAGCGCGCTCACGATTCCCTCCTCGGACCCACCCATGCGAAGAGGGCCGCGATCGGCCCGTCACCGCCCTCGAAGGCTCGGCTGCGCCCATCGCTGAGCCGAGTTGCGCGCGCTTCTTTTCCACGCTGCCAAATCAACAGGTCATACCCCCACGCGCGCGCATATGTCCGCGCTTCGTCGGCGGTCTTGGCGGCCAGCGTCGCCACGCGGCCTCCCTCGGCACGGAGCGATTCCGCAAGCGCGCGTCGGCCTGGGTCACGTCCTCCTGCAACCAGCACGCGCGGCGGGAGGCCATCGCGCAGGTGCACGCCCGCGTCCGCCAGGGCCCAGAGCACGTTGTCGACCTCGAACGCGAAACCGGTCGCGGGGGAGGGCGCCGCGTACCGGCCGAGCAGGTCGTCGTAACGACCTCCCGTGCCGAGCGGCTCTCCGGGGCCTGCAGCGAGAAGGGTCATGCTCACGCCGGTATAGTAGCTGTGGCGCCGCAGGTCGCTGAGATCGATTGCGACCCGGTCGCCGAGCCCCGCGGCCTCGAGGCGCTCGACGACCTTTTCGAGCTCGTCGAGAGCGCGCTTGGCGGCCGCGTTTCGGAGCCGGCGGCGCGCCTCGGCGATCACGCTGCGGTCTCCATAGAGGTCGCAGAGCATCACGAGCCGCTTGCGTTCGGCAGCCACCACGCCCGCGGTCTTCAAGAGCTTTTCTAGGCTCGTCGCGTCTTTGGCCGCGAGGGTCTCGACGACGGCGAGCCGCGCCTCCTCGGGCACGTGCTCGAGAACCTCGGCTCCGATTTTGACCTGCGCAAGCTCGACGAGGAATTCGTCTAGCCCGACCCCCTCGAGCGCGCGCGCCGCGACCTCGACCACCTCTGCGTCGGCCTCGGCGCCCTTGAGCCCGATGCACTCGACCCCGCACTGCAGAACTTGATGACGCCTTCGAGCGCGGCCTCGGCGCCGCCGCACGACGGTGCCTTCGTAGCAGAGTCGCCATGGGGTCGGCCGTTCCGAAAGCCGCGTGGCCACGATGCGGGCCACCTGCGCGGTGATGTCCGGGCGAAGCAGCGCCACCTCGCCGGTGTCGGGCTCCACGAACCGCACGAGGTCGCGGCGATCGACCGTCCCGAGCCCCCGCTCGATCACCTCGGCGTATTCGACCGGCGGTGTCGTCACTCGCTGGTAGCCGTGCTGGTCGAACGTCTCCATCAGCCGCTGCCACACCAGCGTCCGCGTCATGGAGGCGGGTGGCAGAAGGTCACGCATGCCGCCGGGCGGGGCCATCGCAGGTCCAGCGATCGCGGGACCCCGCGTGCGTCGCTTTCGCGCCGAGGGAGGCATCTCAGAGCCTCAGCGTGTGCACACTGTCGATGTAGTCGAGCCCGCGAAGCTCGTTGAGCGCATCGCCGCCGACTTTGGAATCCACGTTCCAGAGCGCGAGCGCCTGATGGCTGTTTTCGTCGAGCCCGACCTGCATCCGCGACACGTTGATGCCGCGGCTGCCGAGCAGGGTGCCGACCGCGCCGATGACGCCGGGGCGGTCCTCGTTGCGCATAATCAGAATCGAGCCTTCGAGCACCGCGTCGATCTCGTAGCCCTCGAGCCCGACCAGCCGAGGCTCGCCCTTGCGTCCGGGCGTGCCGGTGGCGGTGTGGATGCCCTTTTCGCCGGTCACCGTCACGCGGACCGTGGTGGCGTAGCGGTCGCTCGGCTCTTTGACCTCGGCGAGCCGAATGCCGCGCTCCTGCGCTTCGTACGGCGCGCTGATCGGGTTGACGGGCTCTTCGAGGTGGTGCTCGAGAAACCCTGCGAGCGCGGCGCGGGCGATCGGCGTGACCCCGAGCTCGCCGGCTTCGCCGGTGCAGGTCACGCGAAGCTCTCGCACGTCGATCGGGTCGAGCTGGCCGATGAGGCTTCCGAGCGCCTTGGCGACACTGAGATACGGCTCGAGGCGTTCCGCGATTTCGGGCGGGAGCGCCGGGACGTTGACGGCGTTCTTGACGATGCCGAGCTGCAGGTAGCCGATGGCCTGCTCGGCGATCTCGACCGCCACCCGCTGCTGCGCTTCGGAAGTCGATGCCCCGAGGTGCGGAGTGCACAGCACGTTGTCGAGCTGAAGAAGCGCGCTCGACGTGTCGATCGGCTCCTCGCCGAAGACGTCCAGCGCCGCCCCGGCGATCTTGCCGCTCTCGATCGCGCGCGCGAGCGCACCCTCGTCCACGATGCCGCCGCGCGCAGCGTTTACGAGCAGCGCGTCGTCCTTCATCTTCTCGAACGCGGCATCGTCGATCATGTTCTTGGTTTCCGGCGTGAGCGGCGCGTGAATCGTGATGAAATCCGCTCGCTCGAGCAGCTGGTCGAGCTCCACCAGCTCGATGCCGAGCTCGGCGGCGCGGTCGCTGCTCATGACCGGATCGACGCCGAGAACCTTCATGTGCAGGCCCTGTGCCCGATCGGCCACGATGCGGCCAATGTTGCCGAGCCCGATGATGCCGAGCGTCTTGAAGGCGATCTCGCGGCCTTGGAACTTGCTCTTTTCCCACTTGCCGCTTCGCATCGAAGCGACGGCCTGCGGGACCCTGCGCGCGAGCGAGGTGAGCAACGTCAGCGCGTGCTCTGCGGTCGTGACCGAGTTGCCGGTGGGGGTGTTCATGACGACGATGCCCCGGCGGCTCGCCGCAGGGATGTCCACGTTGTCGACGCCGATGCCGGCTCGCCCAACCACGCGAAGCCGGTGCGCGTTTTCGATGACCCGCGGGGTCACCTGCGTGGCGGAGCGAATGATCAGCCCGTCGAAGTCTCCGATGACCCCGCAGAGCTCGTCCTCGTTCATGCCGGGGCGGTACTCGAGCTCGACGCCCGGCGCCTCGCGCAGCACCCTGAGGCCTGCCTCGGCGAGCTTGTCGGAGACCAGCACACGTACGTTCGACATCGGTTGCTCCCTATGAAATCGGCCGCAAAACGCCGGCCGCAGGGCTAGCAGCCACCCTTCAGAGGGTCAAGGTGGGGGTGGGCGAGACTAAACCCAGTCGACCGCGCCGAGCGAGAGCAGGAGCGCGACGACCCGGTACCCACGCTGCGGGTCCACGTCGCCGGGCCTCTGCGTGACGAACTGGGCGACTTCTTCGACGGTGTGCGGGCTCTTGCAGAGCCGCAGGGCTTCACGGATGTCGTCGGGGAGCGCCGCGGTGGCCACCGCGGTGTCGATCCGCTCCATCTGCGCGATCCGGTGCTGACCTCGCTCGAGGATGAGCTCGCTTTCGAAGCCCGCGGCCACGCGACGCTGGAGGCCCTGATCGAGGATCTCCCACGCGTCGAGCTTGAGCGGGAACCCGCTGCTCGGCGGGTCGACGCCTTCGTAGAAGGTCGCGGTGCCCGATGGCCAGGTGAACAGGTCGAGCAGCTTCTCGCGGACCTGCTCGCCGATGTGCTGAAACAGCTCGAGCGGTTCGACCAGCCCGAGCGCCACCAGGGTGTCGCCGAGCTTGCCCTCGAAGCGAGGCATCACGGCAAGCGCCATGTCGAGCTCGCTTCGGTTGATCACCCGCTTCGTCACGAGATATTCGCCGAGCAGCTCTCCGGCGAGGTTGCTCGTGACGAACGCCGGGACGCCGTTCTTCGCGTACACCTCTTTGCGGACGCCGCCCTGCTCGCAGAGCCAGAGCCCGGTGCGGCGAGTGACCAGGGTGCGCACCAACGCCGACACGAACCCGCCGTCTTCGAAGTTTGTGCTTCGGTCCGCGGCCGCCGCGGCTTCCACGCGCATGGTGGTGGGCGTCATCCGCGACGCCGGCACGTGCCGATAGAGATCTTTGACCGACGAGAGCGGCTGGAAATCGCCGTCAGCGATGGTGATGTCGTCCTCCCCGTCGACCTGGCCCGTGGCCACGGCCTCGACGACCTTCGCATACGCGAGCGGCCCCACGGTTGCGCCGTTCGGCTTTCGAATGGTGTATTCGAGCGGCGTCACGTTGGTGGTGCTCGGGTGCTCGTCGGCGAGCAGGAGCGGCGTGGGCGGCATCGTAGCCTTCGGCACGTTGTCCGCGGAGGTCTTGCGCATCCGGCTTTGGCTCGCGATCGAGCCCACCAGCTCCGCGAGCTCCGTGCGCAGCACGTCTTCGGGCCGGCTCTGCCACGGTTCGAGGGCGGCCCAGAATGCGCGTGCTGTCGGTGGGCGTTCGCTCGACCGAGCCGAGAGCGCGCTCAGGACCACCTCGCCGAGGCCTTCGGGGAGCTCCGGCAGCAGCTCGATGAACGGATGCACCTCCGCATCACGAATGGCGAGCAGCACCGCCAGCTCGCTTCCGCCCGAGAACAACGGACGGCGCATGAAGAGCTCTGCGGCGATCACGGCCGCGGAAAACAGATCGGCGCGCTGGTCCACGTGGCCTCCGGACACCTGCTCTGGGGCGAGGTAGCCGAGCTTGCCGTTCGCACGCGCCACCGTGTCGGCCTCGAAGTCCTGAATGTCCGAGCGGGCGATGCCGAAGTCTGCGATCTTCACGTCGCCGTGGATCGAGATCAGCACGTTCGAAGGGCTGATATCGCGATGCACGATGCCGAGGGCGCCGCCTGCGCGATCGGTCGCGCAGTGCACGGCGTCGAGGCCGAGCAGGATCTGGCGCACGAGATACACCACGAGGTCGTGCTCGAGGCGCCGGCCTTCGAGCGTCAGCCGCCGGTTCAGCCGCCACAGATCGCAGCCGGGCACGTACTCGAGCGTGAGGTAGGGCTGGCCTTCGATCTGCCCGTGCCCGAGGACGTGCACCACGTTGGGATGAGAAACGTGGCTCGCGAGCCGCGCTTCCTCCGCAAACATCTCCTGGGCGTTCGATTCATCCGCGATGTGAGGGAGCATTCGCTTCAAGACCACCACGCGCGGCTCGCCGACCGCTCGCGGCTCGAGCGCTCGAAACACTTCCGCCATCCCGCCAACTGCAATACGGTCGACCAGCGTGTAGTCGCCGAGCGGCGTGTTCGGCGGTGGCGCCGGCGGCGGTGACGATGGTCGTGGCACGCTTCGATTGTAACGGTGCCAACGGAAAATATCGATATCAGGGGAACAAACTTCCCAAAAAATCGGAGAGTCTCATGGCAGACCCAGATTCCAGAGCAGGTGAGCGGTATGCGACCTCACAAATCCTCGATTTCGCGGCGCGAACGCACCATCCGGAGGACCGCGCCCTCGAGCGCGCTTTCAGCGCCCCGGCGCGCCACGACATGCCCGAGATCCAGCTTGGCCCCGCCGAAGGCCGGCTCGTACACCTGCTCCTTCGGCTGATCGATGCCGAAAAGGTGGTGGAGGTCGGGACGCTCGCCGGGTATTCGGCGCTCTGGATCGCGCGTGCGCTCCGACCCGGAGGCCACCTGTGGACCCTCGAGGCCGACCGAAAGCACGCCGGGGTGGCCACGGAGGCGATCGGCGAGGCCGGCCTTGGCGATCGCGTCACCGTCATCGCCGATGACGCGCGCGAGGTGCTTCCAAAGCTCAGCAATTCCGGACCGTTCTGCGCGGTATTTCTAGACGCAGACAAGAGCGGGTACCCCGACTACGGACGCTGGGCCGCCGCCAATCTCCGCACCGGCGGGCTCCTGATCGCCGACAACGTGTATTTGTTCGGGCGCCTTCTCGACGATTCGGACGAGGCGCGCGCGATGCGGCGCTTCCACGAAGAGATGGCCGAGCGGTTCGACTCGGTATGCATTCCGACGCCGGACGGATTGGCGGTTGGCATCCGGCGGCATTCAGACGCTTGACCCGCCGCGAATCGCCGGGGATAAAAGCGACCGCGTTGGGGGTCACCCGAGGCTTGACCTGCTTTTCGGGCGGCCCTAGCCGGCGCAGAGGAAGAGGGCGTGCGTGTTGGCGTTTCGCGTGCGCGGCGCTCGTCAAAAAGTGTCTCACCGGCTTGTCCGAGCCACGACCTTCGCCTACATGGCGGCGGTCCCAACGGAACACGAAGCATGCAGATTTTCCCCCGCGAGTTGAACTACTTGCCCCTCGCGCTGGCCGTCGTCGCCGGCGGCCTCGGTGTGGGCGTGTTCGTCCTCTTCTGGGTTTACTTCACGCCAACCAATACTCAGGTCGGCTACACGCCCACCCAGCCGGTCCAGTACAGCCATCGGTTGCACGCCGGCGAGCTCGGCATGGATTGCCGCTACTGCCACTCGCAGATCGAGCGCTCGCACGAGGCGGCGGTGCCACCGACCCAGACGTGCATGGGGTGCCACGCCGTGGTGCACCCCGAGTCGGAGAAGCTCGAGAACGTTCGCGAGAGCTGGGAGACCGACGAGTCGATCCCTTGGGTTCGCGTCCACCAAGTTCCAGACCACGCGTACTTCAACCACAGCGCGCATCTCGTTGCCGGGGTGGCCTGTACGTCATGCCACGGACGCATCGATCAGATGGAAGTCGTCGGCGTGGTCGAGCCGATCGCAATGCAGTGGTGCCTCAACTGCCATCGAAACCCCGAAGAGCACATCCGGCCGACGAGCGAGATTACCAACATGACATGGGAACCCGACGAGGCGTGGCTCGCGCAGCGCGCTGAGGTCGCGAGCCACCTCAATCCTCCACTTCACTGCTCGGGGTGCCACCGATGACCCGCCGCGAGCCATACGCGCTGAGCGAGGGCAAAGGCCCGTCGATGTGGCGAACGCTCGAGGACAAGCGAGCCGACGCCGCCGAGCTCGAGCGAGCTGCACAGCAAGAGAAGCCCGGCGGCTTCGTCACCGACCTGTTGAGCCCGAAGACGCTCGTGTCGCGGCGCTCGTTCGTGCAGGGCTCGTCGATCGCCGCGCTGGCCGCCGGCCTCGAAGGGTGTGTGCGCAGGCCGGAGAACGAGATCCTCCCCTACAGCAAGGCGCCCGAGTACGTGATTCCGGGCGTGCCTTCGCACTTCGCGACGGTCACGGCGCGCGGACGCGACGCGCTCGGGGTCATCGTGAAGAGCCACGACGGTCGTCCCACCAAGGTCGAGGGCAACCCGGGGCACACGAGAAGCCTCGGCGGCACCGACACGCGCGGGCAGGCCTACGTCTGGGATTTGTACGACCCGGACCGCTCGACGTCGCCGGCGCGCCGCAAAGGCAGCGCGCTGGTCGACGCCACCGACGAAGAGCTCGACGAGGCGCTCGAGCAGATCGCGAAGAAGCACGAAAAAGACCAGGGCGCCGGCCTTCGTTTCCTCGCTCCGATTTCGAATAGCCCGAGCTTCCGTCGCTTGAGAACCACGGTGCTCGGGAAGTTCCCGAAGGCGCGCTTTCACACCTACAGCGCGGTCGACGACGACAACGCAAGGCAGGGCGCGGTTCTGGCGCTCGGCGCGCCGATTCAACCAGTTTACGACTTCGTGCGCACGAAGGTCGTCGTGTCTCTCGGGTCCGACTTCTTGGGCGCGGAGCCGGGCGCGGTGTCTTCCGCCAAGCGGTTTGCCGCCACTCGAAAGATCACCTCGCCCAACGGGCCGATGAGCCGCCTCTACGTGGTCGAGTCAGGCTTCAGCGTGACCGGCGGCATGGCCGACCATCGGCTTCGTCTGCCCGCCAGGGAGATCGAACGCTGGACGCGGCTGCTCTTGGTCGCGCTGGCCACGCTCAAGGTCCAGGGCCTCGGGCCTTTGGCTACCGCCATCGCCAACGAGCCTGGCATGAATAGCGACGGCGTGGACGTCGAGCTGGTGCGCGCCATCGCCGAAGACCTCGTCGCGAATCAGGGCGCCTCCGCGGTGGTCCCCGGTGCGGGACAACCCCCGGTCGTGCACGCGATGGCGCTCGCGATCAACGGCGCCCTCAAGAACGCGAACAAGACCGTTTGGATCGGCCCGGGCATCGATGCGGACGACGCCCCGAGCCGGGAGAGCATCGTCGCTCTCGCCAACGACCAGGAGAGCATCGCGACCCTCGTCATGTTGGGCGGCAACCCGGTCTACGATGCGCCAGCCGACATTGGGTTTTCAGAGCTGTTGGGCCGCAAGGGGCTCACCTCGGTGCACCTTTCGAGCCATAGGAACGAGACGTCGGAGCTCGCTTCGTGGCACGCGCCCATGGCGCACGAGCTCGAGGCTTGGGGCGACCAAGAGAGCCTCGACGGTGCGGTTTCGGTGCAGCAGCCGCTGATCGCGCCTCTCTACGGCGGGCGCAGCGCCATCGAGCTGATGGCTCAGCTCGCGGGCGAGGAGACCGTCAAAGGCCACGACATCGTCAAGGAGACGCACGCGTCGGTCCTCGAAAGAGACATGGCCTCTCTTCTCTCGTTCGGCTTCAAGCCTGAGAACCTCAGCACCGCACAGATGTGGCGCTCGGGGCTGCACGGCGGGGTGCTGCTCAAGCCGCAGGCTGGCAAGGCGGAATTCAGAAACGCCGCGATCGTCGAGGCACTTTCGGCAGGGTCCGACAAAGGCGCGCCCCTCGGCCGCGACAACCTCGAAGTGACATTCGAGCCCGACCCGATCCTCTGGGACGGCGCGCACGCGAACAACCTCTGGGCGCTCGAGCTGCCGCACCCGATGACCAAGCTCGTTTGGGACAACGCCGCGCTGCTCTCGCCTGCTACCGCCAGAGAGATCGGCGTCGAAAACGGACGCATGCTGCGCCTGAAGAAGGGCGACGCGCAGGTCGAGGCGCCGGCGTGGATCGTTCCGGGCCACGCCGACCACAGCATCGGGCTCGCGCTCGGCTGGGGGCGCACCGCGGCGGGCCGCTATGGCAACGGCAAGGGTTTCAACGTCAACGCGATTCGCACGAGCGACGCGATGGACTTCACCGACGGCGTCAAGGTCGAGGTTCTGTCCGAGCGCTACAACCTCGTCCAGACGCAGACGCACGACCGGATGGAGGGGCGGCCGATCGCCATCGACGCCACTCTGGACGAGTACAAAGCGGAGCCGGATTTCGCGTCGTACCGGGCGGTCGATCCCGTCAGCACCCCGCCGCTTTGGAAGCAGGTGGACTACGGCGAAGGGCACAAGTGGGGCATGGTCATCGACCTCAGCGCCTGCACGGGCTGCAATGCCTGCGTCGTCGCCTGCCAGTCCGAAAACAACATCCCGGTGGTCGGCAAGTTCGAGGTGGAGCGCGGCCGTGAAATGCACTGGCTTCGCATCGACCGATACTTCGTCGGTGACGACGAGAACGAGCCCGAGGTCGCGTTGCAGCCGGTTGCGTGCGTGCAGTGCGAGGAAGCGCCCTGCGAAAACGTGTGTCCGGTCAACGCGACGGTGCACTCCCCGGAGGGGCTCAACGACATGGTGTACAACCGCTGCGTCGGAACGCGCTACTGCGCCAACAACTGCCCGTACAAGGTGCGCCGTTTCAACTATCTCGACTGGCACGGCCAGCTCGACGACAAGTACGGCACGTACACCGATTTCCCGGAGTCTCGAAAGCTCCAGTTCAACCCGAACGTCACGGTACGCATGCGCGGCGTGATGGAGAAGTGCACCTATTGTGTGCAGCGCATCGAGGAAGCGCGCATCGACGCCAAGCGGGACGAGCGCGAGCTGAAGGACGGCGACATCAAGAGCGCGTGCCAGCAGGCGTGTCCGTCGCAGGCGATTGCGTTCGGCGACCTCAATGACCCGAACAGCGACGTTGCGAAGCGCGCGGCGGTCGATCGAGGCTACAAGCTGCTCGCGGAGCTCGGCACCCGCCCGCGGACCACCTTCCTCGCGCGCATCCGAAACCCCAACCCCAAGCTGAAGGGACGAGGGTAAGAGCCATGGCGTACGACGCACCCATCGAGGAAATCGGCGAGACCTCCCTCCTGCCCAAGGGCACGACCGCGCACGACATCACCGAGACAATCGCCGGCGTCACCGAGAATCCCGCCCCCCGCGGCTGGTGGCTTCTCTTCCTGGTGTCGGTCTCCGCGCTCGGCGTCATGGGGGCCGCGCTTGCTTACTTGTTTTACACAGGCGTCGGCGCGTGGGGTAACAACGCGCCGATCTACTGGGCCTGGGACATCACCAACTTCGTCTGGTGGATCGGCATCGGCCACGCCGGGACGCTCATCTCGGCGATTCTCTTCCTGTTCCGGCAAAAGTGGCGCACCAGCATCAACCGCTTCGCCGAAGCGATGACGGTGTTCGCGGTGCTCTGCGCGGGCCTGTTCCCCGCGATTCACACCGGCCGCCCGTGGTTCGACTACTACCTCTTCCCGCTTCCAAACCAGATGGACATGTGGCCGAACTTCAAGAGCCCGCTGATGTGGGATGTGTTCGCGGTCAGCACCTATCTGACGATCAGCGTCATCTTCTGGTACATCGGCCTCATCCCCGACTTCGCGACGATTCGCGATCGGTCGAAGAACCTGACTCGCAAGCGCGTCTACGGCTTCTTCGCACTCGGATGGCGCGGCGCGCATCGCCACTGGCAGCACTACGAGCGGGCGTATCTCATCTTTGCCGGCATCTCGACGCCGCTCGTGCTCTCGGTCCACTCGGTCGTGTCATTCGACTTCGCGACCTCGGTCGTGCCCGGCTGGCACACCACGATCTTCCCGCCGTACTTCGTCGCCGGCGCGGTCTTCAGCGGGTTTGCCCTGGTGATGACCTTGATGCTGATCTGCCGCTCGGTCTTCAAGCTGCAGAACATCGTTACGATCAAGCACCTCGACCTGATGAACAAGTTCATGCTCGGGACGGCGCTCATCGTCGGCTACGCCTACGCGATGGAGTTCTTCATCGCCTGGTATTCGGCGAACCCCTACGAGCAGTGGGTCTTCTTCCACAACCGCCTCGGCTGGGGAGAGCTCGACAGCAAGGGCAACTGGGGGCCGCTCTGGTGGGCGTACTACGCCATGGTCTTCTGCAACGTGATCGTTCCGCAGATCTTCTGGTTCAAGCGGGCGCGTACGAGTGTGCCGATCATGCTGATCGCCAGCGTGCTCATCAACATCGGCATGTGGTTCGAGCGCTTCGTCATCATCGTGACATCCACGTACCAGGACTTCCTTCCGTCGGCGTGGGGCATGTTTCACCCCACCGCGGTCGACATCCTGACCTACGTCGGCACCTTCGGGCTGTTCTTCACTTTGTTCCTGCTGTTCGTGCGGTGGATTCCGATGATCGCCATGGCGGAGGTGAAGGGCACGCTCCCAGGCGCCCATCCCGACATCCACGCTCTCGAAGCACGAGACCAAGCACCGGGCGCCGCCGCAGCGCCGGTTCCGGCGGAGTAGAACGATGGCCAACCACGAAAAGAAGCCCGCCCTCTACCTCGCCGAGTACGACACGCCAAACGAGATCGCCGCGGCCGCGATGAAGGTGCGGGACGCCGGCTATCAGAGCTGGGACTGCCACACTCCGTATGCGATGCACGGCATGGACGAGGCGATGGGGCTCGAGCCCACGCGCATCGGGTTCATCTCCTTTTTCGCAGGGATCACCGGAGTCGCGGTGGCGGTGCTGCTCATGCAGTACACCAACGCCTGGACGTTCAACTTCCTCGACCTCGGCTGGGGCTACCCGCTCGTCGTTGGCGGCAAGCCGCCAGGCGCGTTCCCGTCGATGGTGCCGATCATGTTCGAGCTCGGCATTCTGCTCTGCGGGTTTGCGACGCTCTTCGGGCTCTTCGGCATCATCAAGCTCCCCCGATACAACCACCCGATTTTCGAATCCGATCGCTTCGAGGCTGCCTCGGACGACAAGTTCTTCATCTCGATCGAAGCCGACGACCAGAAGTTCGACCTCGACCGCACGCGCATGCTGCTCGAGTCGACCAACCCGAGCTATTTGGAGCTCGTCGAAGTGGAGGCGACGTCATGAGAGGCCTCGCGTTCATGCTCGCGCTGGGTACCCTGGCAACCGGGTGCACCGGCGTCGAGAGCGAAAAGCCGCCCATCGTCGGCATTCGCAACATGTACAACCAGCCGCGCTACGACACGCAGGAGCGCCAGCCGTTCTTCGCCGATCAGCGGTCGATGCGGCCCGACGTCGAAGGTGCCGTCTCGCAAGAGATGGAGAAGTTCGTGCACTGGGCGACCGGGCGCGACGCCAAGGGACAAGACTGGATCATGGAGGTGCCGCAGGCGCTGATCGAGCGCAACGGCGGCACGGAGACGTTCCTCGCCCGCGGTCAGGAGCGCTACAACATCTACTGTGCGGTCTGTCACTCGGTGGCCGGCGACGGCAAAGGGATGGTCTCGCGCCGCGCGAACGCGCTCGGCTACACGGGCCTGGTGGCGCCGACGTTTCACGACGACCGGCTGCGGGGCATCCCCGACGGCCAGCTCTACGCGACAATCACCAACGGCGTCCGCAACATGCCGTCGTATGCGCACAACATCCCGGTCGACGACCGCTGGGCAATCGTTTCCTACGTCCGCGCGCTTCAGCTCAGCCAGGCGCCGGTCGCAACCGCCGAGAACATGGAGCAGCCGCAGTGAGCGACGAAACGCAAAAAGACTATCGCGTCGGCGACGACTCGCTGTGGTCGCGCGCCTGGGTGGCGCCTCTCGTGATCGCGATCGCCGGCGGGCTCCTGGCGGTCTTTACGGCGGACATGGACCGGCTTGGCTACAGCTATCTGTTCGGGTTGTTCGCGACCACCACCCTGATGCTCGGCGGGCTCTTCCTCGTGCTGATTCAGTTCATGACGGGGGCGCACTGGGGCGTGTCCACGCGGCGCATCGCCGAGGTGATCATGTCCGGCGCGCCAGTCGTTGCGCTGCTCGCGCTGCCGTTCCTCTTCCTCGCTTACACGAACCAGTTCACGGTCTACCACCAGTGGCAGGACGCGGCGGAGCACGCGGGGCACGGCGCGGGGCACGATGACGACGGCCATGACGGCCACGACGAGCACGGTGCGCTCGAGCTCGGCGCGAGCGTTGCGCACGCACAGGATCACGGCGACGACAACGGCGACGAAGGCGCGCACGCGGCCGGCGAGCACGGCGAAGCGCACGCGCACACTTCACAGGAGACCGCGCTCCATCACGAGGTGATCGCGGCCAAGACCGGCTACCTGAATCCCCTAGGCTGGCTCGTCCGCGGCCTCGCCTATCTCGCGATCTGGTGCCTGATCGCCCTCGCGTACTACCGCTGGTCGAGGCAGCAGGACGTCGACCGAGACGTGAAGCACACCGTGCGCATGCAGAGCCTCGCGCCGCCGGCGCTCATCGTGTTTGCGGGGGCGCTGACCTTCGCCGCGTTCGACTGGGTGATGTCGCTCGAAGCCGCCTGGTACTCCACGATCTTCGGGGTGATCATCTTCGCGGGCTCGACGATCGCCATCCTCGCGGTCACGATTTTGATCGGCATCAGCCTCTTCAAGCGCGGGTTGGTCGGCGACGCCATCAACCTCGAGCATTTCCACGACCTCGGAAAGCTCTTGTTTGGCTTCATTTGTTTTTGGACCTACGTCTCCTTCTCCCAATGGATGCTCATCTGGTACGCAGGGATCCCCGAGGAGGCGATCTGGTATCACAACCGGTGGCAAGACGGCTGGCCCTTCGTCGCCTACTTGCTGATCTTCGGCCACTTCGTCGCGCCGTTCGTCTTGCTGATTTCCCGCGTGCAGAAGCGAAACCTCAGGTGGCTTCAGGTGATGTGCTACTGGGCGATCTTCGTCCACATCCTCGACATCTACTGGTTCGTGCTTCCGCAGGCCGGCGGTTTTCACGTTCACCCCGCGGACATCGGCGCGCTGTTTTTCGTAGGCGGCCTCTTCTTCGCCTACGTGTTCTGGCAGCTGACCAAGGTGCCGCTGATACCCGTCGGAGACCCGCGGCTCGCGCGCAGCCTTCACCACCATCAGACCCATTGAGCCTACACGGATGAGAACTCACGAGAAAAACAGACTGGTATCGTGCCGTCGCATCGGGCTGCCGGCCGCTTTTGCGGCGGCGCTGCTCGCGGCAGGATGCAGCGGGCCGCAGGCCGAGCAAGCGCCGACGCCCGACGACGAGTACGAGCTCATGATGAAGCAGGCGAACGAAGCGCTCGACAGCGGCACGCTTCCGATCGACCGCGCGATGGCGGAGTACGCGAGCAAGCCGCGCGGTGATTTCCCGATGGTTGCCCCGAAGCCCTCGGAGGACGAGTCGGCGCTGAGCGGCTGGTCGTTTGCCGGCGCGGTCGCGGTTGCGGCGGGCGACGCCACCATGCCGCCGGAGTGTACCGGGGCCGCCGACCCGATGGCCTGCTGGGGACAGAAGCTCAGCAACAGCAAAGGGTGCATGGCCTGCCACGCGGTCGACGGCGTGAAGCAGCAGCCTTGCCCGAACTGGAAGGGCCTCCACGGCATGGAGCGGCTGCTGGTCGGCGGCGACAAGGTCGTCGCGGACGAGGAATATCTCGCAAACTCGATCCTCAACTCGTGGGACCAGGTGGTCGAGGGCTACGGTAAGACCATGCCGCCCTACAACTTCCCGGAGCAGGAGATCGACGCGCTGGTGGCCTACATCAAATCGTTGGGGGAGGGCGGCTGATGACGTGGCGACTTGCACTGCTCGTGCTCACGGTGGCGCTCGGGGCGTCGCTCAGCGCATGTGAGGACCCTCGGCCAGCCAAAGGAAGCCTCGCATACAGCGTCGAGCTCTACGATAGCTGCGTCCAGTGCCACGGCGACGAAGGCGCGGGAAAGCCCGAGGTCGGCGCTCCGGCGATTGCAGGCTTGGAGCTTTGGTACGTCAAGCGTCAGCTTCGCAACTTCCAGAAGAACTACCGCGGATTTCACCCTGAGGACCTGCCCGGCAAGCGCATGCAGTCGATGTCGCGCTCGATGGACACCGACGAGAAGATCGACCTGGTGGCGGCCTACGTGGCGTCGCTTCCGCCAACCAGCCCGGAGCCGACCCTCGAGGGCGGCAACCCCGAGACCGGCAAGATCTACTTTGCCACCTGCGTCCAGTGCCACGGTGCGAATGGCAAGGGCGTGTTGGACGAGTTTGGCCCACCTCTCGTAGGCGCGAGCGATTGGTACCTGCTCACGCAGCTACAGAACTTCAAGGCAGGCCGCCGGGGCACGTACCCCGGGGACGTGACTGGCGCCAAGATGCGGCCTTTCTCGATGACCTTGCCAACGGATCAGGCCATGAAGGACGTGATCGCGTACATTCAGACGCTACCGGAGTGAGAGATGGCAGGGAAAACGCGAACTCCTGACAGTGAAGCTTTTTTTTGGTGGAAATGGGCGATGATCGGCGGCGCGGTGTTCGTCGGCGTCATCTTCGCCTTCGTGTTGTGAAGGAAATCTAGGGAGCGGCATGGTTCAGGGAATCTACGACTTCATCAAAGGCATCTTCGACCCGCTCGGCGAATACATGATCGGTACGTTCGTGCCGGTGGCTTCATCGTTCGCCGACGACATCGATTCACTCATTGCCCTGGTTGCCGTATTCGTCGGCTTCTGGGCGATGCTCGCGTACGCCGCCTTCTTCTTCCTGATCTTTCGCTTTCGGGCGCGAGACGGGAAGCGAGGCCAGTACGTCACCGGCGAGGAAAAAGATCTCAAGCGCTGGATCACGTACCCGCACGCGGCGATCATCGCCTGTGACCTCGTGATCGTCTTCATGGCGATCATGGTCTGGTACAACATCAAGCAGCGCCTTCCGGAGCCCGACAGCACGGTCCGCATCGTCGCCCAGCAGTGGGCGTGGAACTTCATCCACCCGGGGCCGGACAACGAGCTCGACACCGAAGACGACATCAACACGTTCAACGAGATGCACGTGGAGATGGGCAAGACCTACCACTACGAGCTGATCTCGAAGGACGTCCTTCACGACTTCTCGGTGCCGGTCTTTCGGCTCAAGCAGGACGCGATTCCCGGCCGTGTGATGAAGGGCTGGTTTCAGCCGACGCAGTCTGGGGAGTGGGACATCCAGTGCGCCGAGATGTGCGGCATTGGGCACGGCATCATGGGAGCGCGCATCGTGGTCGAAACCCCCGAAGAACACGCGGCCTGGGTGTCTGAAAACGGCGCGGGCAAGCTCGCTTCACGCTGAATGGAAAAGAGATGAACGAAGCAGCCACAGTCGAGACCCAAGAGAGCGCGCACGCGCACGAGCACCACGAGCAGAGCTTCGCCAGCAAGTATCTCTTCTCGACCGACCACAAAATCATCGCGATGCAGTACATGTTCACTGGCATCGTGATGGCGCTCATCGGCGGTTACATGTCGTACGCTTTCCGAATGCAGCTCGCGTTCCCGGGTGAGAGCGTCCCGGGGTACGGCGTGGTGTCGCAAGGCGAATACAACGCGCTCGTGACCAACCACGGCACGATCATGATCTTCTGGGTGGCGATGCCCATGCTGATCGCTGCGTTCGGCAACTACCTGATCCCGCTGATGATCGGCGCCGACGACATGGTGTTCCCGCGCATCAACCGGCTCTCGTATCAAATCTTCCTGATCAGCGCGATCATTCTCATCGCGTCGTTCTTCGTGCCGGGCGGCGGCTTCGGCGGCGCATGGACGGCCTATCCACCGCTTTCCGCGAACGCCGAGTACAACCTCACGCCGCTCGGCGCGACGCTGTGGCTGGTCGCGGTGGCGCTCGAGTTCGTCGCTTTCCTGTTGGGCGGCATCAACTTCATCACCACGCTGATGAACTCCCGGGCACCTGGCATGAAGATGCACGACATCCCGATGGTGCTCTGGATGATCATCATCGCGAGCGTGCTCTTCATGGCGTCGGTTGGGCCGCTCATCGCGGGCGCGGTCATGCTGTTCATGGACCAGGTGGTCGGCACCGGATTCTTCGACCCGAACCGCGGCGGCGACCCAATCCTTTGGCAGCACCTCTTCTGGTTCTTCGGGCACCCCGAGGTGTACGTCGTGCTGCTGCCGGCGATGGGCATCGTGGCGGAGATCATCTGCACGTTCGCCCGCAAGAAGCTGTTCAACTACAAGCTGATTCTCTACACCGCGTTTGCCACGGGCATCATCAGCTTCTTCGTGTGGGCGCACCACCAGTTCGTCGCCGGCATCGACCCGCGCATGGCGAACGTGTTCACCATCACCACGCTAATCATCTCCATCCCGATCGCGGAGATGCTGTTCCTCTACATCGCTACGCTCTACGGCGGCGCGATTCGGCTGACGACGCCGATGCTCTGGGCGCTTGCCTTCATCGCCGAGTTCCTCATCGGCGGCATCACCGGCATCTTCCTTGGCGCGAGCGGGTCGGACATCTACTTCCACGACACCTACTTCGTGCTCGCCCACTTCCACTACACGTTCTTCCCGATCGCGATCATCGG
>CAJIBU010000110.1_pt1 | contig 26997 bp, 24 predicted proteins | sample 9199451 | NCBI WGS metagenome assembly CAJIBU01 (sample SAMEA7708315, study PRJEB35096) | sediment metagenome | biome: marine neritic benthic zone biome [ENVO:01000025]; feature: sediment [ENVO:00002007]; material: shallow marine sediment [ENVO:03000034] sea grass bed [ENVO_01000059] ... | reverse complement strand
TCTCGCTCTCCGAGACGTTCGACGTGGGTATCGATGCTGGCACGCCGGTGAGCAACAAATACCGCCAGAAAAACCACTATCCCTACACCGGACCGCTCGACCGAGTCGTCGTTCGCCTGACCGATTCCTGACGCCTGCGCAGTCGGATTTTGGGCTCGGAGGTGGCGGTTTTCGTGCTACACACGGCCGCCGGCGAAGCTTCCCACCAAGGGGCGTTCGACGACATCGGCCATTCTACGGAATCGAAAGAGAGGGCAAGCGTGGCAAGAGATCGAAAGCTTTCGGGGTGGACTACTGCGTTCGCGGGGGTTGTTTTCACGCTCGGGCTCACTTCATCGGCGAAGGCTCAGGATCCGCCAGCGGCCGACTCGCCACCCGTCGAGGCGGCAGGCGATGCGCCGGCATCGGGCGCGGTTGAAGGCGCGACCGACGCCGTGGCGGCGCCCGAGACCATTGCCGAGGTGGTGACCGTTCCTGCCGAGCCGGCCGACGCGGACAGTGCGGTCGTCCAGGTCAAGGCGAGTGTTGCGCGCGTGAAGGAGGGAGCGTCTGGCATCGGGCCTTCTTATCTGATCGAGTTCGGCGACACGTACGATTGGGTGCAGATGGTTTCCGGTGAATGGATCAAGGGCAACGTCGACCGGATGCGCAACGACACGCTCGAGTTCGACAGCGACAAGCTCGACACGCTGAACCTCGATTTCGCCGACGTGGCCGCGATTCACGCACCCAACTCGAACACCTACGTCTTCGATGAACGCGTCGCGGCGACGGGGCCCGCCGTCGTCACGGAGAAGTACGTCGTCGTCCAGACCGACGAAGGCACGAAGACGTTCCTTCGCGAGGACCTCGAGGGGATCATCGAGGGCGAGCGGGAGCGTGACTGGTGGTCGATGAAGCTGCGGTTCGGCTTGACGCTGAACAAAGGCAACACCGATCAGCTCACGTATGACATCAACTTCAACACGCGCCGTGAAGACAAGCTGACTCTCCTCGACCTGAACTACAACTCTTCGTTCGGGCGGACCCAGGGAAGCCAAAATGTGAATCGCCATCTCGGGGAGTTTCTCTTCAACGTGTTTCTCGGCAGCCGATGGTGGGTCACACCCGCGTTCGGGCAGCTTTTCAACGACCGCTTCCAAAACATTCGGTTTCGCGCGACGCCCGCCGCGGGAGCGGGCGTTCACATCATCGATGCGCCGAAAGCCACGTGGGATTTCATGACCGGCATCGGCTACCAGTATTTGAAGTACAAGGATGCGTCTGCGCTGGCGCCTGGGAGCGACCCGCAGCACGACGGCTTCATCCCGCTGCTGACGCTCGCCGATTTCGACATCACGGGCTCGGTCGACCTCACGCTGAGCTGGCTCACCAACCTGGTCTTCACCACGATTGGCAACACCAACCACACCGGCAAAGCCAACATCGCCGTCGAGCTCACCAAAGTGCTCGACCTCGACGTCGCCTTCACCTTCCTTCGCACGGAAAACCCGGGCCCACCGCCCGACGCGACGTCGCCACCGATCGAGAAGAACGACTACATCCTCGTCGTAGGCATCAGCCTCGAGCTCGGCTAGTCGAGCCGAGGTGGGTCTCGAGGGCACGGTACACGGCGTCGTTCAGGTCGCGCCGGGCGTCGTCCGGCACGTCGCGGTACTTCTTTCGAATCGTGTTGAAGAGCTTGTTGAGCTTTCTGCGGCTCGACGCGTCGATCTCGTCGACGACGCTCCCCGCGCCCGGGGCGAGGGCAGGAAGCTCGCGCTTCGCGTGAGACCAGGCGCGCACGCGGTCGAAGTGGTCCACAGCGCGAGAAAGAAGGACGAACGGGAAGTTCGTGCTCGGATGCGGGCCGACACGAATCCACTCGCCGTCCCGGGAGCCGCGGAGGGCATCGGCGGCGCGTTCTTTCAGATTCGCGGCGCTCGCGAAGCGGCGTGTCAGCTCGTATACGCCCACCCCGAGCCCGCCTAGCCCGCCGAGCACGGTGCCGGTCAAAAAGCTGCTGAACCCAGTCATCGCGTCGACCGTTCCGCCGGCCACCGCGCCGGTTGCGGTGGTGAGTGCGAGAAGTGCCCGTGGTGAGAGCCCCATGACCCTCCAGGTTTCCCTCGCGAAGAGGTCGGCGTCGTCTTCGAACGCCATGTTGGCCTCCGGCGACCACTGCCCGAGGCTGTGCAGGTAAACCTCCCCGATCTCGCGATGAGCGCGCGCCTCGAGAGTGCGGAGGTCGTCGTGAAAACGGGATTCGAGGCGCCCCTTTTCGAGCTCGAGGGTCGTGTCGTGCGGGATCCGCACGGTCAGGTGAAGCGTGAGCGCGTCGACCAGCAGCTTGGTGACGATGTTGGCCACGCGAAGCAGCCGGCGCTCTTGCTCCACGTCCAGCAGCGCGATCGCCTGGCGGAGCTTGGTTTCCCAACTTGGTTCGAGCACGACGAATGCCTCGAGCAGGCGCCGGCGGTCGTCCCACGACACGTGGTGCGCATCGAAGGTGCGCACCAGCTTGAAGTACTGGTTGAGCGCCCGCTCCCATTCGTCGACGTGGCGGCCGTTTTCGCTGCGATTGATCAGCGCCATCGCGGGTTGGCCGGTGTAGCGGAGGATCTCCATCTCGGTTTCGTAGTTGCGCCGGTAGGGCTCGTCGCCGTTGACCACGTAGAGAATCGCCGCGCCTTCGAGGATGGGCGAGAGCAGCTTGCGCTCCTGTTCGAGCTCCTGGGTGCCGTCGAGCTCCTCGAGGAGCTCTTGAATGCGCGCGGCTCGGTCGGCGGCCGTCACCTCGCGCTGCTTGATCCAGTGAAGCGCGCGCGGCGCGTCTTCGAAGCCCGGCGTGTCGATGACGCTGAACAGCACTTGGCCCTCTGCCTCCACGGCGTAGCGGACGCACTCGGTGGTCGTGCCGGGGCGAGACGAGATCTTCACCCCGTCGTCCTCGATCAGGCTCGCGATCACGCTCGACTTGCCCTTGTTGACCCTGCCGACGACTGCGAAGGTCGGCACTGCCGGCCGAGCCTCTTCGGTCACGAGGCCGCCTCGGTGGAGACGCGCGCCTCTCGTTCGAAATAGAGGTACGGGTCGCGGAGCTCGGCGAGGTACCCGGCCCAAATCGCAGCGTCTTCGTCGCTGCCGCCGTGAGTCAGGGCGACCACGATCGGGCGCCGCTCACCCCGCGTACGAACCGCCGCGATGAATCGCTTGAGCGCCGCGTCGGGCACGGTCCAGGGCTCCGACACGAGTAAGACCATCGGTTCGTCGCCCTGCGCGAGCGACGCAACGAAGCGTTCGTCGTCGGCGAAGTCGTGGCCGCCCGCCGAGCCGAGCGGGCTCTGGAGTGACGCGCGATAGCGTTGATGCGCGATTTCGGCGACCTTGGGCTGAGGGACTTCGGCTTCGCGCCAGAGCACGGCGACCGCGGTGCTCGGCTTCGAGCCTGGTGTCGAGGAAATCGGGTCGTGGTCCGCGCCTAGCGGCTTGACGTTGCCGGGGTCGTCGCCGTGGCTTCGCTCGAGTGCAGGCCCGGTGAGGCGGGCGAGCACGCGCTGTATGTCCGGCGTATCGAGAGGGACCCGGCGAAGGCTCCACGCCACCATGAGCCCGCTCCACGCGGCCAGCACGACGCGCGGCAGGAGCCCGTACGCGACGAGGCACGCAGCCAAGAACGGCCACCACTGCCCCGATAGCGCCGGGTCTGCGATGCGGGCCCCCTCCGTTGCACCGACGTACGCGCCTTCGAGTCGAAAGTACTGCGTAACGCGCACCAGCTCGAGCGACGGGACCGCCTCGGGCCACCGGCTCGACCAGGGTGCGGAAAGCCGCTCGCAGATTTGAAAGAAGCGCTCCGGCCCGAGCTGAAGCGTGGTGCTCCAGCCGAACGCGAGGTCGGTGACGGTCACTTCGACGAGCAGCACGACGAGCGCGCCCAGGTTGAACCACGCCGCCGCGACTTGAACGTGGCGGAAGAGCGCGTGCCGCTCGACGCGGCTGTAGAGCGAGCGCCGCGTGAGCAATCGGTTGACGGCGCTTCGGGTGCCTTCGTCGACGCTGCGCTCGCTGGCCCGTCGCCACATGCGTGCCGTGAGCTGCTTCATGAACAGCACCAGCGGGAGGCCGTCGAAGAAGCCGGGGCTTGCGGCTGCGATCGCCAACGCGACTAGGCTGATTGCCAGCGATATGAGCTGCAGCGCCACGAACACGCCGAGCACGATCAACACGTTGATCGGGTGGTCGCCGGTGAAGTTGAAGATGCTGACGGCCACGAGAGCGCCGAGCGCGAACATCGCCAGGCTCAGGACGAGCGAGGCGCGACCGTAGGCGCGGGCCACGCGTCGACCGGGCGACGTCTCTTTGCTTGGCCGTGTTTGGTGAAGCCAGGCGGCCAGCAGAGCTCGGTCCGAGCCCTGCGACTCGGCGAGCCCGCGGGCGATCTTCGCATCCCGGGCGGCCAGCTCCGCCTCGGGGCGCCGCTCGTCATCGGCGAGCTGCACCTCGAGATCGACGAGGTCCGCCAAGCCGAGACGCTCGGCAGCGTTGCCTACGAGACCGCGCGGTGCCATCGCGGGCTTTGTCTCACGAAATCGGGCGCGAGGCATCGTTTGTGTGCGAGGTCAGGTACGTCTGGCGATCGCGAGCCGCTCGCCGAGGGATCCCCGCGGCACTTCGGCGCGCGACCCGGTGCGTCGCTTCCAGCCTCGGGGGCTTTCGTCGAACGAGACTTCCCACGCTGGCGCGAGAATGTCGGCGAGCTCTCCGCTCCCGAACGTCGCTTTCAGCGGCTCGCCGGCCGCTCGGAACATCGCGGGAATGGTCGCGCGGCCGAGGGGCCCAAACGGGAGCGTGCCCGGCGTGCGATACGTCATGGCGAGCAGGCTCCCCGGGGCTGAAAGTGCGGTCGCCTGAGAGAGCGTGTCGAGAACGGCGTTGCGCTCGAGGTACATGGCGACGCCCTCCCACACCCACGCCGTCGGGGAGCTCGAACGAAAGCCGCTTTCGACTAGCGCATCGGCGACGCGCTCTCGTTCGAAATCGACCGGTGCGAACCGAACCTTTGCAAGCGGCGCCTTTTCCGAAACGCGGGCCTGCTTGTAGCGCTGCGTCGCGGGATGGTCGACTTCGAAGACGGTTGCGCCCGTGAGCCCGGACATGCGCCACGCGCGCGCGTCGAGCCCCGCGCCGAGGATCACGAACTGGTCGATGCCTCCGGTGCGTGCCTCCGTCAGGCAATCGTCGATCGTCTGCGTACGAAGCACGGCGTAGTCGATGAGGCCGAAGGACGAGAGCCGCATCGCGTATCGAAGCAGGGGCGCCGCGGCTCCGAGCTTCGTGGGGGCGGCGGTGAGCCAGCCGAGCCAAAACGGGAGCAGCTCGCGCGCCAGCGGGTCGACCGTGCGCTGGTCGATGCCAACCCCGCGCGCGAAGGACACCGCGAAGGAGGTGCCGCTCGGGACGCCTTTACGCATCGAACGACTCTAGTATACTCCGCGCAGCGCGCGCCGCGCGCGAGGAGGCTGCCATGGAAACCTGCGCCCACGAAGGATGCAACTGCGACGTCTCGAAAGGCTCTGTCGAGCGTGACGGCAAGCGGTACTGCAGCGAGGAATGCGCTCAGGGCAAGTCCTGCGGCCACGGCGGCTGTGCCTGCGGCGACGAGGGGACACTCTCCCATCCCTAAGTAGCCGTAACTACTTGGGTCCTACGCGGAAGATCGCAGCGACTCGGCTGACTGGCGTTGCGATCTTCTGCGCAGAAGCCGCGTGAATCTAGATACTTGAAGCGGGGAGAGTGTCCCCAATTGACAGGCTAGCCAGTCGGGCTATCAATCGCAGCCATTCCAGCGTAGCTCAGTTGGTAGAGCGGGCGACTGTTAATCGCTTGGTCGTAGGTTCGAGTCCTACCGCTGGAGCCAGCAGCGGTGGCGTTTCAAGAGCTAGAGAAGTCCTACAGCCCTGGGGGCGTGGTCGGTCGTAGGACTCGAACCAACGGTGTACTCGGCACGCGTTGCGTGCCTGCGTACTGGCGTCTGAATTCGACAGCTACGCGGACTGTCGTCCGCTTCGCCTTGTCGTATTCCGACGCCAAGCAAGTCCTACCGCTGGAGCCAGCAGCGGCGGCGTTTCAAGAGCTAGAGAAGTCCTACAGCCCTGGGGGCGTGGTCGGTCGTAGGACTCGAACCAACGGTGTACTCGGCACGCGTTGCGTGCCTGCGTACTGGCGTCTGAATTCGACAGCTACGCGGACTGTCGTCCGCTTCGCCTCGTCGTATTCCGACGCCAAGCAAGTCCTACCGCTGGAGCCAGTAAGAGCGCGCCTTCACTGCGCTTTTCAGTTTCGTGTCCCAGTTTGTCCGTGCGTTTGTCCCAAACGACTCTTGCGGCGAGCGGTAGCTGCAGGACGTCGTCGCGCGGCCACTGCACCTTCAGACACAGCACCGCCTCGCAGAGTGCGGGCCAGATGCCGTCTGGGTCGGTGTAGACGTCGAGCCGCGATCCAAGCCTCGATGTTTTCGAGCCGCAGAAGGAAGTACGGATACGCCTTTTTCTCGGCAGCCCTGCGTAGCCGCCCGGTCAGATTGGATTTCTTGATCAGAACACGTAGGGGATGAATAGGTACGGGACTTCTTCGCAGTAGCGATCCCAGTCTGCCCCGTACTTCTTCTTGCACCGACTGATGTCTCGCCCCGCGCGGTGCAGAATCATGACGACGAAAAACGTCACGTAGAGATACGGAAGGAAGTGATCAAAGCCGCAGATCAGACCCCATGACAAGGCCATTAGAATGTCGGCGGTATAGTGGATCTTTCTGGCGTATCGCCACCAGCCATCGACGAGCAGCTTGGACCCGGCGTCGGTATCCAAGTAGCGCGGATTGTGCAGAGTGCCCCAGGGGAGCTGCGGGAACGCCCTGCGTTTCACGTACGAGCCGTTGAGCTGCATGCGAAATCGGTTTCGCTGGCTTTGTGCCGTGTCCCAGACGTAGTACGCGCCGAACAGCAGCACGAAACAAAAGACGGTAAACGGAACCGAGTGCTCGAATGGCGCTCGCGACGCGATGTACATCGAGTTGAAACAGTACACGAACGGCACGCCTGCCAGGTTCCAAAAGACCAGCATCCAACCCCACTTTTCGTAGAAGATGTCCCAGGTCGTCGGGATGCACTCTTCGCCCTTCATACAGGCGTTGGTGTAAAGGAAATGGGCCACCACCATGAAAATCATCGGCGTGCTCACCGTGCCGTAGGTTGCGTATTGGTGCGCAGCGCCGCTGGCCGTCAGCAGGAAGAGGGTCAGCCAGGATACCCGGACCTCCGCCCACATCTTGAGGTCCAAGGGGCCGAGACGGGGATTGAGCCAAGCCCCCATGAAGAAGTCGTAAAGGATGCTCCCAGACATCCGCTCCGCGTTGCCCGTCGCCTTGGCTCCGAAATAGACGAGGATCGCGACGATGTTCGCAGTGATCATCGCCGTGATCATGAATGCGCCAAACTGATCATAGATCGTCTGCAGAGGGAAGACTCCGCTCAAGTGCAGAATCGCCACCGCGATCAGCGTGATGTACCAAGCGGTGATGCCGTTACAGCGGTAGACCAAACGCTCGCCGTTGCGGGACGGGATCGGCAGGCCCTTGATTTCCAAGCCCGGCAGGTACGCGGCCATCAATCCTTCGGCAACCAAGAACGCCGCGTAGATCGCAAATGTGCTCCAAGTCGGTGAGGCATAGGTCGCGACTTGCTCCCAAACGCGGCCGAAAAACGGACCCAGGTCCGAGAGCCCAGCCGGATAAAACAGCGCTCCATCGTAGAAGCGCCACGCGATCCATAAGTAGAGCATCAAGGCGTGCGAGACGAACATGATCAAGGCCGCGCCTAAGGCGCCCCCAAACTCGCGCGACGTTTCCGCGGTATCGACGGCCGGACGCCGCCGAGTCGCGGCGGCCGGCGAACCGGGTCTGACTGCTTCCTGCACGGGCTTCCTCCTGTCTACTGCGCATTTCTACCCGCAGCTTCAATCCATCTCGCTGAGTCTCACAACTCCCTTTCCCCGCTGGACCGCTCGCGTTCCCGCTGCCGGCTCTTCAGAAGGCGAATCGCGCGAGCATCGCGCGCGGCAACGCAGGTGGCGACGAAATGATACCAGGTGCCGGGGTGCGGAGTCTTCTGAATCCCCCCGAGCCCGCTTTGCCGACCCGCTCTGATTGTGGGATCGGGAGAACCATGACGAGCAAATGGATCTACAGTTTCGACGAGATCGACCGGGCCGAAGCGTCGGTCGCCGGCGACTGGGACCGGGTCCGCGAGCTGCTCGGAGGCAAGGGCGCCAACCTCGGTGAGATGATTCGCCTGGGGGTTCCCGTTCCACCGGGCTTCACGATCACCACCGAGGCTTGCAACGCCTATCTCGAGCGCGGGGGCGCGCTGCCGCAGGGGCTTTGGGAGCAAGTGCTGGAGGCGCTCCGCGCGATGGAAGACGAGAGCGGCAAGCGGTTCGGCGACCCTTCCAACCCGCTGCTCGTATCGTGCCGGTCGGGCGCCAAATTCTCGATGCCGGGGATGATGGATACAGTCCTCGACATCGGCCTCAACGACGAGGTCACCGAGGGCATGATCGAGCTCACGGGGAACGAGCGCTTCGCGTTCGACTCGTACCGCCGGCTCATTCAGATGTTCGGCACCGTAGTGCTCGGCGTTCGCGACGAGCCCTTCGAAGATACGCTGGCAGGCTTCCGCGAGAAGCGCAGGGTGCAGAGCGATGCCGACCTGACCGCCGACGACCTCAGAGCCATCGTGGACCACTTCAAGGAGATCGTGCGTCGACACGCCCGCATCGACTTTCCTTCGAACGCTGAAGAGCAGCTTCAAATGGCGATTGAAGCCGTGTTCGACAGCTGGAACGGCAAACGCGCCCGCGACTATCGGCGGGCCGCCAACATCCCGCACGACCTCGGGACCGGTGTCAACGTGGTCACGATGGTGTACGGCAACCTCGGGGAGGGGTCTGCCACCGGGGTTGCGATGTCGCGAAACGCGACCACCGGTGAAAATGCGCTGGAAGGGGACTACCTCACCAATGCGCAGGGCGAGGACGTTGTGGCGGGGACGCGGCCCACCAAGCCGCTCGAACAGCTCCGGGCGGAGATGCCCGAGATCTATGCGCAGTTCGAGGGCATCGCGCTTCGGCTCGAGCGCCACTATCGCGACATGCAGGACATGGAGTTCACCGTGGAGCGCGACAAGCTGTGGATTCTGCAGACTCGCAGCGGCAAACGTACCGCCCAAGCTGCGGTACGCATTGCCGTCGACCTCGCGAACGAAGAGCTGATCACCCGCGAGGAAGCCGTGCTCCGCGTCGCGCCCGAGCAAATCGAGTTCTTCCTGCATCCGCAGTTTTCGGCCGCTGCAAAAGCCGAACACAAGGTGATCGCCAGGGGCTTGAACGTCTCGCCGGGCGCGGCCACCGGCAAGGTTGCGTTCGATCCGGACCTGGCAGAGCGATGGGCTAAAGAGGGCAATCGGGACGTCTTGCTCGTGAGGCCCGAGACCAAGCCGGACGACGTCCATGGGATGCTCGCCGCGAGAGGGATCCTCACGTCGAGCGGCGGGCGGACCAGCCACGCGGCGCTCGTCGCTCGACAGTTCGGCAAGCCCGCGGTCGTGGGCGCGTCTGCGCTGAACATCGACCTCGGGGCGCGGACGATGATGGTGGATGGCCTGGAGGTCAAAGAGGGCGAGTGGATTTCGGTCGACGGAACCACCGGCGAGGTGTTCGCGGGCCAGCTCGAGACCGTCGTGCCCGACATGGAGGACGAGTGGCTGTCTCGGCTCATGGGCTGGGCCGACGAGTTTCGGCGACTCGGGGTTCGTGCGAACGCCGACTACCCGGAAGACGCCGAGCGCGCACGAAAGTATGGCGCCGAAGGCATCGGCCTGTGCCGGACCGAGCACATGTTCTTCGAGCCGGAGCGTTTGCCCACGGTCCAGCGCATGATCACGACACGCTCGCCGGCCGAGCGCCGCGAAGCGGTCGACGCGCTGCTTCCTTTTCAGCGGGAGGACTTCACGGGGCTCTTCCGCGCGATGGACGGCCTGCCGGTGATCATCCGGCTGATCGACCCCCCGCTCCACGAGTTCCTCCCGGGCTTCGAGGAGCTGACCCGGGAGCTCGCGGACCTTCAGATTCGAATCACGAACGCCCGCACCCTTGACGAGGTCGAAGGTATCACCGCCAAACTTTCGGAAACCCAATCCATGCTTCAAAGGGTCGGCTCGCTTCGGGAGGCGAACCCCATGCTCGGGCTTCGCGGGGTGCGGCTCGGCATTCTCATCCCCGAGCTGACCCGAATGCAGGTGAGGGCGATCTTCGAGGCGGCCTGCACCGTGACCCGCGAAGGTGGCAAGGCGATTCCCGAGATCATGATCCCCCTGACGAGTCACGTAAACGAGCTCCGCCGCCAGCGCGAAGTGCTCGAGGCCGAAGCTCGAGAGGTGATGGCCGAGCAGGGAGTCGAGGTCAGCTATCAGTTTGGGACGATGATCGAGGTGCCCCGCGCGGCCCTCACCGCGGACCAGATCGCAGAGTTCGCGGAGTTCCTCTCTTTCGGAACCAACGACCTGACGCAAACGACGTTCGCGATGAGTCGGGACGACGCCGAATCGGGCTTCCTCGTGCAATACATCGGCGAGGGCATCCTGCCGAACAACCCGTTTGCCACCCTCGACGAAGACGGCGTGGCCAAGCTCATGGGCTTGGCGGTGACCGAGGCGCGCAAGACCCGGCCGGACATCGAAACTGGGGTTTGTGGCGAGCACGGCGGCGACCCGGCGTCGATCGGGATCTGCGACCGCTTGGGGCTCGACTACGTGAGCTGCTCGCCGTTCCGCGTTCCAATCGCCCGGCTTTCGGCCGCGCAATCGGCGCTTCGGGCACGGGGCGAGCGGTAGTCGAACCACGCCGCCTTTAGGGCTTCTCGACTTCGTTGAGTAGCATCACCTCACTCCAGACTTCACGTTCCTCTGTCGAACCCTCTGATGAGCCGAATGCCAAAAGGAACCGATGAACAGCTCATCGCGGAGCTTGTCTTCGATTTCGTCCGCAATCGCATGGGCTGCCTCCGTGGACAGCGGGCGGCGCCGGAATAGTGGCGGCCGGCGACGCTGGAGCCATATGAGCGCGAGCAAGACGAAGGTCGGTGCGTGATGCGAGGGCGGGGAGGGGGCGGCGCTGCAGCCGTCGTCCTCTTCCGCTGGGCATGGGCGCAGCGTGCCGTCCCATTCGGGTCCGGTGGTCTCGTCGATGAACTCCGCGTAGCTCGAGACCCGGGTGTAGTACTCGTGGACGCCGTAGAAGCCGACGTTTGGCTCGTCGGCGTCCTGCCAGGAGCTGATCCCAACCACGTGCAGGCCAGTCGGAGCGGCAACGAGGGCCGGGCCACCGCTGTCGCCATCGCCGCTGATGCCCTCCCTCTCGGTCACTTCGGGGTCGCCTGGGCCGTGGAAGATGAGCTCGAGCCAGAGGTCGTCGGCGCCTTGGACGGTGTTGGTCGCTTCGCGGGTCAAACCGTCGTTCTCCGCGCGCACCTGACCCTCTTCCCCGGTTCCGTGGTCGCCGCGGCCGACGAAGAGGACAGTCTGGCCCACCTCGTCACGGTCTCGATAGAATGGCAGTGGGGTCACATCGGCGACGGGCTTCTCGAGCCGGACCAGTGCCAGGTCGTGGTCCCAGCCCCGGTAGTCCGGGTGGCACACGACGCCATCGACGCGGACGCGCTCGGACCCGATGTCGACGGCGTGTGGGGTCGGCACGTCCGCCGCGCAGTGCGCGGCCGTCAGCAGCCAGCCGGGCGCGATGAGGGTCGCCAGGCAATCCCCGGGCTCGAGCAGGTCGACGACCGCGGGGTGCTTGTCGGCGGGCACCACATACTCGCTGTCCGGAACGTCGTGCCGCCGCATGATCGCCCAGCCATCGGCGCTGATCGCGCCCACAGTGACGAACGCGACTACAGCCACGACTCTGGTAACGGCGGGTGGCACGATCCGAGGCTATGCGGAGGCGTCAGTAGTGTCTACGCGCGGCTCGTCGCTCGGTCGGCTTCGATGCGTCCTGACCGTGACGTGACGAACCGACCGTGACCCTGGCTAGCGTGCCGTGGGTAGGGTCGCCAGTGCCACAGTCGGGAATGCGAAACCGGGAAGTTTCCCGCACCGTCGGCGGGCTGATCTGCGGCTCCGGCTCCGCGCAGACGGGCGCAAAATCTGCGTGAATTGACGCCGAAATGAGTCAACTTTGCGTTGGACTTCGGGACTCCCCCGAACCTATTTTCTCTGGGCAAGTCTCACCGGGACAGAGAGAAAGGAAGAGGAGTCATGTCGGGGCGCAATGTGATCACCTTCTGTCTTTTCGCCGCGCTGGCGGCGTTCGCATACGGATGCAGCAGCAGTGATGGAGCGGGCGGCTCCTCGGGTGCCGGCGGCGGAGGTTCCGGTGGCGACGGCGGGGTTGGCGGCGACGGCGGGGTTGGCGGCGACGGCGGGGTTGGCGGCGACGGTGGCGTTGGCGGCGACGGCGGGGTTGGCGGCGACGGCGGCTCGGGCGGCCTCAGCATCCCCGAGCGCTTCGAGACCAGCCTTCACAAAACGCGCGCAGGCAAGGAGTTCTGGTACACGGCCGACAACAACGGCATGGAGCTCCTCACGGGCGTCGACTACAACGACTTCGTCTGCAAGAGCTGCCACAACAACAACGACCCCGCGTGGACAGGTGAGCCAACGTGTGGCGACTGCCACGAGGAAGGCAGCGATCCGCCGAAGCACTTGCAGTCCGAGACCTGTCTCGGTTGTCACGGTCGGCAGCGCGCCGAGCTTGGGATGATTCAAGGCATGGATTTCCACTCCATCGCCGAATTCGCATGCGCCGATTGTCACGGGTCCAACGATGTTCACGGCGACGGCACTCCTTACGACACGATGCTGCGTCCGGGCGCTATCTCGACCCGGTGCACCGACTGTCACATCGAAGGCGGAGGCGCCCCCCTCCCGCCGGACAACACCTACCATGCCGAGAACCCGCACGGCGCGGTCGACTGCGCGCTTTGCCACACGGAGACGGTGGTTTCGTGCATCAACTGCCACCTCGAGGAGGACCTCGACAACGGAGGCAAGTGCCAGACCGGTCCAGTCTTCAACTGGAAGTTCGTCATGAAGTGGGACAAGGAAGGCGACGGCAACGAGGTCTACCATCCTGCGACGCTGATGACGCTCAAGTACAACTGCGATCGCGAAGCGAACCCGGCCGACTGTCCGGATCAGGAGACCGATCCGAAGAAGACCTTCGCAGTCTTCGCACCGTACTACGCTCACACGATCACCCAGCAGGCGATGGACAACATCACCGAGTCGGCGGGCGGCTGCGCCTACTGTCACGGAAACGACAACTGCGACACGATCACGGGTGCGAACCCAGACGCCAAGGTGAAGCTCATCGAATGGAACGGCAGCGGTCTCAGCAACCCGATCAGCGGGTTGATTCCGCTTCCGTCCGACTATCGCGACCGCTTCGAGATCGACTACGCGGAGTTCGAGCTCGGGCCGGGCACGGGATGCCCCACGCAAGGCTCGCCGAAGGCGCTGGTCTTCTTCGAGACCGGTCCGGACCTCTGGCAGACCGGCGAGGACACTACCGCGCCGAACCCCGAGGAGGCCGGACGGCCTCTGACGCTGCAGGAGTTCCGGGAGTTCTGTCCGCCTCCCGAGTAGGAAGCGCGTTCGGAGTCCCTTGCGCGGGGCCGCCTCGCGTGGGGGAGCTCGACGTGCTGCATTTCATTGCATGCGAACCAACCCACAGTTGATGTCGATTGCGTTGTCGGCCGCGGCGTTGCTCGTCGTCGGTTGCACGTCCAAAGGTCCTGCGCCCGGTGAGCCGCTGACCGAGAAGCAGGACGTCGTGATGGCCGAGCGGACGGCGCCTCCGAGCGGGGCCCAGTCGCTCGGCATCCCCACCAAGGACTTCAAGCGAGACTACGCCAAGACGCCGCACGACCCGCATGGTCCGGCCGGGCACCTGAACCCACCGGGCTCTCACGTCTCCGGACCCGTTTCGAGGATCGACGCTGGCGGCCTGACCTTCGAGCCGCCGGAGGGCTGGGCGTATCGGCATCCGACCTCGTCCATGCGACGCGCCGAGCTCGGAGTCGAAAGTGACGACGGCGCGGCCGGCCTGGTGGTCTACTTCTTTGGAAACACGGGCGCTGGCTCCGCTCAGGCGAACATCGAACGCTGGATTAGCCAATTCAAAGATCCTGATGGGACTCCGATTTCCGGTGTCACCCCCACCAAACGCAAGGTCGCCGGGTTGAACACTACGATGGTCGAGGTCGCGGGCACCTACGTGGGGGGCATGGGCTCTGGCGAGGAAGCGCAGGGGCAGGAACACCAACGAATGATCGCAACTATCGTCGAGACTTCGCGCGGGCCGTTCTACTTCAAGTTCCTGGGCGACGATGCCGTCGTTGCCAACAATCGCGCTGCCCTCGACGGCATGCTCGCTTCGATGGAACCTTCCGACCCCTAGTCGGATGGGTCTCTGCTCACCCGTCGGTGGTTCCGACGGGCGGACAGCTCTAGCAGCCTTGGGACGTGAAGAGCTCGATCAGCACCGGCTCGGTGGCGCTGGCTGACACCGAGGGGAAAAGCGCGAGCGCAAAAAGTGCGGCGAGCAGGGGCGGAAGTCGACGAAGAGAACATCGGCGTGCTGTATGTCGCGCCTGAAGAAACGTTTCGGCTGCAGGCCTAAGTGGCATCTCGAGCCCGGAAATTCAGGCGAAGGCAAGCGACCGACGCTCGAATGCTGGGGGCTCGCATATCTTTCGCACCGCCGGGGGCCCAAACGCAAAGGCTTCATTTGCGAAACGCCGGCACCCGGTGTCTTTCTTGTGGTGTGAGTGTTTCCCACCGTTGTCTGTCGGTGTCGCAGTAGAGAGGTAGGTGAATCATGAGGTTGGCCTTCGTCCTGGGTGTGGTGTGGTTGTTGGTGGTCGTCTCCTGTACGGGAGATCAAGGCGCGCAAGGTGCTCAGGGCGAGCCTGGAGAGCCTGGAGAGCCCGGAGAGCAGGGACCGCAGGGCGAGCAGGGCGAGCAGGGGCCCCAAGGTGAGCCAGGGCCTTCTGGCGGCACAATCGAGTTCGGCTACGTCGGGTCGGCGACGTGCGGAGGCTGCCACGCACGCCAGTACGCCTCTTGGGAAAACAGCGGACATCCCTACAAGATCGTGCCCAAGCAAGAGATCTTGGATGGCACCGGATACCCCGCATGGATTCAAAGCGACGTGCACGGCGACGAGTTCGCGGTCGACGCGGACTTCTTCGATCCCGGTCAAGGCGGCGACCAGGTCCTCACGAGAAACGCGGACACCTTCCCCAACGGTTGGGACGACATCACCTATGTAATCGGCGGCTACGGTTGGAAAGCGCGCTTCATCAACAACCAGGGCTACATCATCACGGGCCTCGAGCGCGGAGATCCTGACGATACTTCAGACGATGACAAGACGCAGTACAACTTCCCGCTGGAGGTCGATGCGTTCGGCGCGGCCGCGTATCCCGACGTGCCGGTGAGCAGCTCGCGCTACCATGCAGAAGACGCCAACATGAGGCCGTACAACTGCGGTAGCTGTCACACCACGGGCTGGGTCCCTGATACCGATGCCGACACGGATGGCGACCTGAGCGACAACCAAGACGGCTTGCCCGGCATCCACGGAACTTGGGTCGAACCGGGCGTCGGCTGTGAGGGCTGCCACGGCCCGGGTCAGTCGCACACTGATGATCCGTACAACGTCGCGACCCAGTGGGATGCGGGCGCCTCGTGCTCGAACTGCCACATCCGAGCCGACGTGTACGAAGTCGACACGAGCGGAGGCTTCATCCGCCACCATGAGCAGTTCGAAGAGCTCATCCAGGGCAAGCACTCGTCCCTTCTGTGCGCGGGCTGCCATGATTCCCACGAGCCGGTCAGGTTCGCGGAGACTTACATCGCGCTCGACGACACGGTCGACGATCCGAACCCGGATTTCCCCAACTTCAGCGGCGTTCGCATCGACTGCACCTCGTGCCACTTCGACGAGGAGGAGAGCTACGACGTGTGGGCGGAGAACTTCCCGGGAATGGGGGGCGTGACCTGCGAGCAGTGCCACATGCCACACGCGACCAAGTCCGCGGTGAGGGCGGGCACGTTCTACGGCGACACGGCGACGCATTTGTTCGGCATCAACACCTGGGTCGATCCGATCAACCCGGACAACAGCTTGTCGACCACGGGCGCCAAGCCTGCCAATCCCTACATCTCGCTCGATTGGGCCTGCGGCTCCTGCCATAGCGACGAAGCCGAAGCAGACCCGAACGACCTTTGGGACTGGGCGCTGACCGCGCTTTCGTCCAACGGGGGCGTGCACGGCAACGGCCCGATGGTGCCGGTCATCATCCCCTAGCTTCCACCGTGACGGGCGTCCGCCAGGTCGCCCCCAATCGGAGCTTCGCTGCCTAGTCCGAGGTAGCAGCGGATTCCGTCCTGGGTCACCAGCGGGTTCTCCCGAACCAGCGGATGCTTGGTGGCGTCCTCGACCACGAAGGGCTGTTTCGATTTCACGGCGTGCACGCAAAAGGCCCACTCAAAGGAGGCCATCGTTCGTGCTACGGTGGCGCCGCTTGCCATGACACGACCATTCGCGCGCCCGCTGGGCTACATGCTGCTTCTCTTCGTCGCTGTGGGCTGCTCCAAAAAGGAGCCGCCAGCAGCGCCTGAAGTCGAGGCGAACGAAGTCGAGGTGTCCGAAGCGAAGGTGGAGCCCGAAGCGAAGGTGGAGCCCGAGGCGCCCGCCGCGGGGCCCGCCTCGCCCAAGGTCACTCTGCTGTCGCCGGGCAAGCCGCCCCACCGAGTCCTTCGCTGGCGATTCAAAAAAGGCGCCGAGAGCGAGCTCACCATGCAGATGAGCAGCAGCATGCGGGCAACCGTCGACGGGCAAGAACGAGGCTCGAACCCCACACCGCCCGTGATGACGGTGACCGCCTTCAAAGTGGACGACGTCGACGAGAGTGGGCTTGCCGGTGTCAGCTTCACCGTGCGCGACGCGAAACCCGTCGCCGGCGACGGCTTCGATCCATCGACCGTGGCCATGATCGAGCAATCGATGAAAGCAATCGTCGGCGTGGGGGGCTCATATCGCGTGACTGACCGGGCTTTCGTCGATCGGATCGAAGTCGAGGCGCCTCCGAACACACCGCCGGCCGTCACGCAAACCATCGAGACGCTGCGACAAACGATTCGCCAGGTGCTCGCTCCGCTGCCTGAAGAGCCGGTTGGAGTCGGCGGCAAGTGGGCCGTCGACCTGGAGTACGAGCACTCCGGGATGCGAGTGAAGCAGCGGTCGGTCTTCGAGGTTGAACGGCTCGACGCCGACAGCGCGGATGTCGTGGTCGTCACGGAGCAGAGCGCACCGACCCAACCCATCACCGGCGCAAACGGGCAGTCGGCCACTCTGCAGTCGCTGTCGTCCGAATCCAAGGGGACGGCTCGCTGGGTGTTCGACGAGCTCGCTCCCCGGTCGGCGAAGTCCGATACCAAGATGAACATGACGATCGCCGCAACGGGCCCAGACGGCACGGAACACGAGATGACGATGGTCATGGACATGTCGATGTCGGTGGTTGCCGGGGCAGCGGCGAAGGAAAGACGGCCATCCAAATAGCCTGTTGACGTTCGCCACCGCCGTCGGCAGTCTCCTCTGAAACCCCTTGCTTTCTTACGGACGGGAGGCCGCGGCACAGTGTCGCGCAGACGAGACAAGGGAGCGGAATCATGAAGGCAGCAATGGTCTCTGTGGTGGTGGCCGTCACAATGACGGTTTTCGGTTGCTCGGATGATGGAGATGGCATGAGCGGCACGGGTGGCATGACGGGCACCGGAGGCATGACCGGAACGGGCGGCATGACGGGAACGGGCGGCATGACGGGAACAGGCGGCATGACTGGCGCGACCGAGATCGAAGCCACGCCGGTCGTTGGCACGTTGACGCCCTACGACGACACGGTGCCCGATCGGAGCGGGGACGAGCTGTTCGACTCGGGCTCGGTCGAAGCGCACTGGTATCAGTGGGACGGCCAATACGTCGTTCTCTATCGCGGCTTCGACACGAGCGACGAGTCTGGCCTTTGCCCCGGCAACTCGATCTTCGACGGGCTCGAATTTCCCCCAGAGTTCATCAGCAACTCGCCTTATCCCAATTCTGCGACCGCAGCCTGCGCGGGCTCGCCGTACGTTTCTGACACGCAGGCCGCATTCAACTGCGGTGGTCTGCTCTACTACCTGACCTCGATTCCGACTTCGGAGACCGGCAACCTCTGGGCGTCCATCGAGCTCTCGACCGCGGGGACGCAAATGAGCTTCATCGGTCAAACGACCTTCGGTACGCCCGCGGACCTCGCAAACACACCGGAGTTCGAGCCGGGCCTCGATGCGTACGACCTTCCTCCGGCCACCGTGGACGATCTAGACGTCGTCACCTGCCCGTAGGTTCTGCGCCGTCAGCTCGCGATCTGGGGGCGCGTTGCGTACGCTTCGCCCGGCCCACATGAGACTCGACCTTTCGAAGTACATGGACCTCGACGAAGTGAAGCGCCTCTATCGCGCCGATATTCCGACGCCCGTCGACGTCCTCAACCTCATTCACTTCAAGGATCGCGAGGCGTACCGATGGTACGGGGTGATGGTATTGCCAACGCTCAAGGCGGTCGGGGGGCGGGTAGGTTGGTTTGGCGATCACGTGCAGTCGTTCGTCGGGGAGTCGCAGGCCGAAGACCTCGGCGTCGTCCGCTACCCGAATCAGCGGCGCTTTTTCGCACTCGCGCTGAATCCCTATTACGTGACCGTGGCCAATCCTCAGCGGATGAAAGCGGTGCGCCGCTTCAACGCGTCGTTCACCCATTCGCCGTGCAAGCTCGACGGCCTCGCTCGAAGCCGATGGGTCCTGGCGGTGCATCACCGCGAGGGTCCGGCCGTCGTGCCGAAGCTCGAGGCGCTGTTCGCCGAGGTCGGGGGGCGAATCGTCTACTACAGCGAGGAAACCTCGCCGATCGTCATCGCCAAGAAGTTTCACCCCGCGAACACCAATCCGCTGGTCTACGCAAGCACCGTCCTCGTCGATTTCTCCGACCGCGCTTCCTGCGAGGAAGCGATGACCGAGGCAAACGTCAACCGGCTCACTGCGACCGTGGGACAGGACATCTCGGTGCAGCTCTATCGGCGCCAGCGCCGACGCGATGTGCTACCCGCGCCGCTTCGTAGGTTCACTGGCTCCGCGAGCCGGTGACCGGGCTCAGGGGCACACCTCGGCAGGAATTCCCGTGCACTCGTCGAGCCTGGTCAGGCAGTTGGCGCCGTTCAAGCAACCGAGGCACGCGACACTGCACGTGTCCGATGCGCACGCGAGGCAAAGTGCCGCCACAGCGCATCCGCCGAGCTCGCCGTAGCATCCCGCGCAGTCCAAAGAGAGGCCGGGCACGTTTTCTTGGATGCACGCGGTCACGCAGCTTGCATACGCATCCGGGTCGCCGAGCTGCCCGATGCAGGTGCCCGCGGCGCAGCTTGCACCGACGCCTTGAAGAGAGCCCGATGCGTTTTCAATCGCGGCGGCATCGCCCACGTTGTCGCACGCCCCGACCACCGCCATTCCGCCACCGGTGCCGGCGGAGCCGCCCATGCCGGCTTCGCCTCCTGCACCCGCCGAGCCACCCATGCCTGCCGAGCCCCCGACACCCGCCGAGCCGCCTGCGCCCGAAGAGCCTCCGACGCCCATCGAACCCGCGGAGCCACCGGTGCCCCGAGCGTCTCCCGGGTCGGTTTCGGCCCCGCATGCCCCGACCCCGAAGGCGATCGTCAAGAGTCCAAGAAGAATCAAGCCACGCATAGTCGTTCCCCCCAACGCGGCGCCCCCCCGGCGCCTTCCGATCAGGGTCATCGGTCGGGGAGGGGGCTGTCAAATCGGGGGCTTCCGCTCGGCCGATCTGCGCTCCACACTCTGCTCAGATGCCGCGCCAATCCAAGCATGTTGCGCTCGCCCTCGGCCTGTCCCTGGTCGCATCCCTCGCGCTCGCCGAGCCCGACCGGCCGGCGATCGGGTCGGCGCCTCGCGGCGAGGACGGCCGCTTCACCAACTTCATCGGCGAGCTGCCGCACGGCGGTCTTTCCGTTCGGCTTCCGTTCTTCTGGCGGCGCATCGTCGGGTCCTTTCGCGACAGGCCCGGCGCTCCGAGGCGCGTCGAGAACGACGGCGCGTTCCTGCGCGAGAACGCGAAACACAGCGAGCCGACGGTCACGTGGGTGGGTCACTCGACGCTCCTCGTGCAAATGGATCACGTGACGTTTCTCACCGACCCGATCTGGTCCGAGACCGCAAGCCCGGTGTCCTTTGCCGGTCCCAGGCGATTCGTGCCGCCGGGCATCGCGATGCAAGACCTGCCACCAATCGATTTCGTGGTCGTCTCCCACAACCACTACGACCACCTCGACTTACAGACCCTCGAAGCCCTCGCCGAGCGCGATGCGAACACGCGCTTCTTCGTTCCGCTCGAAAACTCGGCGCTCCTCCGAGACAACGGCATCGACAACGTCGAGGAGCTCGACTGGGGGCAGTCGGTGGAGCTCGGCGGGGTGCGCATTCACTGCCTTCCGGCCCAGCACTGGAGCAAACGGGGGCTCGGCGACAATCGGAAAGCGCTTTGGTCTTCCTGGGCGGTCGTCGGTCCCGAGCGCAGGTTCTATTTCGCCGGCGACACCGGTTACTTCGATGGGTTTGCGCGCATTGGCGAGGCGCTCGGCCCGTTCGATCTCGCCGCCGTCCCCATCGGCGCATACGAGCCGGTCGAGATGATGAAGTCGTCCCACCTCAACCCGGAAGAAGCCGTCCGAGCCGCGGTCGACCTCGACGCCAAGCGCGCCCTCGCGATGCACTTCGGCACCTTCGACCTGTCGGACGAGCCGCTCGACGATCCGCCAAAACGCTTCGCGCGAGCAGCCGACCAAAGCGCGCTGCCGCTCGACCACGCGTGGGTCCTCCAGATCGGCGAGACCCGTGGATTTTGAGCGAGCGGACCGCAGTAGCGGCGCCTTTTACAGGCGGCTCGGCGACGGAGAGTTCGAGTCGACGCCTTGGACGCGAGGGCCTTGGAGTCCGGAGCATCAGCACGCCGGTCCGCCGTCCGCCCTCACGGCCGGCCGGCTCGCAGAGATGGTGGATGGCGCCTTTCGTGTCGTGAGAGTGGCCGTCGAGGTGACGCGGCCGGTGCCCGTCGGCACGCTTCGGTTGGAGCGGGCGTTTCGACGCGAAGGCCGAAGCGTGAAGGCGATGGTCGGCCGCCTCTTCGACGAGGAAGGCAAGCTCGTTCTGTCGGCCGACGCGCTCGCCATCGCCGAAGCCGCGCTCGACCTCGACCCGTTGCAGCCCACGATGGACGAGCAGGGCCCCGCGGACAGCCATCCTGTCGATTTCCCGTTCAGAGACGAAGACCCGAGCTACGCCAACGCGATGGAGCTTCGTTTCGCACGAGGCGAGTTTGGCGACGGCGACGTGATGGCGTGGATGCGCATGCGGCTTCCTTTGCTGGATGGTGAGGCGCCGTCGCCGCTCGAGCGAGTGCTGACGGCGGCCGACAGCGGCAACGGCGTCAGCCAGCGTCTCAGCCTCGACCAGTTCACGTACATGAACCCCGACCTCACCGTGACCTTGCACCGTCCTCTCGAGGGAGAGTGGGTGGGCATGGGCGCGCGCACTGACCTCGACGATCGCGGCATCGGCGCCGCCTACACGCGCCTCTACGACGAAGCCGGCCCGATCGGCCGCGGCATTCAGACGCTGCTGATTCGCCAGCGCGGATGACCTAGAGCGGGTATCGCACGCCCGTGAGATCGTCGGACACGTTCCACAGACGCTCGGCGACTTTTTCGGCGAGCACCCGCGCGGTCTCGAAGCCAATGCCGCTGTTGGCGCCCGTCACGATCGCGACGCGGCCCGTCTGGTCGGAGAGCTGCGCCGCGTGCCAGTTGCGTTTGCTCATCGTCGATTCCTCCGATCGTGTGCCACGGGTGCGAGCGGCTCGTCGGCAACGAGTGCTCGGATTCGATCCTCTAGTGCTTTGTGGAGGCCCGTCGAGACGACGGTGCTTTCATTGGCCCGCTTCCACGGCACCTCCGGCCACCACCGCGTGAGTGCCGGCGGCGTGGCGGGCTCGATACTCTGGCCGGGCCGGGGCACGGCGATTCTCACGTTGGCGCGCTCGGCCGCGACGACGGCGCGCTCCACCGGTTCGGTCCAGTTGTGATTGGAAAGGTCGAAGGTGCCCCAGTGGACGGGAATCAACAGGCCGCCTCGCACGAGCTGGTGGGCGACGACGGCCTGCTCGGGCCCGATGTGCACGTCGACCCAGAGCGGATTGTATGCGCCGGCTTCGATCATCGTCGCGTCGAAGGGGCCGAGGCGTGCGCCAATCTCTTTGAGCTCCGGGAACATCGCTGTGTCGCCGCTGAAGTAGACGCGGTGCGAAGGCCCCTGCACGGCCCAGCCCGCCCAAAGCGTCTTGTCTTGATCCGAAAACGTGAGCGAGCGCCCCGATGCGTGCCGCGCGGGTGTCGCAGTGAGCTTCAGCGCGCCAACTTCCGCCGTGTCCCACCAATCGCATTCGGCGATGCGCTCCGTGGGCACGCCCCAGTGCTCGAGGTGCGCGCCGACGCCGAGCGGCACCACGAAGCGCGGGACTCGTTCGCGAAGCGCGATGATAGTTTCGTGGTCGAGGTGGTCGTAGTGGTCGTGCGAGATCGCCACGGCGTCGAGCGGCGGGAGCTGGTCGAGCGGAAGCGGGGGTGCGTGAAAACGTTTCGGCCCCTGCGTGACGAAGGGCGAAACGCGGTCGGTCCACACGGGGTCGACGAGCACCCGGTGGCCGTCGATTTCGATCAGCAGCGTGGAGTGACCGAGCCAGGTGATTCGAAGCCCGCTCGCAGGGGGCCGTTCGAAGTCGGCGACGCTTCGCACGACGACAGGCGGCGCGGTTCGGGGCTCGGTTTGATTCGGCCGCGTGAATCGGCCCATCAGAATTGGCCCGAGACGGATGTCGCTACGCCGGAGCGTGTTGACGAAGCGTCCGTCTCGCCAGTTCGGCGACGCCTTCATCGTCTCGAGCCGCCCAGCCTTTGGGCGCGCGCCAGCGGCGTTGTAGGCGCCCATCAGCGGCGGGGCGAACGTCATGGCCGCCAGCCCGACGCCCGGAGCAAACAACCGGGACACGCCCCAGCGCCGCCTTCGAGTCGGCACGCTACCGCTCGGCGTCGGGCTGGTCGCCGGTCGCCTGCTCTGCCTCGGGCGGCGCGGCGGGCTCTTCGTGATGCCCGGTCCAATGGGCCATGGACGTATCGGCGCCGAAGAGATGTGAGATCTTGTCGTACAGCCCGGTTGGCAAGAGGTCGCGCAGCAGCGGGGTGAGCTTGACCATGAACGGCTCGAGCAGGTGGATCTTGTTCTTCTCGACCGCCTGCACCACTTTTTCGGCGAGCTCGGACGGCTCGAGAATGTGAGTGGCTTTTGGCGCCTCGGCACCCTCGAACATGCCGGTGCCGATGTAGCTCGGGCACACGATGGTGTGGTGCACGTGCTCGTGGCCTTGGAGCTTGAGCTCGGAGCGAATCGATTCACCGAAGCCGATGACCGCCCATTTGCTCGATGCGTACGTCGAGCCGTACGGAAGGCCGATGAAGCCCGACGCGCTCGCGATGTGCACCAGGTGCGCCTCGGGCCGCTGAATCAAGTCGTCCAGAAACGCGTGCGTGACCGCGACCAGGCCGAGGACGTTGACCTCGTACGTCTTGAAGTGGTCGTCGAGCGACACCTTGGTGAACGGTCCGCCGAAGACCACACCGGCGTTGTTGATCAGCACGTCGATCGGGCCCGCTTCGGCGGCGATCTGCGCTTTGAGCGCAGCGATGCTCGCTGGGTTGGTGATGTCGACGCGAAAGCCCGCGGCCGAAATGCCTTTCGCCTCCAGCGCAGCCTTGGCTTCGATGAGCTTTTCCTCATCGATGTCGGCGATGACGATCTCGGCGCCGCGCCCAGCGAACTGGACCGCCATCTCCAACCCAATGCCCTGAGCGCCGCCCGTGATCAGCACCCGCTTTCCTCGTAAGTTGCTCATAGCAGGCCGATGGTAGCAGGACTTCGCCGATTCGGGGCGATCGTCGTTGCGACGCGGGCTCTCAGTCCTCGGGCGGCAACAGCACGGCGTCGATCACGTGGAGCATCCCGTTGGACGCTGGGACCGAAGCGATGATGTTCGCGCCGTTTATGGTGACCTTGCCGTCTTTGACGCCCATCGTGGCCTTTTTCCCGTCGGCCATCGAAAGCACCTGCCCGTCCTTGAACCACTTCACATCGAGCGCAGACGTGGTCACGTGGTACTGCAGGATGTGCCGAAGCTGCTTGACGTTCTCGGGCTTCACGAGATTTTCGACGGTGCCCTCTGGAAGCGCGTCGAATGCAGCGTCGGTCGGTGCGAAAACCGTGAGCGGGCCTGACGCCGCGGCCGAGGTCACGTAGTCGGCGGCTTGGAGCGCGGCGACCAGCGTCTTGTGATCGTCCGAGCGCATGGCGATGCTCACGATGTTGTTCTCGTTGAGCGGCGGGATGTTGGTGGCTTCTTCGTCGGGCGCCTCTGCTTTGGGCGCTGGCTCTTCGGGCGCCGCCGCTTGCTGAGACTTGCACCCAAGCGCGAGGAGCCCTGCGAGGACCCCTCCGATGACCGTGACCTTCGCGAAACCTCTCATCATGACCTCCCGTCTCGCAGGCGACGCCCGGCCCGCGCGCGAACTATAAACACAGACACCGCAAGCCGGAAATCGAAACACTCGTTCTTTCTTTCGAGTGCGCAAATCCTGCGCGGTGGACTCTGGGCGCGCGAGCTTTTCGCGCGAGAAGGCTTTGCTCCATGTCCCGGTGCGTCTACACTCCGCCGCAGCGAGGAGATGCTATGCGTTTTATAGGGATTGGGTGGCTCACGGTCTTGGTGCTCGTTTCGAGCTGCACCTCGAAAGATAAAGCGCCCGCGGAGCCGAAAGCAGCCGAGCCTGCGCCACCCCCAGCCGCGGCGGCCGACCCTGCGTCGGACCCGGTGGCGGAAGCGTCGGAGATCTACGCCAACCGCTGCACGGTTTGCCATGGCGAAAAGGGCAAGGGCGACGGCCCCGGGTCGGCGGCGCTCGAGCCAAAGCCTCGCGATTTCACCTCCCCGGACTGGCAGGCTTCCGTGACGGACGATCATCTCACGAAGATCATCATCTATGGTGGCACTGGCGTTGGGAAGGCGGCGACGATGCCCGCAAACCCGGACCTCGACGCGAAGCCCGAGGTCGTCGCCGAGCTGGTGAAGCTCCTTCGCGGCCTGAAAAACTGACCTCGCCTGGCTTAGAACTTGCACGAGTTGCACAAAGAGTCGCTGCCGGCGCTCTCCCGTTAGAGACGCCGCGAGGAGGGTTCCCTCCAAGGGAAGTGAGGACATGATGAGGTTCAGCAAGGTTGAGGCGCTCAGCGCGTCGAGCATCTGCGTTTCGCTCGCAGCAGTGGTCCTGCTGGGCTGCGGTCCGCAAAAGGCAGCGGACGTCTCGCAGGCTCCGGCGAGCTCGACCGCGGATTTGATGAAACAGCGCGGTCTCAGCGAGGCGGACGTGAGCGCCGCACTTCAGACCTATCTGCCGAGCGGCAAGAAGGATGAGTACATCACCTTCGCGTCCGGCGGTCATGGCGGAAACCTGATCGTCATCGGTGTTCCATCGATGCGCATCCTGAAGTACGTCGGCGTCTTCACCCCGGAGCCGTGGCAGGGCTACGGCTACGGCGACCAGTCGCAGGCGGTGCTCGACCAGGGCAGCCGTTTCGGAAAGGCGATCACGTGGGGTGACATGCACCACCCGGCGCTGACCGAGACCAATGGTGAATACGACGGCAAATTCGTCTTCGTGAACGACAAGGCAAACGCGCGAATCGCGGTCGTCGACCTGCACGACTTCGTCACCAAGCAAATCGTCACCTCGACGCTCATTCAAAGCGACCATGGCGCGACCTTCGTCACGCCCAACACCGAATACGTCATCGAGTCCAGCCAGTACCCGGCGCCGCTCGGCGGCGGCTACGCGCCGATCGAGGAGTTTCAGGATAAGTATCGCGGCGCGGTGATCTTCTGGAAGTTCGACCGCGACAAAGGGCGCATCGACGGGTCCAAGTCTTTCGCGATGGAGCTCCCGCCGTACATGCAAGACCTCGCGGACTCCGGGAAGCTGGCGAGCGAAGGTTGGATCTTCATCAACTCCTTCAACACCGAGATGGCGTGGGGTGGCACGTTGGAAGGCAACCCCCCGATGGAGTCCGGCGCGTCGCAGAACGACATGGACTACCTGCACATCATCGACCTGAAGAAGGCCGAGCAGGTCTACGCCGCCGGCAAGACCAAGAAGATCGCTGGCATGGACGTGATCACGCTGGACACGGTCAACGCAGAGGGGCTTCTGCACCTCCTCGGTGAGCCCAAGAGCCCGCACGGTGTCGACGTGACGCCCGACGGAAAAGAAATCGTGGTCTCGGGCAAGCTCGACACGCATGCGACCGTCTACAGCTTCGAGAAGGTCAAGGGGCTGATCGACGCCAAGAAGTACGAAGGCAAGGACCAGTACGGCGTGCCGATTCTTCCGTTCGCCGACAGCATTCGGGGCCAGGTCGAGATCGGCCTCGGGCCGCTGCACACCCAATACGACGACAAGGGCAACTGCTACACGTCTGTGTTCATCGAGTCGACGGTCGCCAAGTGGTCACTCAAGGACCTCAAGATGATCGAAAAGGTCAAGGTTCACTACAACGTCGGCCACATCGTCGCCGCGGAGGGTGACACCACGACGCCCGACGGCCGCTACCTGATCGCGATGAACAAGTG
>CAJIBU010000054.1_pt1 | contig 28024 bp, 27 predicted proteins | sample 9199451 | NCBI WGS metagenome assembly CAJIBU01 (sample SAMEA7708315, study PRJEB35096) | sediment metagenome | biome: marine neritic benthic zone biome [ENVO:01000025]; feature: sediment [ENVO:00002007]; material: shallow marine sediment [ENVO:03000034] sea grass bed [ENVO_01000059] ... | reverse complement strand
GGCGCTGACACTGTGACTGATTCTCCATCGCTTGTCCTTGGTTTGGGTGTGTGCCGCACGGGGTGAGGCACACACCCAAACCAAGGAGTCGCTCATGGAGAAGAAGAATGTGTACGTCAGGGCCCGAGAAATCGTGCGGGAGCTTGCTCCCTTCGTTCGCACCGTTCGCGAGCAGGACAAGGCGCTTGCGGAGCAGATGAAGCGGGCGGCGCAGAGCGTGGTGCTCAACATCGCGGAAGGGCGCGGAAACGATGCGGGCAATGCGCGGGCGCGCTTCTCAACCGCGTGCGGCTCCGCCAAAGAGGTACGGGCCGCCCTCCACGTCGCTTCCGACTGGGGCTACATCGCGGCACACGAGGCAAACCAACTCGACAGTCGGCTCGATGAGGTGTGTGCCATCACCTGGTGCCTGGGGCGAAGACCCTAACGGCCCGAGAGCCTCCAAGACATCGCGCAGACCTCGTCGAGCGCGATGTCGGCCTTCTCGATTGGCGCCCGGGCGACGAAGCCGTACGCAACGGCAAGCTGAAGACCCGCGCGAACCTCTTTGGCCGAGCCGCAGGCCGAAGCGAACCGCGCCCGGGCCGTCCCAGGGTCGTTCCCGTCCGCTTCCGCGAGGTTCAGAACGACGCTACTCATCGCCCGCCGAAGCTGGTCGAAGAGCCCCCTGTCGCGCTTACGCACGACCAAAAGCACCTGTCGCAGCTCCGTTGCCGCCTGAAGTGCCCGTTGCTGAACGATGAGTCCCATGAGTGATCTCCTTTGCGCCTGGGGGTGGGGTTCCCCCGAAAGGGCGCCAGCCCGCCCCCACCCCCAGGCGCAAAGGAGATCACGATGACCAAAAAGCCATCACAGGCACACTGACGCTGGCACTGTCGCTGGCACTGCCGCTGGCACTGACACTGTCGCTGGCACTGTCACTGCCGCTGCCGCTGCCGCTGCCGCTGCCGCTGCCGCTGCCAGACCCTACCGCCGGTAGCGGAGCTGCACGACGCCACCCCCAAACCTCGGCGATACGCGGAGATTCAGGCGTTCTGGGCGGGCTTCTTTGCGCTGGTTCAGGTCGAGGCCATCGCGGGCGAGCTTTTCGACGCGGAGCGCGAAGTGGCGAATGTCTTCCGAGAGCGTGAAGCGTTCGACGGAAGGCACGGTGGGGAGCGAGGTGTTCGGCTTACTCAGCGACGCGACCACGTAGGGGTTGGTGAGCCCGAGCACGCTTGCGGGCGCGGCGAGCGGTCGCACCTGGATCGCCGCGACGGGCGTCTCCGCGGAGGCGCTCTTGGCCCCAAACAATGACGCGACGAGGCTGCATAAGAAGCACAGCACGCCGAACAAGGGGCACTTTCTACGGGGCGCTTGCCCCACCTGAACACTCTTCTTCAAATCCATCCCACAAAAGTATGACAGACATGGAACACTTAATCTAGAGGGGTGAAATTCGAACGAGCTCTCAACCCCTCGACACCGCACGTTACCTGCTTTATGAGACCTAGCAAAGTGATTTGACGCACCATTCGGGAAACGATTCTCGACAGCCCGAACGAAGCCGCGTGGCTCGCCCGGCGGGTACGACCTCTTCGCTTCGCACCTAAAGGCTAACCACCCGAGATGACTGCGCTCTCACTCCGCCTTGTGCGTGCCGCGACGGAGGTAGGCCGGGATATCCAGGACAGCCTCGTCGTGAAGAGCGCTCGCTCCAAACGCTCGCGTACCGACCGGCTGAGCGACCGCAGCCGGTGTGCCTTCGAGCGTAGATGAGAGATCCTCATTTCGGGACGGTTGCTGTTTGATCACCCTATTGGGTGAAGCCACGGTGGCGCCTTGGGTGCTGGAGGCAGCCTGATGGAGGCCGAGCGGGATCGGCGCATACGCCGCGCGCTCGAAGCCGGTCGCGATCACGGTGACTTTCACGGTGTCCGACAGGTTGGCGTCGGTCACCACACCAAAGATGATCTCGGATTCCTCGTGGGCGGCCTGCTGCACGAGCCCGGCGGCCTCGTTGATCTCGCGAAGCTTGATGTCGGGGCCCGCGGTGAAGTTGATCAGGATGCCCGTCGCACCCTGCACTGAAACCTCATCGAGCAGAGGCGAGTTGATCGCCATCTCGGCAGCTTCTAGAGCCCGCCGGTCCCCCTTGGCGATGCCGGTGCCCATCAGTGCGCGGCCGTTGCTCGCCATGATGGTCTTCACGTCGGCGAAGTCGACGTTGATCATGCCGGCGTTGATGATCAGGTCGCTGATGCCCTGCACGGCTTGCAGAAGCACATCGTCCGCGCGGGCGAACGCATCGAGCATCGTGATGTCGTCGTCCCCGAGCGCCATCAGCCGCTGATTGGGGATCGTGATGATGCTGTCGATGGCATCGATGAGCTCTTGGACGCCGCGCTCGGCGTTCTTGGCGCGCTTTCGCCCCTCGAACAAGAACGGCTTGGTGACCACCCCGACGGTGAGCGCGCCGTGGTCCTGGGCAACCTGCGAGATGATCGGCGCCGCGCCCGTGCCGGTGCCGCCGCCCATGCCTGCTGTCACGAACACCATGTCGGCGCCGTCGAGCGCTTCGCTCAGACGCTGCACGTCCTCGAGCGCCGCCTTGCGGCCGACGTCCGGGTTACCGCCCGCGCCAAGGCCTCGCGTGAGCTCGGGCCCCAGCTGAATCTTGACCGGCGCGAGGCTCCGGTCGAGCGCCTGCGCGTCGGTGTTGGCTGCGATGAACTCCACGCCTTCGAGCCCGTTTCGAATCATCGTGTTGAGCGCATTGCCGCCGCTGCCGCCAACGCCCACGACCTTGATACGTGCATGAAGCTCCGCGTCGTCCGCAAACTCGATCGAGATAGCCATCGATTCCTCCTAGAAAACCTCTCTGAACCACGCGCCGATCTTCCGACCGAATCCACGACTCGCGGCCACTTCCACTGTGCGCTCCGGTGCGGACGTTCCCATGGTCTGGTCCGCACCGTGTTTCACCAAGCCAACGCCCGTCGCGTAGGACGGGCTCTTCACGACGTCGATCAAGCCACCGATGCCCGTCGGGGCGCCGCGGCGGACGGGGAGACCGAGCACTTCTTCAGCCAGCTCGGGCAATCCATCGAGAATCGTCGTCCCACCCGTGACGATCGCCCCGGATGCAAGCATGTCGGTGTAGCCGGTTTCCGCGATCACGTGCCGGCATGCTGCAAAGATCTCTTCGACCCGAGGCTCGACGATGTCGCAGAGCACGCGACGTGGCAGCGAACGGGGCGGACGGCCGCCAACCGACGGCACGTCGATCGTCTCGTCATCGTCGACCATGCGCGAGGCCGCGCAGCCGTACTTGATCTTGATGCGCTCGGCCTCGGCCATCGGCGTGCGGAGGCCCGTCGCGATGTCGCTGGTGAGATTGATGCCGCCAATGGGAATCGAGCTCGTGTGCACGACCGCGCCGTCCACGTAGATGATGATGTCGGACGTCCCGCCGCCGACGTCGATCAGCACGCCGCCGATCTCTCGCTCGTCTCCGCTCAGCACCGCATGCGCGCTCGCGAGCGGCTGAAGGACGACCTCTTCGACGAAGAGCCCGCAGCGCTCCGCACACTTCGTGACGTTGGCGACGCTGGTCGAGGCGGCGGTCACCATGTGGACGCGGGCTTCGAGACGAACGCCGGCCATGCCGATCGGCTCTTTGATGCCGTCCTGCTCATCGACGATGTACTCCTGCGGAAGCACGTGAAGCACCTGCCGGTCGCCAGGGAGCGGCACCGCTTTCGCCTGCTCGAGCACTCGCGTGACGTCCTCCGCGGCCACCTCGCGGTTGGCGATGGCAGCGACGCCGTCCTGATTCATGCCGCGGACGTGGCTGCCCGCGATGCCCGCGTACACGGTGTTGATCTCGACGCCCGCCATGGTTTCGGCCTGCTCGACCGCGGCGCGGATGGCCTGCACGGTCGACTCGATGTTGACCACGACGCCCTTCTTCAAACCCTTTGAAGGAACGGAGCCTATCCCGATGATGTCTAGGCCTTCTTCGGACTGCTCGGCGACGATGGCGCAGACCTTCGTCGACCCCAGATCCAACCCCGCAATGATCTCGTTTTCCGCCATCCTTGCCTCTGTCTGACCCATACCGAAACGCGGTTTGGCGCGACAACTTTTGTGCAGAAAAAAAAGGGGCGAAATGCGTTTTTGCAAACGCGCGAATTAACCCTTGCAAAAAGGTGCCTGACACCTCTTTCGGTCAGGGGAGACGGACGGTGACGCGCTCAGGACTTCGAACGTTGTCGAGGTATACGTAGGAAGGTCGCGTTTTCTCTTTGGCTAGGCGTTCGAGCACTCGACGGAGGCGTCGGAGCTTGTGCCGCGTTTGGCCGTTGCCGAGGCGCACGTTCATGCCGTCCTCCCCGACGAAGAGCTCGATGCCATGCGCGCCATCGAAGTGAATTTCCGAAACCGGCTCGCGCTGCGCGAGGCCTGCGCCCTCGTAGTCTTGAAGCAGCGCCAGGGAACGGAGCAGCACGGCGGTTCGATACTCGAAGTCGTCGTAGAACTGCTCCGACGCGATGCCGGTGATCACCGGCAGGTCGACGGGGTCGTCGACCCCGACGCGCTTGAAGACCGACCCGTCTTCGCTGACCAGATAGAGCTGGTCGAGGGCCACGAGCGCGACCGGCGCGCGCTCGACGACCTCGATTCGGACGCGGCCCGGCAGCTTCCGAACCACGGTCGCATCCAAGATCCATGGGTGCTGAAGCAAATGATTTCGGGCATCTTCGCTCGAAACCTCGAAAGAGTTAGACCCGATTTGCAGCCGGGCCGCCCGCCGGACGTCGATATCCTCGAGCTGATGGTTGCCTTCGACCACGACCTCCCGAATCGCAAAGGCGTCGGAGGTGTGGGCATAGCTGCGCGCCTGCTGACCAGCCCACCAGAGGGCCGCGAGCCCCACGCCGACCAGCCCGACCTTCAGAGCGCGGCGCACGGCGTGCTGCTTGGTCCGAAGCCAGCCTCGGGCCGAGCTTCCCGCGCCCTTCAGCCGTTCGCGGAGGCTCGTCGGCGGCGCCTGGCGTGCCGGCTTCTTCGCGACGGGGCGGCGCCGGTTGCCACGGCCGCCCGGTCGCGCCTCTCGGGCGGCCCTCTTCGGCGTCGAGGCTTTTTTGGCAGGCCTACGCGCGGCCTTCTTCGCGGGCGCGCGCTTCGCGGCCACGTTCTTGCGCGCAGGCCGCTTGCGGCCCCTCCCCTCGCCGGCGGTCGCCTTCCGCGCGGTCTTTCTGCGCGTGGTCTTCTTTCGTCCCGTGGCTGCGGTGCGCCTGCGATTCATCTGCGAAGCACCTCGAGCAGCTCCTGGCCGGTCTTGGTGATGTCGCCGGCACCGAGGGTGATCACCACGTCGCCTGGACGCACGCGCACGGCGATTTGCTTCGCCAAGTCGTTTCGTTCCTGCACCAACGTCACGTCGCGATGCCCGTGCGCCCGAATCGCATCCGCGAGCCGTCGAGCGTCCGCCCCCTCGATCGGGTTCTCACCTGCGGCGTAGACCTCGGTCAAGAATAGGACATCGGCTCGATTGAAGGCTCGCGTGAGCTCGTCGAAGAGGTCTCGGGTACGCGTGTAGCGATGGGGCTGGAAGGCGACGACGATGCGCGTGCCAAAAGCCCGCTGGGCTGCCTCGAGCGTCACCTCGACCTCCGCCGGGTGGTGCCCGTAGTCGTCGATCACGGTCACGCCCTCGTGCTCACCGACGATCGAGAACCGGCGCTGCACCCCCTCGAAGCTCCGAAGCGCCGCGCGCACCAGGTCGTGATCGACTCGAAGCTCGTCGGCGACAGCAATCGTCGCGAGCGCGTTGAGAACGTTGTGGAACCCGGGCATGCGTACTTCGAACGGGCCGAGGCTCTTTCCGTGGTGCTCGACATCGAAGCCGACGGAGAGCCCCGCAAAGACCGGGTTTCGCGCGCGGTAGTCCGCCTGCGCGGAAAACCCGTACGTGACGATGCGCTTGTCGATGCGGGGGAGGATGTCCTGTACGTTCGGGTGGTCGAGGCACGCCACGACGAGCCCGTAGAACGGAACGCGGTTCGCGAAGCCGACGAAGGCTTCTTTGACCCCCTCGAGGCTTCCGTAGTGATCGAGGTGCTCGGGGTCGATGTTGGTGATGACCGCGATCGACGGCACCAGGTGCAAGAACGAGCCGTCCGATTCATCGGCCTCGGCAACCAGCAGATCGCCCGCACCGGTGGCCGCGCCAGAGCCGAGCGCGTTGAGCTTGCCACCGATGACGACGGTCGGGTCGAGGCCCGCGCCTCGCAGCACGGTCGCGACGAGCGACGTGGTCGTGGTCTTGCCGTGCGAGCCGGCGATCGCGATGCCGTCCTTCAGCCGCATCAGCTCGCCGAGCATCTCCGCGCGGGGGATCACCGGCACGCCCGCGCGCCGCGCCTCGACGAGCTCGGGGTTGGACGGAGCGACGGCTGACGAAAACACGACGACGTCAGCGGCCGCCACCTGCTCGGCGTCGTGCCCGACGTAGATGGTTGCGCCCTTCTTCGTTAGGCGGTGGGTGTAGTCGTTTTCGCGCAGATCGGAGCCGGTGACGTCGAAGCCCGAGTCGAGCAGCACCTCGGCGATGCCGCTCATCCCGACGCCCCCGACGCCCACGAAATGAATCGACCGAATCCGCCCTCGGAACATCCGCGGTTACTCCCACACGGCGCCGTCGACGACAACCGGCCGGCGGGGCCGACGAGGCATCGAGCGATGCGCGATCTCCGGAGGCGGAAGCCGAAGCGCTGGCGCGAGCTCGAGCCCGCGATAGCGAACGCCGGGCGGAGGCTCGCCATCCCCGGAGGCGCCTCGGTCGCGAAGTGGCTGCGCGCCCCCGACCCACCCGAGCATGTCGTCGACGATGGCAGCGGCCGCGTCGGGGCGCCCGTGTGCCCGAGCGGCGCCCGACATCCGGCGGCGTCCGTCGGGGTCGTCGAGAAGCCCCGCGACCAGCGCGCCAAAGGATTCGGCCTCGAGGTCGGTCTCGGGGACACAGATCGAGGCGCCCTGGCCCTCGAGCGACTTCGCATTCGTGGTCTGGTGGTCGTCCGCCGCGTACGGAAACGGGATCAAGATCGACGGCCGGCCGATCGCGCAGAGCTCGGCAAGCGTCGTCGCACCGGCCCGCGCGACGACCAGCGCTGCGTTCGCGTACGCGCGTGCGATCTCGTCGATGAACGTGACGACCCGCGCTCGAATGCCGAGCTCGCGGTACGTCGCCTCGACTTCGTCGCGCATCGCCTCCCCGGTCTGGTGTACGACCTCGATGCCACGCGCGGCCACCCCGGCGCGCGCAAACGCCCGCGGCAGCTCCTCGTTGAGCTTTCGCGCACCCTGCGAGCCCCCGAGCACGAGCACGGACCTCGCACGCGACTCGAACCCCTCGGGGTCGGCGAGCGCGAGACGCGCCTGCTCGACGAACTCCTGGCGGACGGGGTTACCCGTCAGGCGGGACTTCGACTGACCGAACACCGCTTCGGTTTCCGCAAAGGTCACGTAGGCGCGGTCCACGAACCGGGCGAGTATGCGGTTGGTCATCCCGACGTGCGCGTTTTGTTCGAGAAGGGCGGTTGGCCTCCCGCCGAGCGCGGCCGCGAGCAGCACCGGCCCGGACGCGTAGCCTCCAACGCCGAGCACCAGGTCCGGGTCGAAGTCGCGAATGAGGCTCGACGCGCCGACCATCGCCGTGGGAATTCGCGCAAAGCTCTTGATGCGCGCGCCGGCGCCCTGCCCCTTGAGCGGGCTCACCTCGAGGAGCTCGAGCGACTCGCCTCGCCCGGGCAGGATTCGCGCCTCGATCCCTCGCGCCGTGCCGAGGAACTTCACTTCGAGGCCCGGGACCCGCCGGCGGAGCTCCTCGACGACCGCAAGCCCGGGAAACAGGTGTCCACCCGTGCCCCCGCCGGCCACCATGATGCGTTGAATCATCGCGCTCCTCCCCTCGCTGCCCTGAGGCGCGGCGCCCGCACCTTGGTTTTGTGTCGCTCTTCCTCGGCGCGGGAGACGCCGAAGCGCGACGTGTTCAAGATGATGCCGGCTGCCGCAGCGTTGACCAGAAGCGACGAGCCGCCGTAGCTCACGAAAGGAAGTGCGAGGCCTTTGGTGGGCAGGAGCCCGAGCGCCACCGCAAGATTGGTGAAGGCCTGTAGGCCGATGAACAAGGTCATGCCGGCCGCGAGATAGCCGGCATACTCGTCCTGCGCGCGCCACGCGGCGCGGAGGCCCCGGAGGACGACCCAAACGAAGGCCCCGCAGAGAATGCACACGCCGAGGAACCCGAGCTCCTCCCCGACGATCGCGCTGATGAAATCGGTGTGCGCCTCGGGAAGGAACAGAAGCTTCTGCCGGCCGTCGCCGAGCCCGACGCCAGTCCAGCCGCCGGAGCCAAAGCTCATCAGCGACTCGGTGATCTGATAGCCGGCGCCCTGCCGGTGCTCGAAGGGCTCGAGAAACGCTTGAATCCGGCGCATGCGGTACGGCGACGAGGCGATGGCGGCGTAGCCGATCGGCAGCACCAGCATCGCGCAGCCGAGGAGGTAGCCCGCCTTCGCGCCGGCCGCGAACAGCACGACGAACGTCAACAGGCCGATCATGACGGCGCTTCCGAAATCCGGCTGGGCGAGACACAAAAGCATGAGCAGGCCCGCCACCAGCACGTGCGGCAGAAAGCCGATCGAAAACGTGCGCACGCGGTGTGTCTTCTTCGCCAGCGAGTGGGCAAGCCACATGATCATCGCGAGCTTGGCGAGCTCGGCAGGCTGGACGTTCACCGGGCCGACGGCGAGCCAGCGGGTTGCTCCCCCTGCGCTCCGGCCGAAGCCGAGGGCGACCGCGACCATGAGGACCACCGCCAAGAGCAGGACGGGATACGTCGTGCGACGAAGCAGGCCGAGATCGAGGTACGTCGCGCCGAACAGGACGAGCATCCCGACCGCCGCGAACACCGTTTGGCGCACGAGGAAGTGATACCCATCGCCGAACATGTTGTTCGCGTAGACCGCGCTCGCGCTGTAGACCATCACGACACCAAACGCGATGAGACCAATGAGCGTCGCGGTCAGGCTGATGTCGGGCGGCTGCGGCTCGGGCGGCGACTGGGCTTTCGACGTGGCTCTCATGCGTCCCCTCCCAAAGCGCGAACGGCGCGCTGAAACTCGTCGCCGCGTTCGGCGTACGAGCGAAACATGTCGAAGCTCGAGCACCCGGGCGCGAGCAGCACGGTGTCGCCAGGCTCTGCGAGCGACGCGGCATCACGAACCGCGTCGTCCATCGACTCGGCTCGTCGAAGCTCGAGCGGGGCGCCTCGGAAGGCCTGCTCGATCAGAGGCGCGGCTTGGCCGAGCACCACCACGGCGCGGCCACGCGAGACCATCCGGTCCCGGAGCGGCGCGTAGCTGCCCCCTTTATCCACGCCGCCGGCGATCAGCACGACTTTGCCGCTCGCAGCCGAGAGCCCGTCGATCGACGCCACCGCGGCGCCGACGTTGGTGGCTTTCGAGTCGTCGACGTACTCCACCGCGCCGATCGAGCGAACGAGCTGCATGCGGTGCGCAAGCCCTTCGAAGGCGCAAAGCACGCGCTCGACGTCGGCCTCGGCCACACCGAGCAGGCGCGCAGCGAGCGTGGCTGCGCATGCGTTCGACACGTTGTGCGAACCCCGAAGCCGGAGCGACTCGACCGGAACGCGGAGCGAACCGCCAACTTCGGTGATACGCCCGTCGACCACGCGTACGTCGCCGTTCGGATCTCCGAACGTTCGAAGAGCGCCGTCGCCGGTGACGAGCTTCCGGAGCTCCGGCGCGTCGGCCGGCAGAATCGCGAAGTCCTCGGGCGTTTGGCGCTCGAAGATTCGCCCCTTGGCGGCCGCGTAGGCTTCAAACGACGGATAGCGGTCGAGGTGGTCGGCGGACACGTTGAGCAGCACCGCGACGTGCGCCCGAAGCTCGGCCACCCGCTCGAGCTGGAAGCTCGAAAGCTCGACGACGACCAGGCCCTCTTTGCGGCTCGCCTCGGTGCCCACCGCCTCGATCATGGGCTGGCCGAGGTTCCCGCCGACGAACAGCGGCCGCCCGAGGGTTTCGCACATCTGCCCGAGCAGCGTCGTGACGGTGCTCTTGCCGTTGGTGCCGGTCACCGCGACGATGGGGGCCTCGATGAACCGGGCCGCGAGCTCGATCTCGCTGACGACCGGGGTGCCCCTCTGCTCCGCTTCGTCGAGCTCGGCCAACGGCGGCACGCCCGGGGACACCACGACGAGGTCGGCCCCGTCGAACGCAGCCGCAGGGTGGCCCCCGAGGAGCAGCTCGGCGCCGAGCGCCTCGGCGCGAGCGGCCGCCTCGCCGAGCTCGTCGCGCGCACGAAGGTCGTTCACCCGCACTGCAGCGCCGCGCTCTTTCGCAAAGCGCGCCGCCGCAAGACCGCTCTCCCCGAGCCCAACCACCGTCACCTGTGTGCCTGCGAGCTCCATCGTCATCTCAGCTTCAGCGTGGCGAGGCTGAACACCGCCAGCATGATCGCGATGATCCAGAACCGAACGATCACGCGCGGCTCGGGCCACCCCTTTTTCTCGAAGTGATGGTGAATCGGCGCCATCAGGAAGATGCGCCGTCCGGTCAGCCGGAAGTAGCCAACCTGCACGATCACGCTCACCGCCTCCAAGACGAAGATGCCGCCTAGAATCACCCAGAGGAGCTCGTTCTTGGTCAGGACCGCGAGCGTCCCGAGGCCCCCGCCGAGAGCGAGCGAGCCCACGTCACCCATGAAGACCTGCGCCGGGTAGGTGTTGTACCAGAGGAACCCGAAGCCCACGCCGACGACCGCCGCCGCAAAGATGCTGAGCTCGCCCGCGCTTTCGATGTGCGGGATGTCGAGATAGTCGGCGACGACGTTTCCAAAGAGCGTGAGGCCGGCAAGGTACGCGAGGATCGCGAAGGTGCCGGCCGAGATCATCACCGGCCCGATCGCCAAGCCGTCGAGCCCGTCCGTGAGATTGACGGCGTTCGACGTCCCGACGATGACGAACGAGGCGAAGATCACGTAGAGCCAGGCTGGAAGCTCGATCGGGTACTTCGAAAAGGCGAAGAACGGCGCGGCCAGCCGGTGCCGGATCTCGAGCCAATCCTCGGGCAGCCCCACCTGCCCGTAAAAGAGCCATCCGCAAACCAACAGAGCGGTCGCGAACTGCAGCAGCAGCTTGTAGCGCCCCGCGAGCCCACCCGAGGATCGCGTGCGGATCTTCGAGGTGTCGTCGATGTAGCCGACGACGCCGTAGGCCACCGTCACCAGCGTCACCATCCAGATCATCGAGTTGCTCGGGTCTGCCCACAGCACGGTCGAGAGCACCAGCGCGAGGAGCATCAGCGCGCCGCCCATGGTCGGCGTGCCGGCTTTGGAGAAGTGCGTTTCCGGACCGTCGGCGCGAATCACCTGGCCGATCTGCTTGCTCTGCAGGCGCCGGATGAACCACGGATAGAGGCCGAAGGTGAGCAGCAGCGCCGTCATCGTGGCCATCAGAAACCGAAACGGCACGTAGCGAAGGACGTTCAGGAACGAGAGCGACTCGTAGGTGTGAAGCGGGTAGAGGAGGTAGTAGATCAACGCTCACCTCCCACCCGGAAGGAAGCGACCACGCGCTCCATTTCCATCGTGCGCGACCCCTTGACCAGCACCACCGACTGCAGCGGAATTCGGTCGGCGATTTCGCCGCACGCCGTCGAGTCGACGAACCACAGCGTGTCGGCGCCCCGCGCGCTCGCCTCGGCCACCGCGCGCTTCATGGCCGCGCCGCACCCAACGAAGAGAAAGGCCTCTGCGTCGGCGACCTGCTCGCCGACCTGCCGATGGGCCTCGTCCGCGTGCTCGCCGAGCTCCTTCATGTCGCCGAGCACGACAACCAGGGGAAGCTCGCGCTTGGCGGCGATGGTCCTCGCGGTCTCGAGCGCGACGTCGACCGAAGCGGGGTTCGAGTTGTAGGTGTCGTCGATCACGAGGCGCTCACCGGCGGCGTGGAGCTCGAGTCGTCCTGCCAGCGGCGGAACGTCGGCAATGCCTCTCGCAGCATCCTCGATCGACTCGCCGAGCCCGAGCGACACGCTGAGCGCAGCCGCCGCGTTGAGGACCGCGCCCTCCCCCACGAGCTTCATCTCGACCGCGACATCTTGGCCGCGCACCTGAAAACGAGCGTGCGTCCCGGTCGCGTCGGCGTCCCAGTCGACGACCCGCACGTCGCAGCCCGCGGCGCGCCCATAGTAGAGCTTGCGCTTGGCCGCCACGACCGACGCGCGCTTCTTGACTGGCGCATCGTCGCCAAACGCGATTGCGACACCGTCCTGCGAGAGCGCGTGCAGTAGCGACACCTTTTCGTCGGCCACGGCTGCCACCGAGCCGAGCCCTTCGGTGTGCGCGAGACTGGCGCGCGTCACGACCCCGACATCCGGCGCAGAGATCTCCGCAAGCCGCGCAATCTCGCCAGGCTCGCTGGTGCCCATCTCGATGACCGCGACATCCTTGCTCGGCTCGAGCTGAAAGAGGGTCATCGGAACGCCGATGCGGTTGTTGAGGTTGCCCTGCGTCGACAGCACCTGGTGCCCGCAGGCGGCCAGCGCCGCCGACGTGAGGTTGCGCGTGGTCGTCTTGCCGACCGAGCCGGTGATCCCGACGAGCTTTCCGTTCCAAGACGCCCGATGAGCCTTGGCGAGGTCGCCGAGGGCGCGAAGCGTATCGGCCACTTCCACTACGCTCACGTCGTCCGGGAGCGTCGTTCCCTGCTCGACCACGACCGCGGTTGCACCAGCCTCCGCGGCCTCCGCGGCAAACCGGCTCGCGTCGAATCGCTCACCGCGTAGCGCGACGAAGAGATTGCCCGGGCGAACCTGGCGTGAGTCCGTGACGATGCCGGTCACCTGGTCCCAGGCCGGGCCGGACGCCTGCCCGTGGACGGCGGCGATCACCGCGTCGCGCCCGAGCTCGGCTCGATTGACGGGAATCGGAGTCGCCATCACACGCCCCCCGTGACGTGCCGGATCGCGGCGCGTGCGCGCTCGCGGTCGTCGAAATCGAGGCGTTCGCTGCCGACGATTTGATAGGTCTCGTGCCCCTTGCCGGCCAACAGCACGGTGTCGCCGGGCCGTGCGGCACCGATGGCGACTTCGATGGCGCTCGCGCGATCGACGAGGCGGAGGTGTCCACGGCTCGCCTGGGCGAGAGCTCCTTGCGCGACCGGGACGCTGCCGGCTGCCACCGCGCCCGCCTCGACCGCGTCGAGAATCTTTTCCGGGTCCTCGCTCCGCGGGTTGTCGCTCGTCAGCACCGTGAGATCCGCGTGCTCTGCGCCAACGCGCCCCATCTCGGGCCGTTTGCCCGCATCGCGGTCACCGCCCGCACCAAACAAGACGATCAGTCGCCCGGGCGTGTGCGCCCGCATCGTCTCGAGCACCCGGCGGAGCGCGTCCGGCGTGTGCGCGTAGTCGACGAGCACCGCCACGTCGTTGGGGTGGGGGATTCGCTCGAGGCGTCCCGGGCTGACGTCTGCGTCTTTCCATGCAAGCGCCACGGCGCCGAGGTCCAGCCGAAGCGCGCACGCGCATCCAAGCGCGACGAGGAGGTTTTCCAAGTTGTGCTCGCCGAGCAGAGGGCTCTCGAGCTCGAGGCGGCCCTCCGGCGTGTCGACCTCGGCGACGATTCCCGACCGCGTCGCAGACCACGTGCGCGCGACGACCTCGGCAGACGCGCCCTGAAGACGCGAGCAGCGGATCTGCGGGCCCGTCACCCGTTTGGCGAGCTCTGCGCCGAACGGGTCGTCGACGTGAATCACGGCGCACCGAGGCTCGAGCTCGGTGAAGAGGCGCGCTTTAGCGTCGCGGTACGCCTCCATCGTCTGGTGAAAGTCGAGATGGTCGCGCGACAGGTTGGTGAAGACCGCAAGCTCGAAGTCGACCGCGTCCACACGATGGAGCGAAAGCCCGTGGCTCGACACTTCGAGCACGAGATGTGTCGCCCCCGCGTCGAGCGCGCTGCGCGCAAAGCGCGAGATGTCGTCTCCTTCGGGTGTCGTATGCGACGCGGAACGATCGACGCCAGGCGCCGACCACCCGGTGGTGCCGATCACCGCGGGCCGACCCCCGCTTGCTTCAATCGCCTGCTTCAACAGGTGCGCGACCGTGGTCTTGCCGTTGGTGCCCGTGATGCCGACGGCATGCAGACTGCGGGTCGGGTGCCCGTACACCGCCTCGGCCGCGAACCCGAGCGCGAGCCGAGCGTTTGGGACGACGACCTGGGGCACGTCGAACGGCACCTGCGCCTCGGCGAGGACCGCGGCGGCCCCCCGCCCGAGGGCGTCGCTCACGAACCGCGCGCCGTCATGCGTCGCACCGGGAATCGCGGCGAACAGATCCCCGGGCGCCACGGCGCGCGAGTCGTGCTGCACGCCCGAGACGCGCTCCGCCCCCGACCCAACCACCGATGCGCCCTTCACGGCGCCGCAAAGACGGTCGAGGGTCACCGCCACCTCAGGGGGCACGCGTGCCTCCCGGCGCGACGGAGGTCAGCGTCTTTCCGCCCTTCGTCGGCGGCTCGGCCGGCGGCTCGAAGCGGCGCCGCTCGAGACGAAGCCGCACCAGCGCGCCGTGTGGAAGCGTTTGATGGGGCTGCGGATCCTGCGAGACGACGATCCCCGAGCCGCGGACCTCGGGCACGAGCGACTCGGCGTGCAGCGCGATGACGGCCTGCCGCAAAGGAAGGCCGCGCACGTCCGGCACCGCGCTCTTGCCGCGTTCGACTCGCTCGGGCTTGCCCGCTTCGCTCTCGCCCCCTTCGCCGTCGGCCGCGCCCTCCGCCTTATCGACCTCTTGTGCCTTTTTCGCCTTGAGGCTCGCCTGCCGCCCCCGAGGTGCGATTCCCATGTGGCGGAGCGTGACCTCCGCGATGCGTCGAAACACGGGCCCTGCAACCGTGCCGCCGTAGTGCGCAATGGTCGGCTCGTCGATCACGACCGAGATCACAATCGCCGGGCGCTCGGCAGGCGCGAAACCAATGAACGATGCCAGCCACTTGTCCTTGGCGTATCCGCCGTGCACGTAGTCGGCCTTCTGTGCGGTCCCGGTCTTGCCGGCCACGAGATAGCCGTCGACGGCAGCCTCCATCGCCGTTCCGCCCGGCTCGGTGACCGCGGTGAGCATTTGCGCGACCAGCTTGGCCACTTGGCGAGGAACCACCTGGCGTCGAACGCGCGGCTTTCGCTCCTCGATGGTCGTGCCGTGCCCGTCGGTGAGCCGTCGTACGAGCATCGGCTGCATCAGTCGCCCGCCGTTCGCGATCGCGCTCATCGCGGCGGCGAGCTGTACGTTGGTGACGCTCATCCCCTGGCCGAACGAAACCGTCGCGGTGTCGATCTCATACCAGCGCCGGTAGTGGCGAAGGATGCCTGCGGTTTCGCCGGGCACCGAAATCCCGGTCGGCTCACCGAAGCCAAAGCGGCGGAGCGACCGGTAGAGCTTCTTTTTGCCGAGGTCGAGCGCGATCTTCGCGGTGCCGATGTTGCTCGAGTAAGCGAGGATCTGCGTGGGCGTGAGCCACTCGTACGGATGCGCGTCGTGAAGCCGGCGCCCGCCGATCTTCGTGACCCCGTTTTCGCAGTTGATCGATTGGTTGGGTTTGACGGCGCCCGCCGCGAGCGCCGCGGCCATCGTGAACGGCTTCACCGTCGACCCCGGCTCGAAGCGGTCGACGACCGCGCGGTTTCGGCGATGCGCGATCGGATGTTTGGACGGCTCGTTCGGGTTGAACGGCGGATAGTTGGCCAGCGCGAGGAGCTCGCCGTTCTCCGGGTCCATCACGACCACGCTGCCGCCGCGCGCCTCGAACGTCCGCACGCCGAGCGCGAGCTCCCGCTCTGCGATGTGCTGAATCGCCTTGTCGATCGTCAGCACCACGCTCTGGCCCTGCATCGACCGGTCGTCCTCCATGTCGTCTGCGAACACGACCTGCCCGCGCCGATCGCGAATCGCGTCCACCCTCTTCATCGAGCCGCGGAGGGCATCTTCGAACGCGAGCTCGACCCCCTCGATGCCGCGGCTGTCGATGTCGGAAAAGCCGATCAAGTGAGCCGCGAGATGTCGGTTCGGATAGTAGCGGCGCGCTTCGGTCGTCAGCTCGAGGCCTGGGATGTCGAGCTTGCGAATTCGCGCGGCCTCGTGAGGCGTGACCCGCCGCTCGATCCAAACGAAGTACCGGTCGGCCGCCAGCCGCTTGGCGAGCTGCTTGACGTCGACGTCGAGGATCTTGCCGACTCGCCTCGCCACCACCCGCGGGTCCTGGTTCATCGCGCGAAGCCGCCGCGGGTTCGCGTACACGCTGTCGACGTCGGCGCTCACCGCGAGCTCCGCGCCGTGACGATCGTAGATCGCGCCTCGCCTCGGAGAGACCTTCAGCTTTCGGAGGTGCTGGTCCTCCGCCATGTCGCGGAGGCGATCGCCCGTCGCCACCTGCAGATGAAACGCACGCACCACCACCGCGCCCGCGGCGCACACGATGAAGAACCCGAGCAGCGCGAGGCGTGCACGAAACCAGCGCTGCCAGCGGTTCTTCACCGCACTCTCCCAGAAGCCGCGGGTTTCCGGGACTCCTTCATCGTCACGATCCGCGTGGGCTTCGGCACCTCCATGCCGAGCGTGCCGCGAGCGATGGTCTCGATGCGTCCGCTTTGGCGAAGCGTCGCGGCCTCGATAGACAGCAGGCGTCGATCCTGAAGAAGCTCGTGCTGACGGTCCCGCTCCTCGCTCACATCGTACCCGAGGCGGACGGTCTCGAAGCGAATCGCCAGGTGGACGACGAACGCAGCGGTAGTCGCGAGCACCGCAACGCACCAGAGCGGCAAGAAGCGATTCTTCATGCCGCCTCCTCCACGGCCACCCTACGAGCCGCGCGAAGCTTCGCGCTCCGCGAACGCGGGTTCGACGCGCGCTCGTCGTCGCTCGCCACGATGGGGCGCTTGGTCAGCGGCTGGAGGTGTGCGCTGTCGCGAAACGTGTGCTTCACGATTCGGTCCTCGAGCGAATGAAAGCTGATCACGGCAACCACCCCGCCGACGCGGAGCACGCTCGGCACCTGCTCGAGAAGCGCCTCGAGGTCCTCGAGCTCGTCGTTGACCGCGATTCGAAGCGCTTGAAACGTGCGAGTGGCGGGATCGATTCGTCCGCGCCGCGGACCGGTTGCGCGATGCACGGCGCGGCGAAGGTCCCCGGTCGAGTCGAGCTCGCCCTCCTCGTACGCGCGACGCAATGCCCTGGCGATCCGTCGAGAGCGCCGCTCTTCACCGTACTGGAAGATCAAATCCGCCAGCTCGTCGGCGTTGCTACGGCCGATCAGGTCGAGCGCCGTCTCGCCCTCGGTCGGGTCCATGCGCATGTCGATCGGGCCGTCTTTCGCGAGCGAAAACCCCCGCGCCGGGTCGTCGAGCTGGCCCGAGCTGACCCCGAGGTCCGCAAGCACGCCGTCGACTCGGTCGACGCCGACCGACGTCAGCACCTGCCGAAGGTCGCGCATCCGAGCCTTGCGAAGCGTGACGCGGTCGCCAAAGTCCGACAGCGCTTCGCGCGCCGCGTCGAGCGCCTCCGGGTCGCGATCGGTCCCGACGAGCCGTCCGTCTGGCTCGCTCCGCTCGAGAATCGCTCGCGCGTGCCCCGCCCTGCCGAGCGTCACGTCGGCGTACACTCGGCCCGACGAAGGCGCGAGCCGCTCGAGCGTCTCCGTGGTGAGCACCGGAACGTGTGGAAGCGCCGTCACAGACCGAGCTCCGCGAGCCTGCGCGCGATCTCGAGGCGGCGCTCCTCGTCGCTCAAGACGTCCTTGCGAAGACCCTCGAACGTCTCCTTCGCCCAAAGCTCGATGTAGCCGCCCATGCCGGCCCAGAGCGCATCGCGCTTCAAACCAGCGTGCTTGCGAAGCGCGGAGGGGATCAGCAGACGCCCGACTTTGTCGACCTCGCACTCGACTGCGCCCGAGACATAGATGCGCTTCAGCATGACCACGTCGGCGTCGAACTGCGGGAGCTCGGCGAGCCTCTGCTCGAACGCCATCCACTCCGCCATCGGGTACGCCACCAGGCACGTATCGAGGCCGGTGGTGAGCACCAGCTTCGAGTCGCCCTGCGCGGTCATGACCTCGCGAAAGCGCGACGGAACCGACGTGCGGCCCTTGGCATCGATGCTGTGCTCGTAGCGTCCTCGGAACAACGGTGGCCTCGTGTCCAGCAGGTGGGCGTTGGCACTTGATCCCACAAGTTCCCACCAGGGTGGGAAACTAAGGCCCGGGCTCGGCTGATGTCAACTTCTTTCTGCACTCCAAGTCTTGAAATTCAATGAGTTTTTCCGGCAGATGTAGGCGGGTATGGGATGCGCGCATCGAGGTGGGAAACCCCAGCTCTTCCCCAGTCAACGCTGGGGGCCGCACGCCGTGTTCCTCGCGCGGCCATAGGGGCAATTTTGGCATTTTGAGTGCCTAAACATGCCAAATTAGTCATCCATGATGCCGTGCTACTCTTGGGCTCGGTGGATCCGATCGACGAAGCCTGGGCCAAGGTCGAGGCGGACTGGGGGAACGAGGAGGCGCATCGCCGGTTCGTCGGCGTCTGCGTGGCCCTCGACCAGCTCCCCGAGGCGGGAAAACGCTATCGAGCGGTGCGGGAGACCGACCCGGCACGCCGTGAAGACGCCGCCAAGCAGATCGACACGCTGATCGTTCTGGCCACCCAGCAGCTCCAGGACACGCGGGCCGGCCCACCGGCCACCGAGCACAAAAGAACGCTGACATGGGCGGCTTTCTTTATCATGTTGATGTTGATGGGGGCGGCACTGCTGTTTCTGCTGCGGCCATGACCGTGGCGTGAGCGGCGCCGCGCATGGGGATGCAAGTCGACTTCGCCGCAAGAGAGCTGACCGTGAAGCTGGTCTACTACGGGCCGGCGCTCAGCGGGAAGACCACCAACCTTCGAGCGATCCACTGGCTCGGCACGTCGAGCGCGTGCGGTGAGCTCATGACGCTCGAAACACAAAACGACCGCACCCTCTTCTTCGACATGTTGCCGATCTCGGTGAGCTCGCAGAGCGGGCTCAAGGTGCGCATCAAGCTCTTCACGGTGCCGGGGCAGGTGATGCACGACGCGACTCGGCGTCTCGTCCTGCAGGCGGCAGACGGTGTCGCGTTCATCGCCGACTCGCAGCGAAGCGAGGCGGACGCGAACCGAGAGTCCTTCGCGAACCTCCGCAAGAACCTCACCGACAACGGCATCGACCCCAACCAAATCCCGCTCGTGATTCAATTCAACAAGCGAGATCTCGACGACATTCGGTCCGACGCAGAGCTCGAAGAGATCGCGAAGAAGAGCCGCGAGCCGATCTACCGCGCCATCGCGACGCGAGGCTACGGCGTGATGCAAACCCTTCGCGGCCTCCTTCGACGAACGTGGGACAAGCTCGAAGAGGAGAACCAGCTCGAACAGCGGTTCGGCATCAACCCCGCGCGCTTCATGCTCGAGGTCGAGTCCAATCTCAAACACGAACCCGCGGCGGCCGCACGATGACGCAGGACGAATCACAGGCGGCCGACATCCTGATGGGCGACATCGTGCGCCTCGAGGACGTGCTCAGCCGCGACGCGGTCACCTCGCTATCGAAGTCGTTTTTCGATCTTTTCGGTCTTCCCGTGCGGGTGATTTCGCACGAGGGCGACCTGCTTGCGGACGTTCATCGCGACCGGCCACTTTGCAGCTATTTGAACACGTTCGCCGAGGGAGAGCGCCACTGCTCGGCGACCGTGGCGACCGTGCGTGACCTCGAGCCGAACGGACAGGCCGTCGTGCACCCGTGCTTTACGGGCGCGGTCTATCGCGTCGTGCCCTTTTCGTACCAGGGCCGCCCAATTGGCCGATTCGTCGTGGGGCCGTACGTGCCGGCCGAATCGAGAAACGCTCCGTTGACACTCACCTCGCTCGACGGCGTCGACCCGGCAACCGCGCGCGGGCACTTCGGGGGGATGCCGAGGGTCCGCCAGGACATCGCCGACCAGCTCTGCGATCACCTCAAGGGGGTGATCGAGCTCTTGGTGTTTTCCGGGCATCGCGCCCAGCTCGCATCCACCATGCAGGTCGCGAGCGTGCGCGAGAATTATCGCGAGCTCGCACAAAAGAACGAAGCGCTCAAGACCTCGTACGACGAGCTCAAGCAGGTCGACCAGCTCAAGTCGACGTTTCTCGCGACGGTCAGCCACGAGCTGCGGAGCCCATTGACTTCGATCATCGGCTACGCGGAGATGCTCGACAGCGGCGCCGCGGGCGCACTGAGCGACGGCCAAACCGAGTTCCTAGGGACGATTCGCACCAAGGCGGTGCAGCTCCTCGGGCTGATCAGCAGCCTGCTCGACCTCGGCCGCCTCGAAGCGAACAACCTCGAGCTTCAAACCGAGCGAGTCGACGCAGCAACGCTCCTTTCGGACGTTGGCTCGACGGTGGTCCCGGACGCCAACCGCCGAAACATCGCGCTCCACATCGACGTGGCCGAAGAGACGCCGAAGATCTGGGGCGACCCCGTGCGGCTCCGTCAGATCGTCCTCAACCTGACCGACAACGCGGTGAAGTTCACGAAAGACGGCGGGGAAGTCCACCTGACCGCGAAGCCCGGCGAGCTGTTGGACTCGGAGGGCGTGGGCGTCGGCGCGGCCCTCTTCGGGTCGAGCCGGCCCGCGGTGGTGCTGGAGGTGCGCGACACCGGCATCGGCATCGAAGAGGACAATCTGCCGCGAATCTTCGACGCCTTTTACCAGATCGATGCGGGCACGACGCGCATCCACGGAGGCGCCGGGCTCGGCCTTTCGATCGTCAAACAGCTCGTCGACGGCCACGCAGGCGAGATTCAGGTGCAGAGCACGCTCGGCGAGGGCACACTCTTCACCGTGAAGCTTCCTGCCGCCGACGACGATGCGCGATGAGCTCGCCAAAATCGAATGGCTGAAGGCGCGCCTCGCGCTTCGCGGCGATGCTCCCGGTGTGGTCGTCGGCGTCGGTGACGATGCGGCCGTCCTCGACTTCGGAAGCCGGCACACGATCGCCACCGTCGATGCGCAGGTGGAGAACGTGCATTTTCGGCGCGGGATGATCGCGCCTCGCGAGCTCGGCTATCGCGCGATGGTGGCCGCGACGAGCGACGTCTGGGCGATGGGGGGACGCGCGCACTCGGCGATGGTGGCGCTCAGCCTCCCGCCGGAGCTCTCCGAAGCGAGCTTCAACGAGCTCATCGAAGGGCTCGTCGACGGAGCCGCGGCAGCCGGCGCGCGCATCGTCGGAGGCAACCTCAGTGAAGCGAAGCTCTTGACCGTGACCACGAGCGCGCTCGGCGTCACCGACGGCCGGCCGATCACGCGCGCGGGCGCACAGCCGGGCGATCGAATCTACGTCACCGGTACGCTCGGCGCAGCGGCGGTCGGCCTTCGTATCCTCGAAGCCGAGCGAGCCGATCTCGAGCACGCGGCTCGCTTCGTGAAGCACTGGAAGACGCCGCCGATCAACGCGGACGCTGCGTTGCGCATCGCAGGCGTGGCGACCGCCATGGTGGACGTGTCAGACGGGTGCGCGCAGGACCTTCAGCACCTGTGCGACGCGTCCGGCGTGGGTGCGACGCTGCACGCCAACCGGCTCCCCACCGAGCCCGGACACGACGCGACGTGCACTACCCTCGGAATCGACCCGGCGTCGATCGCCCTCACCGGGGGCGAGGACTACGAGCTCCTCTTCACCGCACCAGCCTCAGACGAAGCAGCCGCGCTCGGGGCCGAGGTCGGCGAAGTGGTGCAGGGGCGCGAGGTGCGCGCCGTCGACGCGGCGGGTGCGCCGATCGACGTGCGGGCCGGGTTTCGTCACTTCTCGTAGAGCCAGAACGCTCTTCGCTCGGTGTCGAACTCGGCGGCGCCTCGCGCATGCTCCGCCAGCACATCGTCGATCGCATCGCCCGCATCGATTGCCTCGCGCAGCTCCGGGCCGCCGTTGAGGAGATCGATCGCGGGCCGATCCGAAACGAACTCGTACGGCTCCGTGCGCCAGCGCGCGTCGGGCGCGAGCTGCGGCAGAACGGCGGACAGCATGCGCGCGTAGGCCTCGAACGGACGAAACACCCACGGGTCGGTCACGTGGACCTGCACGCCGGTGCACGGTTGCCCGGCGTGCTTTTGAAACGTGGGCTCGAGCTCCACCGCGCGAAGCGTGGCGCCATGAAGGTCGAGCTCGAGAAGGGGCCCGACGTCGAGGCCCGGTGCGCCCCAGAGCTCGAACGGCCGGGTGGTGCCGCGCCCTTCGGATAGACGCGTGCCCTCGATCAGGCAGCCACCCGGATAGACGATCGCCGTGTCGAGGCTCGGCATGTTCGGCGACGGCATCACCCACGGCAACTCGGTTTCGTCCCAGGTCATCGAGCGAGACCATCCGTCCATCGAGATGACGTGGAGCGCCTCGGGGTCGACGTGGTCGCGGGCGCAAACGAGGCGCATCAGCTCGGCGATCGTCAATCCGTGCCGAACGGACACCGGGTAGAGCCCGACGAACGAGAGATAGCCGTCGCGCTGCGGCGCGCCCTCGACGCGTGCGCCGCCGAGCGGGTTCGGGCGATCGAGGACGATGGTCTGCGTGTCGACCTCGGCCGCCACTTTCATCGTGAGCGCAGCGGTCCACACGTAGGTGTAGTAGCGCGAGCCGACGTCTTGGAGGTCGACGACGATCGCGTCGAGGTCCCGCAACCACTCAGGCCGCGGGGCCAAGTCCGCTGCGTCGTCGCCGTAGAGCGAATGGACGGGCCGCGCCAATTGCTGGGAGCCGACGCCGACCATGTCCTGGGCTGCGCCCGCGAAACCGTGCTCCGGACCGAACAGCGCCACCAGCTCCGCGCCCGCCTGCTGGAGGACAGTAGCGGCATGTCGAAAACCAGAGTCGACGCTCGCCGCGTGCGCCAAAAGACCGACGCGCCGTCCCGCGACCAGACGAAGCGCTTCGGCGTCTCCGTCTGCGATGCGGCCGAGCCCCGTCCGAACCCGGGTCAATCGGGCTCACCGACCGCCGGCGCATCGGTGGCTTCGCCAGCCAACAAGTAGAGAAGCGCCATGCGCACCGCAACCCCCGACTCGACCTGTTCGAGGACGACGCTTCGGTCGCCGTCTGCGATGGAGTTTTCGATTTCGACGCCGCGGTTCATCGGGCCGGGGTGCATGACGATGGCGTCGGGTTTGGCGAGAGCGAGCTGCGCCGGCCCGATGCCGAAGGTGCGCGCGTACTCCCGCAGGCTCGGAAGAAGCGCCCCGCCGAGGCGCTCGCGCTGAATTCGAAGCACCATCACCACGTCCGCGCCCTCGAGCGCATCCGGCATGTGGTCGAACACCCGAACACCCAGCGAATCGGCAGCCACGGGGAGCAGCGTGCGCGGGCCAACGACCCGGACCTCGCCGCCGAAGAGGTTGAGAAGCCGCGCGTTGGACCGCGCGACGCGCGAATGGGCGATGTCGCCGACGATGGTGACGGTGAGTCCGTCGAGGGTGCCCTTCTCGCGGCGAATGGTGAAGGCATCGAGAAGCGCCTGCGTCGGATGCGCGTGCATCCCGTCCCCTGCGTTGATGACGCTGCAATCGATTTTCGACGCAACGTAGGACGCGGCGCCAGACGCGGAGTGGCGAATGACGATCACGTCGGGATGCATCGCTTCGAGTGTTCTGCACGTGTCTTGAAGCGTTTCGCCCTTCTTCACGCTCGACGCCGACGCGCTCATGTTGATGACGTCGGCGCTGAGACGCTTGCCCGCGAGCTCGAAGCTCGTGCGCGTGCGAGTCGACGCTTCGTAGAACAGGTTGACCACCGTCTTGCCGCGAAGCGTCGGCACCTTTCTCACCGGGCGGCGCGACACCTGGAAAAACGCCTCGGACGTGTCGAGGACCCGCTCGACGTCGCTGCGGGTCAGCCCGTCGACGTCGAGCAGACTCCGGTGCGGAAAGCCCTTCATCAGTCGGCTCCCGTCAACACGACCCGGTCCGGGCCGGCCGCATCGACCCAGACGTCCAAGCGCTCGCCGTCGTGGATCTCGAAGGCGCGCCCGACGAAATCAGGCGCCACCGGCAGCTCCCGGCCGCCCCGGTCGCAGAGCACCGCGAGCCACACCCGCGACGGGCGCCCGTGGTCCTGAAGACACTCGATCGCCGCGCGGACGGTGCGACCGGTGTGCAGCACGTCGTCGACGAGGACCACGTGGCGGCCGTTGACGTCGAACGGGATGTCGCTCGGGCCGATTTTGGGATTCGGGAGAGCGGTCGCCGCGTCGTCTCGGTAGAGCGAGATGTCGACGGTGCCGACCGGCGGCGCCGTGCCTTCGGCAGCTTCGATCTCGTCTGCGAGACGCTGCGAAAGCGCCACGCCACCGCGCCGAATGCCGACCAGGGTCAGGTCATCGACCCCCGACGTCGCCTCCAGAATCGCCACGGCCATGCGCCGAACGCTCCGTTGGATGGCGTCGGCGTCGAGGACGACCTTCTGGGTGCGAGCCACTTCCGGCGGAGTGTGTGAGAAAAGGCTCAGGCCTTCAAGCTGAGCCCGCCGTCGAGGACGATTAGGCTGCCGGTCTGCCACGTCTGATCGAGGGCGTGGACGATCACGCGGGCGACTTCGGCCGGGGTGCCGAGGCGGCCAAGCGGGTGAAGCGCAGCAAGTGCGCCGAGCTGCTCTTCGACGTGGCGGCCGACCTCTTCGGGCGCGAGCGACTCGCCGGGGCGAAGGCGCGGTGCACGCAGCATGTCGGTGTCGACGCCGCCGGGCAGCACCGCATTGACGCGCACGCCGGCAGGCGCGAGCTCGAGCGCAAGCGTGCGGGTGAGCGCGTTGAGGGCGGCCTTGGTCGCCGCGTAGACCGCCGTGCTGGTCGCGACGCGCTCTGAGAGCGTGCTCGAAACGTTGACGATAGCGCCGCCACGCTCGCGAAGATGCTGCGCTACGGACTGCGACAGCATCAGCGGTGCGACGACGTTCACGCGAAGCTGCGCGTCGACCGACCCGAGCGCGATGTCCCCGACCTCTTCATAGATGGCGATGCCGGCGCAGTTGACGAGACCGTCGACGGCGCCAAACGCCGTGATGGCGCGCTCGGCGACCCGTCCGAGCGCGTCGATGTCGGACAGGTCGGCGGCGACGGTTCGAACGCGGTCTGGATGCGCGTGGGCGAGCACCTGGAGAGCCTCTTCGTCGCGTGCGACCGCGACGACCCGGCCTCCCCGTCCGAGGATGGCGTCGACCGTCGCTCTGCCAATGCCGCGAGTTGCGCCGGTGACGACCACGGTGCCCGCGGACACCGACATGTCAGCCGAACCCCGCGATCGGGCCCCACGGCGGCTCGGCCGGCACGTCGGCGGGCTCGCCGTCGACCTCGATTTCGTCTTCGGGCATGAAGCGCGGCGAATCGACGCACAGCACGGTTTGGCTGCGGTCGGTTGGGTTGAAGTAGGTGTGCGCGGCGCCCCGCGGCCAGCGGTGCACGGTGCCCGGCGGACAACGCTGACCCTGACAGAGGAGCCCGTCGCCGAGCACCATCTCGGATTCGCGCATCTGCTGGTGCATGTGGAGCGGGATGCCCTTGCCCGGCGCGACGTTGAGGCGGTAGATCCCGGCGCCTTTAGTCTCGTGCACGATGTCGACCGTCCCAAAGGGCTTGTCCTCGACTTCGAGCTTCACCGACGACGCGTGCCGTTCGATTTCGAGCGAAGGCACCGCGAACCCGCGAAGCGCGCCCGGCTTGGTGAGGCGAATGACGGCCGACTCGATTTGCCCCCGCCGTTCGTCGGGCGCCGGCGGCGCGAGGATGTAGCGCGCGAGCGTGTGCGCGGCGGTCTCGAGCAGCCTGAAGCGGCAGCTTCGGAGCAGAAACACGAGCTGCGCAGCGGTGGCCGCGTAGTCGACCGTGTGGCGAAGGCTTTCTTTGACCGCCGACTTCTCGGTGGCGACCCGCATTTGAACGTCGACGCGCAGGGGCTGCGACGCGTTCCGCTCGTGCGGGTACACGCCGACGACACAGTCGACCATCAGCTCTTCGATGCGCAGCACGTCCACGACAGCAAAGCTATCGCATATCCTGGCGGGTTCTACGCGGCGACCGGCTCGGAATCGGCCCGAAAAGGCGCGGCATGCCGCTTTTTTCAGGAAACCGTCGTGTGTAGGTAATCATACTACACATGACGACATCCGCAGCGGTCGCGGCTCGCGTCGAGCGGTCTCCGAGGGAGGCGGCCCCCTTCGTGAAGTGGGCGGGGGGCAAGGGACGATTGCTGAGCCAGCTGCGACCGCTGCTTCCCCAGGGGGTGGAGCACATGCGCCACGTCGAGCCCTTCGTCGGCGGTGGCGCGCTCTTTTTTTCCCGCCGGCCAGGGCGGGCGCTCTTGAGCGACATCAACCCGGCGCTGGTCGCGACGTACACTGCGATTCGAGATGACGTTTCGAGCGTGATGGCCGCCCTCGGCCGGCTCGCGAGGGCGCATAGCAAGGCGCGCTACTACGAGGTTCGCGACCAGTACAACCAGCGACGGCAGGCGAAGTCGAAGCGAGCGGCGATGTTCATCTACTTGAACAAGACTTGCTTCAACGGCCTTCATCGCGTCAATCGCAAAGGCGAGTTCAACGTGCCGGCGGGCTCCTACAAGAACCCGCGCATCCTGAACGAGGAGGCCCTCGTCGCGGCCAGCGAGGCCCTTGCCGGGGCCGACCTTCGATGCGCGCCGTTCGATGCGCTGCTCGAGAGCGCAAAGCCGGGCGACTTCGTGTATTTCGACCCGCCGTACGAGCCCGTCTCCCGCACGGCGAGCTTCACATCGTATGCGCGCGATGGCTTTGCCCAGGACGACCAGCGGCGCCTTCGCGACGTGTTTGCCGCGCTCGACCGGCGCGGCTGCAAGTTGATGCTGTCGAACAGCGATGTGCCGCTGATTCGCGAGCTCTACCAGGACTTCACCGTCGACACGGTCGCGGCGCCTCGCGCGATCAACTGCAACGGCAAGGGCCGGGGCAAAGTGACGGAAGTGGTCGTTCGCAACTACTGAGCGCTAGCGAGGCCGCCCGGCCCGCTGCTGCTCGTCATCCGAATACGGGCAGTGCCGGCACCCCGACCCGCAGCACTGGCCCCGCGCACGAAGCGCAGCCGACGTCATGACGAAAAGCCCCGAATCGGGGTCGATATACCCATCGTCACCGCGCGAGAGCGCTTCCTCATGAGCCCGAACAGCCGCCGGAGAATACCAACCAGGCACGCGCGGAGTGTGTGGCCCGCAGGGGCAGGCGCAAGGGTGGTGGGCGCTAGCACTCGCGCGGGCACGGTCACTGGCGCTGGCACTGGCGCTGGCGCTGGCGCTGGCGCTGACACTGGCGCTGGCGCTGGCGCTGTGCGGCTTCGCTGCCGCGGATGTGGTGGGGGGTCTTGCAGGATCTGGGGCGTGGTATGGCTTGGTTACACCGCCCGCCCACCCCCACCCGTAATCCTCCCTGCGCGGCGGGGGCTGCGCCCCGCCTTGCCGGCGCATGCGCGCCGGGCTTCGCCCTGCGGGCTCGCGGGGGGTGCCATCGAGGTAGTTGCCAAGACCCGGGCGGATGGCGCCGTGTGGTTTCTGCTGGCTGGAATGTGGTCGCTAGAAAAAAGGTGCCAGGCACCATTTTCATCTGCGTCGACTTACGGAGGGGCGGAAAAAACGGGATATGAGGCGGAGTCGACGTCCCGAGTGCCAAGTGGCCATGCGTGCAACCACCGCCACTTGGACGCGAGGGCCGAGGGGCGGCGTGCGTGGCCTGAGCCACTAAGTGCTACCGGCCACCTTTGCAGGCCGCCCCGTTCGACGGAGTCTCGTATCCCGTTTTTTTCCGCCCCGATCCGTGCGCCTACTACTCGGGCAGCGCTAGGGCTCGGTTTACGATGCGTGGGGTCAGGAAGATCAGGAGCTCGTTGCGGTCTTCTCGGAAGCG
>CAJIBU010000047.1_pt1 | contig 29189 bp, 26 predicted proteins | sample 9199451 | NCBI WGS metagenome assembly CAJIBU01 (sample SAMEA7708315, study PRJEB35096) | sediment metagenome | biome: marine neritic benthic zone biome [ENVO:01000025]; feature: sediment [ENVO:00002007]; material: shallow marine sediment [ENVO:03000034] sea grass bed [ENVO_01000059] ... | reverse complement strand
GTGGATTCGGCCCTCGGCATCTCGGCCTTCGTCGCGCTCAACACGATTCAATACGATGACGACGGCGGCGGCACGCCGACGCGGATTGGCGCGGACGGAAAGATGGTGGTCGACGAGGAGCGCTACGATCGGCACACGGCCGACGAAGTCGTGGAGATGGTCGACCCCAAAGTCGTCGCGAACAACCTGCCGGGCCCGGGGATCGACTACACCGGCGCGACGTTCAAGCTCGCAGACGACGAGGCCGTCGTCGTCGAAGGCAAGAAGGTCCCGTGCCGCTACTGGTCGTGCCAGCTACTCACGCCGTTTCTCCAAACGGGCGACTACCGTTACCACCGCGTTTCGCTCAACGACCGCCAGGTGCACTACGACGAAGACGGCTCGTTCCGAATCTACGCGAGCCGCAAGAACCCCGGCGTCAAAAACTGGCTCGACACCGAAGGCCGGCGCCGAGGCCAAATCGTCGTCCGCACCCTCCTAGCCGAAACCGACATGGACCCCGAGATGTCCGTCATCAAAATCGCAGACATCCCCAAACACGACCTGCTCCCCTGAAAAAGGGGACAGTCCCCTTTTTTACTTCTCGCTCGGGCCCCACTTGTACATCTTCGCGAGCAGATTCTGCGCCATGCGGTCGGGCATCATTCGAAACATGCGCGCGGCGTTTTTGGCGCCGCGAGGCACGAAATAGACCGTCTTCGGTTTGCGCGCGGTGGCGGCCTTCACGATGACCTTGCCGACCTCCTCGGGTGAAACCGCGCTTTCGAGCTGCTGCTTCGCAAACTCGTCGAGGTCAGACATGAGCTGACCGTAGGGGTTTTCCGGATCGTCGCGCACGTGCTTGCCGGCTTCACGCGCTTTGTCGAAGGTCGGGGTATCGACGAAACCCGGCACGACAAGCACCAAATCGATGTTCCACGGCGCGAGCTCGAGCCGCATACAGTCGGTCATGGCGTGCATGCCGCGCTTCGTCGCCGCGTATGCCGCCGCCAGCGGCGCCGCGACGAACTGGGTGAGCGAGCCCACGTTGACCACGCGGCCGCCGCCCTGCTCGCGCATCACCGGGGTCAGCTCCCCGATGAGCTGCATCCCCGAAAGCAGGTTCACGTCGAACACGTGCCGAAGGGCGTCTCGATCGAGCTGCTCGAGCGCGAACGGCGGGCCGTACCCCGCGTTGTTGACGAGCAGGTCCACGCGGCCAAACGCGTCGAGCGACCGCTTCACGAGCGACGACGTCTCACCCGCATCGCTGAGGTCGGTTGGAACGCTCAGCACGCGTCCGCCTTGGCCGCTGATTTCGCCCGCAAGACGCTCGAGCAGATCGCCGCGCCGCGCTGCGACCGCTACCGCGTAGCCCGCTTCGGCGAGGCACCGCGCGGCGGCCTCGCCGATTCCAGAGGACGCGCCCGTGACGATGGCGACCTTTTCCAGGTTAGCCCTCCACCGTGATCGCCATGGTCGGGCAGTGTTTCACCGCGAGCTCGACGGCTTCGCGAAGCGCCTCGGGCGGCTCTTCGACGAGAATCGTGAGGAACCCGCTATCGTCGAGCTGGAATACCTCCGGGGCCTCGCCTTCGCATACGCCATGCCCCTGGCAGAGATCGAAATCGACGACGACTCTCACGCTTCGGTTGTAGCCCAACTATTTGAAGAAGCCGAGCTTCTTCAGCGCCGTGCCGTAGACCATGCGAATGATGCCGTCGATTTCCTCGTAGACCTTCGCGCCGTGCGGATACCAATGACGCTCCTTCTTTTGCGCCCAGCGGTCGATCAGGATTGGCTGCTGGTGGGTGTATGAGCGGAGGCCGCCGAGCCCGTTGACGTGGCCGAGGCCGCTGTCTTTGAGCCCACCAAACGGGGCCTCCGGCGCTCCATACGACATCGACGCGTCGTTGATCACGACCGAGCCGGTTTCCAAGCGCTTTGCGATCGCGATGCCCTTGTCGATGTCTTTGGTCCAGACGCTGCCGCTCAGCCCGTAGTGCGAGTCGTTGGCGAGGCGAATCGCTTCGTCGTCGTCTTTGACGCGCATCACCGAAACGATTGGACCGAACGTCTCCTCCCGCATGAGATCCATGGTGTGGTCGACGTTGCGGACGAAGGTCGGCTTGTAAAAAAGACCGTTCTCCGTGTCGGCCTCGCCTCCGACGACCACCTCGGCGCCCTTGGCGCGCGCGTCCGCGACGTGGCGCTCGATGATCGGGAGCTGGCGGTCCCAATACACCGAGCCAACGTCGAATTCTCCGATGTCGCCCGCGCCGTAGCGAAGATCCCGGACGATCTGCTCGACCCTTTGTTCGAGCTCGTCGGCAATGCTCTCGTGTACGTAGATGCGCTCGACGCCCATGCACACGTGCCCGGTGTTGAGCATGGAGTTGAATACCGCGCCGCCCGCAGCGCGCTCGACGTCCGCGTCCGCGCACACGATCATCGCGTCTTTGCCACCGAGCTCGAGCGTGCAGGGGATGAGCTGCTCGGCGCACGCGGCGGCAATCTTTTTGCCGGTGGCGACGCTGCCGGTGAACGAGATCTTGTCGACTCCACCGTCGACCAGCGCCGCTCCGGTCTCCCCGTCGCCGTGCAACGTTTGGACGACACCGTCGGGCACGCCTGCCTCCCGAAGCAGATCGACCGCCCATGCGCCGGAGTACGGCGCGATCTCGGACGGTTTGAGGATGACGGCGTTGCCCGCGAGGACGGCTTGGGTGGTTGGATTGATCGCGAGCGCGAACGGGCCGTTCCAGGGCGTGATGATTCCCACCACGCCGAGCGGCCGATAGTGCATCAGCAGCTTCTTGACCGGCCTCAGATAGCCGTGAAGCTTTCGCTTTTCGTCCGAGAGCTCTTTGACCGCCCGGCCCGACCAGAAGTTGAGGTAGTCGCACGCCGCGAGCATCTCGACGATCATCGCTTCGACCGGGGTCTTCCCGGTTTCGTTCACGAGCGTCTGCACGATCTGCTCGCGCTTCTCGACGAGAACGTCGATCGCGCCCCGGACGATGCGCGCGCGCTCGGCGATCGGCACGCTCGCCCATTCTTGTTGTGCTTCCCGTGCTTTGGCGATCGCCGCCGCCACGTCTTCGCGGCGATTCGCGACGATTTCGCCCACGGGCTCTCCGGTTGCAGGGCTTCGGATGCCGAGGCGCCGGCGCCCGTCCGCGGTGTCTTCGAGAGGTTCGAGGATGGCCATCTGCGCTAGAACACGTTCTACATTTCCACCGCTGCGGCGCAAGCCGAAAGCCGTGCGCTCAGAGCTTCTCTAGGAAAGCGTGGAGGAGCTGCGCGTGGTTGTGGGCTTCGTTCCTGGTGGCGTAGACGAACGTGGCCTTGCGGCGGCCGATGCGCTTTTTCAGCTCCCGGGCTTCGTCGCGGTGGGCCGAGAGCTCGCGCCGATACCGCTTTTTGAACTCGGGCCACGTTCCATCGTCGCCGTGGAACCACCGCCGAAGCTCGTGCGACGGGGCGAGCTCTTTCGCCCAGACGTCGATCTTCGCGTCCTCCTTCGAGAGCCCTCGCGGCCAGAGGCGGTCCACCAAGACACGGAGACCGTCGCTTCGACCGACTGGGTCGTACACCCGTTTGACCTGCACGTTCACGATGGCGCCCATGGTACTGTGCTCGCCGTGGAAAGACGACACTCGAGTACCTGGCGGCTCACCTCCTGCTCGAGTGACCTTTCGCACGCAAAGGTGGTAATCTCGTCTCGCCATGAGGCTCGGCGCGCATGTGGCGTTTGCTCTCCTGGTCGCCTGCGGAAGCGACCAAAGCGGCACTCAGCGTGGTGAAGCAACCAACGCCGAGCGCTTGACCGGCACCGCGTCATCGGATCCCAACTGCAGCCTGACTGGGGCGACGGCCGTCTACTTCGACCTCGAGGCGGGCTTCTTGGTCCGCCTGTCTTTCCTGCCCTTGCTGGAAAGCACCGGCGGCACCGTGCCGGGAGGCGACGCGTCGTTTTGGGCGTTCCCGCCGGGCTATTCCGGCCAGACCATCCCGAATGGTGCGCTCATTCAGCGCGACGACGGCCGCGTCTTCTTCAAGCACACGACGAACGAGCCGCTGCTCACCGACCCCCAAACGGCGTTCAACAATCAGCTCGCCGCCGCGCTGGCGACCTTCGAGCTCGACGGCGTCACGCCCACGCTCGTCTGCAACATCGATCGCCCGTTTTTCGTTGGGCCGCTTCCGGGGCGCCTGATCGGCGGGTTGTACGAGGCGGGCGACATAACGCTGATCGTCACGATCCGGGCGATCGATGCGACCGGAGTCCTGTCCGTCGGCACCAAAGTTGCTGCCGGCCCTACCGAGGAGTTCGACGCGATCGCCGGCAACGTGTTCCTTCCAATGGTCTGGGCCCAGTTCCCCGGCGGCAGCGGGCCTCAGCCCCAGTGTGACGACCAGATGGACAACGACGGCGACCTCCGCACCGACTTCCCGAACGACCCCGGTTGCGATTCGCCCGAAGACGACGACGAGCGCGACCCCTGAGAACTGCGTCGAACGAAGAGCGGCCTTTTCAAGACCCGCCGAGAGATGCGAACATCCGTGGATGGATGCAGAGGCCTGGCGTGCGAAGGGGCAGCGTCGTCGCGTCGCGAAAGACGAGCTGTTCTACGTCGACACCGGCGGCGACAAGCCCGCTCTTCTGATTCTCCATGGCTATCCCACGAGCAGCTACGACTACTGGCGCGCGCTCCCGGCTCTCGCCGAGCACTATCGGGTCATCGTGCACGACCACCTCGGGTTTGGCTTTTCAGACAAGCCCACCGACTATTCGTATTCGCTCGTCGACCAGGCGGACCGCGCGATCGCGCTTTGGCAGAGCCTCGGCGTGAAGGAAGCCGATGTGCTCGGACACGACTACGGGACGAGCGTTGCGACCGAGCTCTTGGCTCGACGCGAGCTCGGCTCCGAGCCGATTCGTTTTCGCTCACTCACGCTCTGCAACGGCAGCATGCACATCGAGCTCGCCAAGCTTCGAGTGATGCAGCGGCTGTTGAAGGCAAAAGGGGTCGGCCCCGTGGCGGCGCAGCTCGCGAATCGTCCGCTCTTTTCCCGCAACATCCGACGCGTGTTCGCCGACCGGGCCTTTCTCGACGATTGGGAGCTCGATGCGATGTGGAGCCAGCTCGTTGGCGAAGGTGGCCGCGAGGTGCTCCCCATCGTCAGCCGCTACATCAACGAGCGCTATCGGTTCTGGCAGCGCTGGATCGGCGCGCTTCGAGAGACTGCGCTTCCAGTCCACATCGTTTGGGCTCGAGAAGACCCGGTTGCCGTCGAAAAGATGGCGCATGTGTTGCACGACGAGATCGCCAACAGCGACCTCCAGCTACTCGACGGCGTCGGGCACTTCCCGATGATCGAGGCGTCCGAGCGTTGGAGCGCCGCCGTGCTGTCGGCGCTTGGCGCTCAGAGGTCTGGGGCGTAGCTGCCCGCGGCGTAGACTTCGCAAAACGCCTCTTCATCGTCGGCGTAGGTCGGGTCGAGCGCAACGAGCGCCGGCCGGATGGCATTCCACACGACGCGCTGGTTGTTGCTGCCGATGTTCTTGACCACCAGGACCATGTCGAGGCCCGGGTGGCCGCTGATGTAGTTGCCCATCAGGCCGGCGGCGTACCAGACGCCCACGTCGAACTCCTGGCTGCAGTCGAAGGGCGGGATGTAGTTGCAGTCCGGCGAGAGGGAGAGCCCGTGCGGGAACTCGTCATAAATCGCCGATGGCGTGCACTCGGCGTTGGGCTCGGTGGTCTTGGGCGACCCGTCGCCGTCATCCGCGTTCGACCGCGCGATCAGCCAGGTCAAGTAGCCGTAGCCGGTGTTGGCGATCTCGAACGAGGGGTGGGTCATCTTGTAGACCCAATCCTCACCGACGATGCGCTCGCCAGCCCAGAGCCCGCCATCGAGCATCAGAAGCCCGAGGCGCGCCATGTCGCGCGCCGTGGTGCTCCACCCAACGGCGAAAGTCTTGTCCGGCGCTTCTCCATCCCACGTGGAGTCGCGCATGCCGAGCGGCCCGAACAGATACTGGTTGAGGAACTCGTGCACGTTGGCCCCGAGGGCCGGGTCCTGCGCGATCGCCGCTGCGACCACGTCGTTCATGCGATTGAGCTGCACGTCCCCAAACGTGTCGTACTCGAACGCGAGGTCGGGCGAGCTGAGGTCCTCGTTCTGGCCCACCATCGCGAGCACGTGGCCGACCTGAGCGTCCTGGTTGAACGTGAACGAGTCGAGCCAGTGGTCCACGCGATCGGTGTCGCTGAGCGGCCCCGTCTTCGGGCCGTCGCGTTCGATGTCTCGCGTTTGCCAGGCGGCTGCGCCCGTCAACACGCCGGCGAGGGTCTTGGCTGCCGAGAACACCGTTTCGGTTCGGTCTTCGCCGTCGGGGTACGTGTCGATGGGGTAGTATTCGTGGCAGAGCTTTCCGTACCGGACGATCGCATACGCGCGGTCGATCTCGGTATCCGCTGCGGCGAGCAGGTCTGGGTCGAGGCCGCACTCCTCGGCGACGTCGGCCTCTGCGACTGGCTCCCAGTCGTCCTGGCCGGGGCCCCGCTCCGCCGCGCTCCCACCGTTGCCGCCGACACCGCCCGCACCCCCGGTGCCTGGGGCGCGATTGCCGCCGTCGCTCGAGGAGCACCCCAGCGCAAATGCCGCCAAAAACATTACGAAAGGACGCATGGCGCGATATTTGGGGAATTCCTGCGGTCGGGCAAGCCCCCGCTCCTCAGTTGAGCGGAGCGCGTGCGCCGGCTTCTGCCTCGGCAGTGATGAATTGAGCGATCTCTCGAGCCACTCGGCCCGGCTGATCCTCGGCGACGAACACGTACGCGTCATCGACCGTGACGAGGCGCGCGTTCGGAAGGTCCTTCACGAGCCGCTCGGCGAGAGACACCGGGAAGAAGCGGTCTTCGGGTGTCCAGAGCAGCAGCACGGGCTTCACGAAGGCTCGAAGCTCCTCCGCGGCCTTTTGGCTGACCTTGGGCGAGACGCTCTTCGAGAACTTCGCGACGTCACGCCGAATGTCGGGGTGGGTGGCGCAAGGCTCGACGTAGCTCTTCACGATGTCGTCCGGGATTCCCGACTTCGCGAGGAGCCCGTACGCAAGCGGCAGATTCCGGAGGGTGCGTGACCGCTGCATGCCTTTGGCAAGCGCGGTCATCAGCCCCGGCACGTGCGGTAGCACGCGGAGGTAGCTGAAGAGCGGCGGCGGGAAGATCTCGTAGGCGTCGCATGTCGTGAGCACGAGGCGGCCGAGCCGCTCGGGGTGACGTGCCGCCACGAGCTGGGAAATCACCCCGCCTGAATCGTTGCCGACCAGCGTAACGTCGCGAAGGTCGAGGGCCTCGATCAAATCGGCGACGAGCCTAGCGACGCCCTCCACACTCAGGTCGGCGTCGGGCTCCATCGGGATCGAGTGCGAGCCGAGCGGCAAGTCTGGGACGATGCAGCGCGCCGTGCGGGAGAGCTCGGGCGTCACCTTGCGCCAAAGCTGGCCGTTCACCAGCAGGCCGTGGACGAACACGACGGCGGGGCCGGTTCCGACGTCGTCGTAGCGAATGGTTCCTTGCGGCAGGTCGATCGTGGGCATGACGGCACCTCCAGTTTGGTCACAGCGATCATCCCACCGCCTGCGGCGGCCGCCATGACTTCAGAGGTAACGGGATTCTTCCGGTGTGAGCGCGAGTCGCCCCTAGTTGGTGTCGTCGTCGGGCGGGGTGTCCGGTTTTTCGATGACGTGCCCGAGGTATTCGGGGAGCTCGACCCCGGCCATTTCCGAGAGCTCGTGAATCGGCGGCAGCGCCTGAATCAGGCTCGAGATGAAGCCCGAGGTGCTGGAACCTTTATCGGCACCGTTCCCGGAGTCCCAAACGGTGATCTTGTCGATCTTGAGGTTCTGGATCGCCTCGACCTGGCGCGACACGATCGCTTCGATCTTTTCGACCATCAAGAGCGTGGCCGCGGCGCGCGCGTCGCCTCCGGCCGCGTCGACGAGGCGCCGGTACCCTTCGGCCTTCGCCTGAAGAACGCTGAGCGTGCCCTCGGCCTCCGCCTTGTACTTCGCGAGGATCGCGTCGGCTTCGCCGCCTGCTTCGCGCCGGGTCTTTTCCGCTTCGGCATCTGCCGCGATTTCCACCTTTTGCTTTTCGATCTCTTCGCGTGCGATCTCGGCGGCGCGCAGGCGCTGCTGCTCGGCGAGATACTGCGCTTTTTGGATGGCGGCCTCGGCTTCGCGTCTGGCGACCTCGCCCTGACGCAACGCCTCGGCTTCCCGGATGGCGAGCTTCGCGTTGTACTCCGCTATGTTGGCCTTGGACTTGTTCTCGCCCTCGATCGCCGAGGCCTCTTGCTGCTGCACGAAGATGCGCCGATCGGTTCGCGCGGCTTTTTCGCCCTTGATCGCGGAGGCCTCCTGCTGCTCGACGAAGACGCGTCGATCGGTCTCCGCCTCTTTTTCGCCTTTGACTGCGGAGGCTTCCTGCTGCTCGACGAAGACGCGCCGGTCGGCCTCGGCCGCCTTGGTGCCTTTCACCGCCTGGGCCGCGTTTTCTGCGACCCGGATGTCCTTTTCGCGAAACGCCTCGGACTCACCGATCGCACCGAGCTTTTCCTGCTCGGAGACGTCGACGCGCGCCCTGTTGATCGCCTCGGAGGCCGCCTTTTTGCCGATGCTCTCGATGTAGTCCGACTCGTCGGTGATGTCGGTGATGTTCACGTTGATGAGGTAGAGCCCCACCTTGTTGAGCTCTGGCTCGACGTTCTTGCGGATCGACTCGAGAAAGCTCTCTCGGTCCTGGTTGATCTGCTCGATGGTGAGCGAGGCGACGGTGAGTCGGAGCTGGCCGAAGATGATTTCGCGGGCCATGTCCTCGATCGCCGCGTCGTTGAGCCCGAGGAGCCTCTCGGCGGCGTTGTTCATGATCGCCGGCTGCGTGCTGACGCCCACCGTGAACGTGCTCGGCACGTTGATGCGGATATTCTGGAGCGAAAGCGCGTTCTGAAGCGGGATGCTGATCGTCAGCGGCGTCAGCGACAGATACGAGTAGTCCTGCACGAGCGGCAGCACGAGCTTGCCGCCGCCGTGAATGCACTCTGCCGACTGGCCGGCACCGACCTTTCCGTAGATCACCAGGACGCGATCCGACGGGCATCGCTTGTAGCGCGACGCCAGATACAAAAGAAAGCCGACGAAAATGACGACGGCGGCAACCGCTGCAAGCAATCCATACATCTCGATTTCCCTTTCTCTGCCCTACAGCTTCGTCACCACCAGGGTGCGCTCGTCATTGACACGGACGACCAGCACGCGAGTGCCGGTCTCGAGGCGCTCGCCACCATCGGCGACCGCCGGCACACTTGAAACCGCCCCTGCATCGTGAGCTGAACTTTGCCTTCGCCCGACTCGGGCACCGTGAGATAGATCGTGGCCTCCTGGCCGACCGCGGACTCCATCTGGAGCGTCCCGCTCGACTGCAGCCGATTGAAGGTGCGAAAGAGCCGGGCGACCACCCAGGTCATCGCAAAGCCTGCCAACGAGGCGACGGCCACCGACCAGAACGTGTTGACCTCGCCCTCGCGGTGCGCGGCGAGGCCCACCAGCCCGAACATCGTGAAAAAAGACGAAAGCCCTTGAAAGGAGAGAAGCGTGAAGCTGACGTCGGCGCTCCCCGACCCCTCGCTCGCGTCGAAGTCGGTATCGACGTCGACCTCGACCTCCGTGTCGAGGTCGGCCCCGATGAACTGCAGCGCGATCCAGATCAAAAAAGCCGCCCCGCCGGCGGCCGCGCACGCGAGAAAGACGATATCGATGGTGGGCCACTGGCTCAGAATCTCCGACATCGATGGCTTTCCTCCCTATCGCCCTGCGGGCGCTCGAGCACGCTAACACGCCGTCTCGGGGCGAAGAACGGAAAAAGACGGCGACTAAACCTCGAAAAAGCCCGCGTTTGATGAGCTCGAGGGCCTGCGGTACTTTTCGTTCTCCGGCACTGGGCAACTCCCGTTTTGGCCCGATGCTCCTGCGGAAGCTCTCAACCCCTCGGAGGCAGTGTGCGCCCCTACATTCAACACGTCGCCATCGCAATCGTCATCGCGATCGGGCTGCCCAGCATCTATGGCCAGGTGCAGTGCGAGCAGCCCAGCTTCCCGAGCATCCTCGCCCCCACTGAAGGCGAGGTCATTCCGGCCTCCGGCTCGTACACCGCGTCCGTGGCGTTCAACGCGGTGTTGACGGCGATGTCGGAGGTCCAGCTCGAGATTCAGACCGATGTCGACGCAGCCGGGGGCCCGACCATCATCCCCGTCAACAGTCTGTTCCTCGGCGGCGCCTCGGACTTCACGGGGCAGACGGGGGCAACCGCCGATATCGATCCGGTCGCGCTGGGGCTCGTGCCAGGCGAACAGAGGCTCTTCTTCAGCCTCGACACCGACGGACCGGGAACCGACTTCACACCCGCAGTGCGCGTCCGGACCTTCACCTGGAACGGCGGCACCCCACTTTCATGCGAAGAGGCGGTTGGCGCGGCGCTGAGCACCTGCTTTGGCGCGGTGAGCGACGCGACCAGGCTCTGCTACCTAGGCACCGGCAGCGCGTGCACGCCCTCGGATCCAACGATCACCTCCGCGGAGAGCCTGTTGCGGGCGAGCATCGGAGCCTCGTGCTCGGACTCCGAGGTTCAATCGTTGGAGTTCGGCATGCTCATGACCTCCAACACCCTTGCCGACCGCCTCGTCGAGTCCTGCAAGGGCAACGCGGCGACGCTTGCGGCAAGGATGTTCGGTGGCCCGCATGCAAAGGAGCTCGACGGCAGCTCCGCCCCCTGCCTAGGCCCGGCGTATGCCGAAAGCGCGTCATTTCTGAACACCGCCTTCAACCTGCAGCGAGACTGCGTGCTCGACGGCGCAGCCTGCGATCCCGTGACGGTGGCGAGCGACATCGACACCGCAGCCTCTGCCTCCGAGGGAGCGATCGACACCGTATGCCCGTTTGAGGTGCTCGAGGCGTTCGTCGGAGTTCCCGCCGAAGAGGCGGTTGCGCGCGCCCGCACGCAAAGCGAGTGCATGACGAGCGTCGCGCACGGCGACACGGGCGAGCTGACGCTCAAGTGTGCCCCGAGCGCGCTTCCCCCTGGCGTCGTCGTCGTCGGTACCCAGCCCTCTGGACTGACGGCATTCGACCCCGGCGTTCCCACGCAGGTCCTGCTCGATGAGGCAGTGTGGGGAACGAAATGCGGCGACGGGTCGCCATATGCCTTCTGGATTCAGATGCCTCCCGCGGGAAGCTCTCCTGCCAACGTGGTCGTCCGTCTTCAGGGAGGCGGTGTATGCGTGACGCAGCAACAGTGCCAAGGCGTGCAGAACGGCAACCCGGGGCTGTTCGAAGCTCTGAACGACGGCTTCAGCGCCAACGGCGTCTTCAGCGACGACCCGGCCGAAAGTGATTTCGCAGCCTGGACGAAGGTCTTCTTGCCCTATTGCAACCAGGACGTTTTCACTGGGGGTGGCGTGTTGCAGACGTATGGCAATGGGCTGACCGTGGAGCGCTACGGAGCGGTGAATACACGTGCCGCGCTCCGTGCGCTCCGCAATATCGTCTCGCAAGAGCTGAACGAAACGACGACTGAAGGCTATCGGCCCGACCTCATTCAGATGCTCTTCAGCGGAACGTCCGCGGGCGGCTTTGGCGTGATGTTCAACATGCATCACGTTCTCGATGAAGAGCGTTGGGTCAATACGGTTACCCTCAACGACTCGGCGCTTGGGCTCGACAGCACCGATACCGGCGGCCCGTTCAGCATCGTCTTCATCGGAGATAGCGCTCAGGGAGAATGGGCCACGCGCCTCACTCAGCCGCCGTACTGCCTTGCGGCCATGCCTCGTGAGGAGAGCTGCGTGGTCGGCCCAATACTCAACGCCGCGCACTCTGAAAGGCTCCTCGGAACCCCCACGCAGCAGCTTCTGATTCTATCCAACCAGGTCGACAACACACAGATCAACACCACCGGGTTCTCGGATATCGTTTCGTTCGTCACCGAGGCAAGAGAGCAATATTGCGCGACCAACTCGCTCCCCGGCGTGCGCTTCTTCCTGGATGCCGACCCAAGCAACATCCATGTCTTCCTGACCGGGTCACGCTACTACACCTTCGACATCGCCGGCACGACGGTGGCCGACTGGGTCGAGCAGAGCTTCGGCGACCCGGGCAATCTTCCGAACCTCGCCGAAGAAGGGACGCTCACCACGGCGTACCCTGGCGTGCCGCCATTCGGCTGCCCCGTGAACTAGCCTTTACGCCCGCGCTCGCCGCTTCGCCTCGCGCTCGCACCACTGCCTGAGCGTCGTCGTCGGCTTGCCGAGAATGCGATTCGACTCGCTCGGGTCGTCGAAGTCGTCGCCGATCGTGTCGTAGAAGGCCATGCGCCCGACGTCGCCGTAGAGCTGACGGTCGAACGACAGCGCGGCGAGGGTTTTCATGAGCCAGACCGGCACGAAGCGGAGCTCGAGCTCGGGGCGCACGGTGTCGATGTACATCTTCATCGCGTCGCCTTTGCCGTAGCCCTCGGGCCCCACCACGAAAAAGGTCTTGTTCGCGGCTTCGGGGAGCTCGTACGCGCGCGCGACCAGCGCGGCGTAGTCGTCGGCGGCGACCCATCGCACGGGGTGGGCCTGCGTGCCGATGATGATCGCGTTCTTTCTGCGAATGAAGAGCTCGAGCGACTCCATGAGCCAGGTCACGCGGAAGATCGTGTAGGGCACGCCGCTCTGCTCGATCGCTTTTTCGGCGAGCGCCTTTGCCTTGGTCGCCGGGTCTTCGAAGTGATTCCCCGCGACCGGCGCGCCCGAGAGATACGTGAGCCGCCGCACGTCCGAGAGCACGGCGAGATCGGCGATTCGCTTCGTGCCGAGGTGCTCCACTCGATCGAAGTCGTCAGGGCGCGGGCCGCCCATCAAGTTGACGTGCACGCCGGTGCACCCGGCGAGCGCCGCGCGAATCGAGTCGGGGTCCTCGACGTCGCCGTGAACGTACTCGAATCGGTCGCCGAGCTTCTGGCGGGTCTTTTCCGGGTTGCGGGACAGCACGCGCACGCGGTGTCCTTCTTCGACGAGACGGCGGGCGACGGGCTCGCCGAGCATTCCGCTGCCGCCCACGACGAGAGTCGTGTGTTCCATCTTCGAGCTCCAGGCGAGCTGCGATGGTATCGAAGCTCGCCGAAGATCGCGAGGCCTTCAGTACGCACACCTATGGGTGTAGCGCGGCGATCGGAATGACGACGGCGCACCTTCATGCCAAGAACGCTTGGCATGAGGCCGATCGATTTCTGGTTCGAGATGGGGAGCACCTACTCGTACGTTTCGGCGATGCGAATCGACGCCGTTGCGCAAGCGGCCGGGGCGCGCGTCCTGTGGCAGCCGTTTCTTCTCGGCCCGATCTTCGCGGAGCAGGGCTGGAACGACAGCCCCTTCAACATCTACCCGGTCAAGGGGCAGTACATGTGGCGCGACCTCGAGCGGCTCTGCGACGACTACGCGATTCCGTTCAAGCGCCCTTCGGCGTTTCCACGGAACGGGCTTCTCGCGGCGCGGGTCTGTCTGGTCGCCCGGGAGGACGGCTGGTGCCCAGACTTCGCGCGCGCGGCCTTCACGGCCAACTTCGCAGAGGATCGCGACATCGCAGACCCCGCCGTGCTCTCCGAAATCATCCGCGACCTCGGCCGCGACCCCCAAACCGCGCTCGAGGCCGCCGCTGCGCCAGAAACGAAATCACGGCTTCGTGAACAGACCGACGACGCCAAGCGTCGCGGGATCTTCGGAGCCCCGAGCTTCACGGTCGGGAGCGAGCTGTTTTGGGGCAACGATCGCCTCGGCACCGCGATCGCGTGGTCGATGGGCCTCGGCGACTAGTTTCCTTTGATCGACCAGAACGAAACGCCCGCCGTGAGGCGTGCCGCCAGCGTGACGCTCGAGCTTCCACCGCCAAAGCCGATGCCCGGGCCGACTTCCATCAGGACGAAGGGCACGCTTCTTTCGCCGCCTTTGATCTCGACGCCGAGGCGAACGAGCAGGGGAATCGCCCCGAAGAAGCCGCCGCCCTCGAGCCACCCGAGGTCCACCGGGATCGCACCACCGGTCACGATGTCGACCTTGGGATTGACGTCGATGCTCACGGGGACGGCGAGCTCGGCGCGCGCGATCACGGTGGCGGTCTTGCGGGCCGCGGAGCCTGCGAGGAGCCCTGGTGTGAAGCGAAGCGCGAGGTCGGTCTTGGAATTCTCGCGCTTGCGATCCCACAGATGGAACCGAAGCGGCGCGGAGAGCGCGAAGCCGATGCGCGGGTCGTCCCAGGCGCCGGACCACGGCCCGTACACCAGCTCGCCGCGGAGCGCCCAGTCGAGGCTCTTGCGCCCCTTGTTCCACCACTCGTAGTGCGTGCCCGGCCAGCCTGCGCCGACCTTGTGCACCATGTCGTTTTGCAGGCGCTTGGCGCCGATCGTCGACTGCGGCGGCCCGGCGAGCGCGGTGCTCGCGAGTGCCAGCGCGCAGAGGAGCGTGATCAAGAACCTCATCGAGACCCCCTTTTCCATTCGGCGGCGGTCTTAACACATCAGGGCGAAAGAGCCATCGCCCAGGGGTTAAGCGGCGGCCGCCCGGGCCACGGCCGGCCGGAGCGGCTTCAGCACCCAGTAGAGCATTGCGATTTGCGCCACCGTGTAGAGCGCGATCGTCACCACGGGGTTGGGCGCCGGCGGTACGCTGCTGATGAACACCCAGCTCAGGGCGAACGCGATAAGGCCCTTGCGCGTGTTCACCGCGTCGAGTTGGAGGCTCATCAACCACAGCACGGGCGCGACGCCGTAGATCGGCACCAGCGCGCTCCTGAGCGACGCCAAGATCAGGAGCGAAAGCCAAACCTGCGCTTTACCGAGGCGATCGAGGTCGAGTCGCGAGGAGAGCCAAGTCGCGATCAGCAACAGCACCGTGAACGCGGTCGACGCGGGGCCGAGCAGCGCGTCGCCGCCTTCGATGCCGAGGAGGTCGAGCTTCCACACCGAGCCAGGGACCGAAAGGTTCGTGGTGATCACGAGAGGGTCGGTGACGAATGAGAACGCTTCGCCCGAAAGCAGGCGCGGCAGCGTGAAGCCGAAGAACTGTCGAAAGGGTGTGACGCCCGTCACCGCGAGGCTCAGCGCCGTGAACCCGGCGCCGAACACCGCGGTCCACGCGACATCGCGCCATCGACGCTGGAACATCAGGTAGAGTACCAAGACGCCCGGGAACAGCTTCGAGGCGATGCCGCCCGCGAGCAGCAGGCCGCCGAGCACGGGCCGTCGCGCGTCGAAAGCGAGCATCGCGGCCATTGCGGTCCAAATCGTGAAGAGATGAATCTGGCCGAACTGAAAGTTGAAGAGACTGGGCATCGTCGCGAGCAGAAGCGGCAGCATCCAGAGCGCCCACGCGCCCGCCGCCCCGCCGACCCACCGGGCGAGGAGCACCGCGAACGCGACGAAGCTCAGGAGCTGCACGGCAAACCACACCGAGCGCATCACCAGGTAGTCGTTGGTGAGGGCGAGCCAGGTTCGCGGGAGGAGTAGAAACGGCGGCGGGTAGTGAAAGGAGTCGTCGAGGTACGACTGCAGGCCGACCACCGACGTGTCGATGTCCGTCGCTTCGACGAGCCCGAAGTTCGGGTAGTGAATCGGGTCGTAGAGGTTGGGGTCGTGCTGGCGCGTGAGGTCGGCCGCGTGCACGTACGACGCCATGCACATGTGCGTGATCGTGAACTCCACCGGCGGGAACGTGGAGGCCCACGTGCTGTCGCGGTCCGACATGAAAACACTCAGCCGGGAAACCTGGACGAGCGCGACGATCGCAAGCACCGTCCACGCGACCGCCTTGCCGCGCGAGCGGCTCCACACGCCGTCGACCGATTCAGGGAGCGCTCGAGCGGTCTGTTTGGCCGCGATGCCGAGCAGTGCCCCGACCAACGCCAGAAGCGGCACGAAGCCCCACGGGATCGCCCCGACGGCGGCCAGCGCCGCCCCGACGAGTGCCGCGGCGCCCGCGCTGACGGCCACCGACGGCTTCAGCCACCAGGCCACGCCCGCCACGAGCACCGGCCATACGAGATGAAGAGCCGCGTGCCCGACGGGCGGGCCGAGCCAAGCGCCCTGGAGCGTCGCGAGCGCGTGCGCGATCACGACGCCGAGCGGGGTCGCGGCTGCCACGGCAACCGCTCGGCGCCAGATCCCGGGTTGGCTCACTTAGTACACACGCAGATGCGGTCGCCGGCCTCGTCGTTGCAGTCTTGAAGTTGTTCCGCGGTGCAACCGTCGTTGGCGTCGCTGTACGAGGCGACGCAGGTCGAGCCGAAGCCCGCGCAAAGCGCGTCGCACGTGCTCTCGTTCAGGACCGCGTAGAACTCGCATGAGTCGCCGAGGTCGGCGCAAAGCATGAAGCCTGGCGCTGTGCCAAACCGCTCCACGCACTCGCCGTCGTCAACGCTTCCCCCGCTGGTGACGATGAAGACGAATTCACCGACCATCACCGTCACCTCCCAGTAGGTGGTCTCTTCGGTCGGCGGGTCGCTCCACTGGACGATTGCGTTGAGAACTTCGACCATCCCCGTGAAGGTGCCGGTGATGTTCAGCGGTCCGCTGAAGCTGGCCTGGTAGGTGCCATCGCCGAAGGGCTGCACGAAGAGGAAGAGGTTACCGTTGATCACGATACCCTGCGCGCTGCAGTCGTTGAGGTTGGCGTTGCCGTCCACCGTGTTCACGTCGAGCGTGCCGCCGCCCGGGCAGGGCACGGACTCGACGAAATCGCCGCCCTTGGTCGTGAGCGCGGATGGGGCCCCGAGCTGCCGGTTGGCGAGCTCGGTGAACGCATCGATCAGCTCGGGCATCACCGCGTTGAAGAACTGCTGGACGTCGGCCTGCGATCGGATCTCGCCGCCGCCCGGGTCGTTCGGGCTGTCGCTGCTGCTGCACGCGTAGATCGCAAGCAGGAATCCGCAGGCCAGTGTGAGAGAAGTCAGGCGCATGATTCCCTCTCCTTTCTTGGAAGAACGAGTAAACGCCCCTGTCCGGGGACTGTCAACGGTCGCGGCGCGCGATCCGGCCAACTAGCTGGAACGTCTCATGTTCGCGGCTTCGCGCCTCGGCGAGCCGCCGGGCTGCTATCGTCGGACGACGCCCCGTTTCGACTACGTGAAGACCCGCCGCGAGGACGTGCCCCCGATCCCGGTCAAGTACGAGAAGCTGGTCCGGCTCGGCGCCAAGCTTTACTCGCAGCTCAACGTTGCGGTCTACAAATGGAGCGGCGGGCGATTGATGAACAAAGGCCCGGCGGACAAACCGATCTGCCTGGTCACGATGACTGGACGCAAGACGGGCAAGGCACGCGAAATCCCGCTCATGCACGTGCCTTTGGGCGATCGAAAGATCCTCGTCGCGTCCCTCGGCGGGATCTCCAAGAACCCGGGTTGGTACTACAACCTCAGGGCGAATCCAGACGTCACCATCACCGCGGACGGGGTCACAGGGAGGTATCGCGCACGCGAAGTCGGTCCGGGCGAAAAAGCGTCCCTTTGGCCGACCATCGTCGAGGCGTATCCGCCCTACGACGAGTACCAGGCGCGCACGGACCGGGATATCCCAGTGTTCATGTGTGACCCCCTAGGCTGAGTGCACGCCCCTTGGCGCGCGGGAGGAACGCGCTAGGTTCTTGGCTCGCATGACTCCGAGCTTCATGACCCTTCAGCCGGTCGTCGCGGTTCGCGCGGCGCGCCGCTTGTTCGATAACCCCGACGAGACCGAACACGTGTTCGAGATCATCGACGCGCTTCAGGGGCCGTCGCTTCAGCGCGTGCAAAGCCGGCTCGCATCGACGCCACGAGGGCGCCGGCTCCTTGCCACGCGTCCAAACATGCTCGAGCTTCTCTGCGACCGAGAAGCGCTGAAGCGTTTGCCCGAGGGAAGCCTCGGCCGCGCGTATCTCGAGTTCGTCGATTCCGAAGGGATCACCGCCGATGGTTTGGTCGAAGCGTCGCGCGAGGCGCGGCGAGACCTGAGCCCCGAGCTCAACTGGGTCAAGGATTGGCTGCGCGACACGCACGACCTCTGGCACACCGTGCTCGGCTATCAGGGCGACCTCGTCGGTGAAGCGGCGCTGCTCGCGTTCAGCCACGGCGAGACGGGCAACCTCGGGGTCGGCTTCATCGCCGCGCTCGCGTGGTTGAAGCTCGGCCGCGTGACGGAGCCGAGCGTGCGGGCGCGCGAGACGGTGCTCGGCGGTCGTCGGATGGCGAAGCGTGCGGCGTGGTTTCTCGAAGTGCCGTGGCACGAGTGGCTCGCGCGGCCTCTCTCGGACGTGCGCCGCGACCTACGCATCGATTCTCCGGTTCAGTATCAGCCGGTGCGCTCGGCCGAGGTCGACATGTCGCTGGTCGCCTGAAGCTCCGCCTTCGGCTCATGCTGAACCCGGTTCAGGTCGGCACGACCCTCCTCGAGCTGGCTCGTGGACTTTTTTGAACACGAGCCCGCCGGGTTGCAGCCGCGCCGGCTTTGCGCGAAGCACGCACAGCACGCTGGCAAGAGGAAGAGGACGATGACCGAAAAGCCCACGATTCTCTACACGAAAACCGACGAAGCGCCTCTGCTCGCAACCTATTCTCTGCTGCCGATTCTGAAAGCGTTCACGCGGCCGGCGGGGGTCGACGTCGAGCTTCGAGACATCTCTCTCGCAGGCCGGATCTTGGCGAACTTCCCCGAGGCGCTCCGCGAAGACCAGCGCATCGACGATGCGCTCGCGGAGCTCGGAAGACTTGCGAAGACGCCCGAGGCCAACATCATCAAGCTTCCGAACATCAGCGCGTCGGTCCCGCAGATGAAGGCGGCGATCGAAGAGCTTCAGGCGAAGGGTTTCGACGTCCCGGATTTCCCGGAAGAGCCGGACGACGATGCGCAGCGGGCGATCCTGAAGCGGTACGGCAAGGTGAAGGGCAGCGCCGTCAACCCGGTCTTGCGCGAAGGCAACTCCGACCGGCGCGCACCGCGGGCCGTCAAGGAGTACGCGCGCGCCAATCCGCACCCGATGGGCAAGTGGACCGGGGAATCGAAGACGCAAGTCGCCACGATGAGCGCTGGCGACTTCCGGCACAACGAGGCGTCGGTCACCGTCCCCGCGGCGACCACGGTGCGCATCGAGCACGTGGGCAAAGATGGAACGACTACCGTGCTGAAAGACGGTCTTGCGCTCGAGGCAGGGGAGATCATCGACGGCACCTTCATGAGCAAGGACGCCCTTCTCGGGTTTCTTCGCGAGCAGGTGTGCGACGCCGTCGGCCTCGGGGTGCTGTTCTCTCTTCACATGAAGGCCACCATGATGAAGGTCAGCGACCCGATCATCTTCGGGCACGCCGTGCGTGTCTTCTTCGCCAACGTGTTCGAAAAGCATGCCGAGCTTCTCGAAGAGATCGGCGCCAACCCAAACGACGGGTTCGGCTCGGTGCTCGAGCGTATCGAGAGCCTTCCCGCAGACAAACGCGCTGAAATCGAAGCGGACATCCGCGAGGCATATGAAAAAGGGCCTTCGCTCGCGATGGTCGATTCGGATCGCGGCATCACCAACCTTCACGTGCCGAGCGACGTCATCATCGACGCATCGATGCCCGCGATGATTCGAACGTCCGGGCAGATGTGGAACGCGGACGGCAAGACCCAGGACACCAAGGCCGTGATCCCGGACAGCAGCTACGCGGCCGTCTATCAAGAGGTGATCGACTTCTGCAGGGCGCACGGCGCGTTTGACCCCACCACCATGGGGAGCGTCTCCAACGTCGGGCTGATGGCGCAGAAGGCTGAGGAATACGGCTCGCACGACAAGACCTTCGAGATTTCGAGCGAAGGCGCGGTTCGGGTCGTCGACGACGAGGGCAACGTGCTCATGGAGCACGCGGTTCGCGCCGGCGACATCTGGCGCGCGTGTCAGACCAAAGACCCCGCGGTGCGGGACTGGGTGGGCTTGGCGGTGCGTCGTGCGCGTGCGACGGGCACCCCGGTGGTCTTCTGGCTGGACGCGACGCGGCCTCACGACGCCGAGCTGATCAAAAAAGTGGAGGCCTACCTTCCCGAGCACGACACCAAGGGGCTCGAGATCCACGTCATGGCCCCCGGCGAAGCCACGCGGTTTTCACTCGAGCGGATTGCCAAAGGCCAAGACACGATTTCGGCCACCGGGAACGTGCTCCGCGACTACCTGACCGACCTGTTTCCGATCCTCGAGGTGGGGACCAGCGCCAAGATGCTGTCGATCGTGCCACTGATGAAGGGCGGCGGGCTTTTCGAGACGGGTGCCGGTGGGTCTGCGCCAAAGCACGTTCAGCAGTTCGAAAAAGAAAATCACTTGCGGTGGGATTCGCTCGGCGAGTTTCTCGCGCTTGCCGCGTCGCTCGATTTCCTCTCGGAGCGATACGACCAGCCAAAGATCAAGATCCTCGCCGATGCGCTCGACGCGGCCGCCACGCAGTACCTGCTCGAAAACAAGGCGCCTTCACGCAAGGTCAACGAGCTCGACAACCGCGGGAGCCATTTCTATCTCGCGCTCTACTGGGCGCAGGCGCTCGCCGAATCGAGCGACCCCGAGCTCGCGGCTTTCTTTGGGCCGCTCGCCAAAGCGCTCGGTGACAACGAAGAAAAGATCGTGCAGGAGCTCTTAGACGTGCAGGGCGTCCCGATGGACGTGGGCGGCTACTTCCTTCCGGACGACGAGCTTGCCGCCAAGGCGATGCGGCCGAGCCCGACGCTCAACGCGATCATCGACGCGCTCTGATCGCGCTCACTGCGCGATGAGCTCGACCGCGGGCTCGTTGGCGTCGGCGTATTCGGCGGTCAGGAACGCGCCGTAGGCGTCCTCGCCCATCAGATAGCGCTTGAAGAACGCCACCATGTACAGGTTTTGGAGCCTGTGCGCCTCGGCGATCGGAAAGACGTCGTCGGTGCACGTGTCGTTGTAGGGCTGAATCAACGCCTCGGCGCCGATCGAAGACCAGGCGTCCTGCTGGATTTCGAGGCTCACCAAGAGGTCGCCGATGTCGCACACGTTGGCGAAGTGCGTGTGATTGGCGTCGGTGACCTCGACTTTGAGCAGCGCGCCGGCGTTTGGCATGCGCTCGAAGGCGTAGTCGTGGTTGTCGCGCGCCCCCGGGTCGAGCGTCCCGACGAAGAGGATCGTCGGTTCGGTCACCGCGTCGAGCACGGCGTCGCTGAAGTTGTTGCTGCCGACGCCGCCGGCGATGACGCCGATCGCGCTCACGCGCGGGTCCGGGTCGGCCCCGGCCCAGCCGGCCACCGTGCCCATCGCGGTGGAGCCCCCGAACGAATGGCCGAGGACGCCGACCAGGGATTCGTCGATGCGACCTTCGAACGCGTCACCGGTCGTGTTCGAACGCTCGAACATGCGGTCGATCACCAGAGACACGTCGGGGACGCGATTCGTGGCCGGCTCGGGGTCTGACTGATCGAGCGCGGTGTTGCCCGTGTGCTCGGGCGAGGCGACGATGAACCCGTGGCTCGCGAGCGCTTCCATGAGCTGCGTGGACTGCGTGTTGATGCCTCCGAAACCGTGCGAAAAAACGAGCAGCGGCCGCGGGCTTTCAGACGACACGGGGATGTCATCGACGGCGACCTCGGAAGGAAGATTGAAGACGGCCTGAAGGGGATACTCGGTTCGTGGCTCGTCTTCCGCCGCCGGCTCGTCGGCCGGGTACCAGACGTTGACCAGCACTTCACGACCCTCCCGCTCGGCGTCGACGGCCATGAACAGCGTGTGGCCGACGGCAAACGCGCCGAGCGCGTCGGGTTCGTCGACCTCCGTACCAAAGCGATTGGGGTCGCCGCTTTGCTGCTCCGTGCCGCATGCGGCGAGCGCTGCAAGGGCCGCAATTCCAACGGCTGTTCCAAGGCATTTCATACGCACTCCTCCGCCGGATCTGACACGGCCGCAGAGAGTCCGCTAGCAACACGACTTTGCGACCGGCACTTCGGATGAATATCCTCGCCATGATGGCGCGTCGCGCAAAGCAGACCTGGGGCTTTCGCCTCGCTCCCCGGAAGTGGCTGTCGCTAGCGCGCGCGGTGCGGGAGGACCCCGACGACGTCGCGCTCGGCGCCAAGGTCTTCTTCTCCGTGGGTGGCCACGACGAAGGCCCGACCTACAGGCGATTCCTTCGGAGCCCCACCGGCAGGCGCCTCGTGCAGGCACGCGCGAGCTATCCGCCGCTCTTCACCGACTACGACAGGCTGCGCGAGCTGCCCGACGGCACCCTCGGCCGCGAATACGTCCGTGACCTCGACGAGCGCGGCATCGATCCCGTCGAGCTCGCCCGTCTCACCGAGGAGGCGTATGTGGGCTGTGAGTTCAGCCCCGACCACGAATGGGTGCGCGACCGCGTCCGGCATGCGCACGATCTTCTCCACACGCTCACCGGCTATGGTGTGGACATCCTAGGTGAGGCCGGCATGCTCGCGTTCACGTTTGGCCAGACCAGCAACAAGGGCTGGGTGCTGCTCGTCATGCTCAACGTGCTGTCGGGGTTCTCCACGGGGCGCTTCGACGGCGCGCGCGTGGCTTGGAAGGGCTTTGAGCGAGGGCGCCGGGCGCAGTTCGTGCCCGCGTCGGACGACTGGGACCGCCTACTTCGCCTGCCGATCGACCAGGCGCGCGCCGAGCTCGGCATCACGCCCCTCGAGCCGTACCGGCCGATGGCGCTCGGCGACATCTTTCAAAACGCGCCTGGCGACGCCGAGTGAGCGGTCAGGCGAACCACTCCCTTTGCTGCTCCTCGAGTGCCTCGTGCATCATCTGTTCGAGCGCCATCACGCGAAAGCGGTAGTGCTTCGAGAGCTGCGCCGAGAATCGCGATTCATGAAAGCAGCGCACGAAGATCTCGAGCCTCTTCGACCGCTTTCGTAACAGCATCGCCAACCGGAAATTCAGCGTGTCGCTGTCGGTACCGAAGATGAACACCGGCGGGTGCCGCACGTCTTTGAGCAGCTCGTCGAGCTCGTCCCAAACCGTTGGGTCTTCCGCGTCGCCATCGACGACGTGCACCGGGAACGCGGTTTCTTGCGTCTGCATGTTGAAGGCCGCCACCGCGTTTCGCGCATGCCGATCGACGATCACCACGCACTCGAGGTCCTCGGCGGCTTCCTGGCGCAGGTGCTCGAGCATCGTTTGCCCGAAACGGCCGAAGCCGACGAGCACGACCACGTCGAGCCCTTTCGTCTCGTCGAAGCGAGGCCCGAGGTGTTGGTGGTAGAGCCGGTCCGCGGCGATGTGGTGCATGTTGAACGCGCGGATTCGCTCGCCCTCTCGATCGCCCATCAGCCGGTCCATCTCGCGCTTCAGTTGGAGATCGTCGATGTGGGTCACGACTGGCATCGCCGGCACTCGTTCGAGCACGGCCCAGGCGGCCTCGAGGTTCACGAGGTCGTCGCCGGTGAGCACTGCGACTCCGCGGGCCCGGTCGAGGCCGAGGAGATCGAGCGTTGCCGCCTTGCGAATGTCCGAGCACACGTATGGCGCGCCAAACTGATGCCTGGCCTTGGCGAGCAGGCCCTGGCTTTCCTGACTGTCGACCAGCAGCACCGGCGGCCGTTCCCCTTTGGCGTAGAGGCTCTCGAGGAACAGCTCCCCGAGCTGTCCTACACCGACCACCACGATGTGATTGCGAAGCGCGCGCCGCTGAATCCAGCTCGGTTGCAGGAGCTTCAGCAAGCTCTCGAGAAGCACGCCGGCCGTCACGAGCGGCGCCAGAAAGTACGCCAGCCAGAGCGCGGCCCGGGCGCCGTCCGGGCCTCCGACCGGCACGCCCAGGTCGAGCCCGCCGAGCACGAACAGCCCGAGCGAGTAGTAGATGTGCGTCAGAAGGCCGGCGCCCCGCACCTCGGGCCGGTCCGAGACCGCGACTCCTTCGCGAAATGCGTAGAGCGCCAGCCCAAAGGCCGAAAGCGCGACGGCGATGCGGACGGCCCAGCCGAGCGAAGAACGCATGGTGGCGGAAGGCTAACCGCGAAACGGAACGCCGAACAGACCCTGGCTCCGGGCCGCTCCGGTGTGACTCTGTCGCACGGTTCCGAGGGTGAAGGCTCACACCTCGCCCGCGAACCACAGCTCACAGCCCATCAATTTGTCACCTTCGGCGGCGGCACAGTCCTTGCTTCGTATGAGTGTCATGCCTCGCTCGATGTCATTGGTCGTGCCCTTTGTGGCGTTCTGCGGTGCCCTCGTTCCCGAAGTGGCCACGGCAGACTCTTCGCCTCTCTCCACGGAGCTACGGATTGGCTTCTATCCCCCGTCCTATCGATGGTCGAACGGCCTCCCGTTCAATGCCGCAAATGCGGAGAAGAGCCTCTATGCGTCCACTGCCCTCGGCGCACGGTTTTATCCCCGCGACAAGCACGGCGCGACGATCGAGGTGGACTACCGATTCGACATCGACGTCGACAGTTTTTGCCTAAACTTCTCTGGCACGGACATCTGCGGGCCTGGCTCTCAGATCGATTTCGTGACCGTGCACGCCGGCTACGCGTACCGCCACATCGTGCATCCGAAGAGAAAACCGTACAAGCGCGCGTGGGCGTTCACGCCGCATGTCAGCTTTGCGACGGGCGCCGCGCTGAGCCGTCTCTCCGACGCGGGTCTGCGCGACAATGCCGCTGTCATCGGCGGGCGTGTCGGCTTCGACGTCGATTTTCACATCAACCGTTTCTTCCTCGGGTGGGGCGTCAGCTACGAGATTCTCGGGCACGTGCGAAGCGCCATCCGGTACTCGCACTTCTTTGGGTGGAACCTGATTCCCATATTCCGGATGGGCGGGGTGATCGGCCGCCGCGTCCAGCCAGAGCCCCCCAAATACCCCGAGTTTCCACACGGCACTGGTTCACGGTGAGGCGACGCTCAGGCGCAACATCTGCGCAGCGCGCATCTTCCAGCGTGGCACGGACATCGCGATGCCGAACAGACCCTGCTCCGGGCCGCTCCGGTGTGAATCTGTCGCACGGTTCTGAGGGTGAGGGCTCACGCCTCGTCGCGAACCACACTCACAGCCATCAATTTGCCACTTTCGGCGGCGGCACGCTCCTTGCTTCGTATGAGCGTCATGTCTCGCTCGATGTCATGTTTGATCTGCTCGGCAGTCTGCGTAGTCGCTGCGTCGCTCGCAGTCCCGGCCGCCGCGGAGGACCCTTCGCTTTCCACGGAGATCCGATTCGCGCTCTTTCCGGCATCCTACCGCTGGTCGAACGGCCTTCCGCCCGCGGGTGAGTACGCGGAGAGGAGTCTCTATTTCTCGCCGTCTCTCGGTGCGCGGCTCTTCCCGCGCGGCGAGCACGGGGCCACCGTCGAGCTGGACTACCGGATCGACAGCGACACCGATAGCTTTTGCATCAACGTCTTCGGGACGACCGTGTGCCCGCCGAGCTTCCGGATCGACTTCGTCACCGTTCACGTCGGCTACGCGTACCGCCACATCGTCCACTCGCGGAAGAAGCCCCACAAGCGCGCGTGGGCATTCACACCGCGGGTTAGCTTCGCGACGGGAGCCGCATTGAGTCGCGCCGTGGCTGCAGGGGTTCGGCGGAGCTCACCCCTCGTTGGCGTGCGGGCCGGAATCGACATCGACTTTCACGTCGAGCGCTTCTTCCTCGGGTGGGGCTTCAGCTACGAATATCTTGCGCACACGCGCGGCGCGATCCGCTACTCGCACTTTTTCGCCTGGAATCTGATTCCGGTGTTCCGGATGGGTGTCACGATCGGTCGCCGGGTTCAGAAGAAGCCGCCCGAGTATGTACCGTTCGGGTATGGCGAGCGCTCACGGTGAGCTGGCGATCGTCACGGTCACTTTGCCTAGGCCCTGCCCCCTCACCGTGACGCGGTCGCTCGGGGCGAGGAAGCGCGAGGTGTCCGCGTTCAACGCGGTTTGGAGCTTGCGGAAGCGGCTCAACCGAAGCAGGCCGGCAAGCCGCATCTTCCATCGCGGGACCGACATGGCGACGCCCCCGGGCGTTCCTGTGAGCACCACCGTCCCCTTCGAGAGCACCGCGCTCGGAAAAGCGGCGTGGATGAACCCCAGCATCTGTCTCGGTGTGTAGATCAAGTCGGTGGTCGACTGCTGCTGGCGAACTTCTCCGTCGACGATGCTCTCGAGCTCCACGCACGGAATGCCGTTCGGCTCGGCGGACTCGGGCGCCCAGGCCCGGTCCGCAACCGGCATGAAGCCGGGGAAGCTCTTCGACATGCCCCAGTACGCCGGGCGATTGGGCCGCCCATCGCCGAGAACACCCATCGCGCGGGCCGAGAGATCGTTGGCGATGAAAAACGCGAGGCGCGGCGCGAACGCGGGGTCGTCGAGCCGCGAGGGGTCGATGTCCTCGAGCAGGACGAACCCCATTTCGACTTCGTAGTCGAGCAGTGGCGACAGATCCGGGAAGTCCCCGCGAAGCGTGTCGCCGAGGCCTGGTTCGAAGGCGTCGGCCGCGTCGATGAGTGTTTTGGGCGACGGGTAGGGCACGTCGGCGCCGTCGCGAACGGCAGCGCGCGGGCTCTTCTCGAACACGGGTGGCGGCGCGGCGGGGTCGTACGAAGGCGCGACTTCGGCGATGTGCGAGGCGTACGTCAGGCCCACGCCGAAGGCCTGCGTTGGCGCGTCGAGCGGCACGTACGCGCCCTGTCCGAGGTCGTAGCAGTGAAACCCCGCCGGGGACGGCTGCGCGCCGAGCGGGCGGAACAGAAGGTAAATGACCGCGCCCGCGAGCACCGCGACGACGAGCAGCGTGAGTAGAGCGGCTTTCTTCATGAAAAACGGCCCGCCCCGTTTCCGGAGCGGGCCATCATACTAATCTAAATCAGGCTCGTTTAGTGATCTCTTGGAAGCAGCACGCCGTCGATCGCGTGGGCGATGGCGTCTCCCGCTTTGAGGTTCGCGTCGATGACGCGCTCGCGGTTGACGAAAACCCGTCCAAAGAACGACCACACGAAGACGGTCGAGCCCTGCAAGGTCTCCGACCGACGCTTTCGAATCAGCTGCTTGGCGGTCAACGGCTCGCCCACCACGTGGTACAGTAGGATGTCGGTCAACGTTTCGAGGCCTGGCTCGTGCAGGAGCGCGTCGATCGTTCCGTCCTCGACCAGAGGTGCAAAGGCCTCGTCGGTCGGCGCGAACACCGTGAGGTTGCCAGCGGCTACGGCCTCATCGAGCCCAGTCGCTTCGAGCGCGGCTAGGAGCACGGTGAACCGCCCGTCCTCTTCGAGGAGCTCGAGGAGGTTCTCCGCCTGCTCTTCGGGGATCAGCACGTCGTGGATGATGTGAATGATGCCGTTCGGCGCGTATCCGTTCGCACTGATGACCTCGGCGTCATTGATGAACACCTTGCGGCCGCGATAGCTCGCTCGGACGTCGGTGCCCTGAAGGGTCGTCGTCGTCTGGTTGAAGAGCAGCCGGAGCGCGCTCTTTTTCCCTTCGACGGCGTGGTAGAGCAGGATGTTGGTCAGGCTGCCGAGGCCTGGCTCGGCGAGAAGCTCGTCGATCACGCCGGCGTCGATCAGCGGCTGAAACGCTTCGTCCGTCGGGGCAAAGAGCGTGAGGATCTGCTCAGCGACGGCTTCATCGAGACCGGTGGCTTCGAGAGCTGAAAGCAGCACGGTGAAGCGTCCATCGAGGCGGAGCACGTCGAGGATGCTCTCGACCGTCACCGACTCCTCCGCAGGCAGAAGCACAGCGTCGATCGCGTGGTACGTGCCGTTGCGGGCCTTGTTGTTCTTGTCGATGATCGTCGAGTCGTTGACGAAGAGCGCGGTCTTCGTGCGCTTGAGGATCACTGGCTCACCGAGCAGCGTGACCGGCGTGCGAATGCGCTCGAGGCGATAGGTCGACTTTCGTCCCTCGACGACGTGATAGAGCAGAATGTCGGTCAGCGTGCCGAGGCCGGGCTCATCGAGCAGGTCGTCGATCACGCCCGCATCGATCAGCGGCTGAAACGCTTCGTCGGTCGGGGCGAAAATGGTGAAGCGACCATCGGCCACGGCCTCGTCGAGGCCGGTTGCTTCGAGAGCGGTGAGAAGGACGTTGAAGCGCCCGTCTTCTTCGAGCTCTTCGAGCAGGTTGCCGAGACGGTGGTAGGTGACGTGGTACGCCGAGGCCGGGGCGGGTGTGGCCGCGTTGAACGTCAGGGCCGCGGCGAGCAGCGCGCCGACGGCTAGGGGAAGGCGATGAGTTAGGGTCATGATCGGGAAAGCTCCTCGTGTAAGGGTTGCTCGCCTTGTCTAGGTTTCGTCTAGAAAAACGCAAGTGCCTACCCGAGAAACTCTAGGGTTTGGAGAAACAGTTGAGTAATCTCAAGTGTTTGCCCTAGCTAAAAATCTAGACAGCACGGTCTAGGTTTAGCTGGATTCGGTTGCATTCTCCGCCGTCTCGCTCTCGAGAAGGGAGGCGGCGGCCAGCTGAAAGTCCTCGATCGAGCTGATGAATGTTGCTTTGGGCGTCCGGGCGGTGAGGGGGTGATCGGGCGGGCAGCCGATCCAGACCGGGACGTTGGGCGCCACTGTGTCGATCAGGCGTTCCATCTGCCGCATCTGCTCCTCGTCCATGTGCCGAACCACGGAGAGCACCAAAATGTCGGCGCGGCTCTTCGCGACGCTCCAGATGATGTCCTCGATCGGCAGGTCGGGCCCCAGGTAGAGCACGTCGAACCCCGCCTCTTTCGCGAGCACCGACCCCGCGAGGATGCCGAACTCGTGGAGCTGGCCCGCGGGGGTCGTGAACAGCAGGCGCCGCGCCCCGGGTGGCTCTGGGATCTGGTCGAAGCGGCTCGTCATGACCTGACGAAGCTGGGCGCGCACGAGGTGCTCGGGCGCGGTGCCGAGCGTGCCTTCGCTCCACCGCCGGCCGACCTCCCACATGATCGGGATCGCCATCGACAGGATCAGCTCGAGGTTGCCGACGCCGTCACTCATCTCCTGCAGCAGTGCCCGCGCTTCCACCGCGTCGAGGTTTTCAATTCTGTCCAGATACGCCTGTTGCGCCGGAGAAAGCGCCGGCTGCGTCGCGCGGACCCTGCTGAAGCCACCCTGGCCGCCTCCGCGCATCGAAGTCAGCTCACTCGTGGATAGCTTGGCGATCGTGGGCATGCTGAAGCCGC
>CAJIBU010000059.1_pt1 | contig 30197 bp, 26 predicted proteins | sample 9199451 | NCBI WGS metagenome assembly CAJIBU01 (sample SAMEA7708315, study PRJEB35096) | sediment metagenome | biome: marine neritic benthic zone biome [ENVO:01000025]; feature: sediment [ENVO:00002007]; material: shallow marine sediment [ENVO:03000034] sea grass bed [ENVO_01000059] ... | reverse complement strand
GAGCCGAGCGATCAAGGCCACCGTCTTTGCGCCGACCAAGGTGACGGTTGCAGAGGCGTATCAAGCCTTCCTTTCCGTTCTCGAGGTCAACGGTCTCACCGTCGTGCCGTCCGGCCGCTACCTCAAGATCGTCGAGGCCAAAGAGCCTCAGCGCTTCACGATCCCCATCTACGAAGACGGCAGCACGGTGCCAGCGTCCGATCGCTACGTGACGCGCATTCACCACGTGGAGCACCTTTCCGCCGAAGACGTGACCACCCTGCTCTCCCGCTTTGCGTCGAGGACCGGCAACATCACGTCGTATGCGCCCACCAACATGCTCATCCTGACCGACACCGCCGCGCAGATCAGGCGCATGCTCCGTCTCATTTCGGCGATCGACGTGCCACGTAGCGGGACGCAGACGTGGATCGAACCGATCCATCACGCCAACGCCGCCGATCTCGCAGCCCGGCTCCTCGAAATCTTCGCGGTCGACACGGGCGCCGCTACCAAATCCGCGAAGCCCTCGCGCCCAGCCGCGAAGAAGAAGTCCGACACGAGCGCCGTGCTCGGCAGCAGCGCCTCCGAGCCCTCGATTCGGAACATCATCGCCGACGAACGCACGAATTCGCTGATCCTCATCGCGACGGAGCGCTCCTATCTCCGCATCCTCGAGATGATTCGGCAGCTCGACGTTCCGCTCGAGGGCGAGGGCCGAATCCACGTGCACTACGTGCAACACGGCGCAGCGACCGACATCGCCGGCGCGCTGACCGCACTGGTCGGCGCTTCATCGAGACCGAGGCCGACTACTTCCGGCTCGAACCGCCAGGCATCTCGGGCGGCCACGGCTCCGGTCGCCGCCAGCTCCCTGTTCGAGGGCGCGATCGCCGTGACGGCCTACGAGCCCGCCAACGCGCTGGTGATCACGTCGTCCCTTCACGACTACACGGCCCTGAAGCGGGTCATCGAGCGGCTCGACGCCCCTCGAAAGCAGGTGTTCATCGAGGCGGTGGTGATGGAGCTCGGCATCGAGCGCACGTCCGATCTCGGGTTCGCGTTTCACGGCGGCGCGGGCAACTTCCCGACCGATGGCTCGCTGTCGCTCTTTGGGTTCAACGCACCGAACTCCATCGACATCACGCAGAACAACTTGACCGGGCTCGCACTCGGCATCCGCGGCCCCACCATCGAGAACTCTCAGCAGCTCGTCGGCTTTTCGGTCCCGGGCTTCGGTGTCGTGGTCACGGCACTCGCGCAGACCGGTGACGCAGACGTTCTTTCGACGCCACACATCATCGCGATCGACAACACCGAGGCGGAGATCAGCGTCGGAGAGAACATCCCGCTCCAAACCAACGGCGTCGCACCGGGTACGTTCGCCGGCGCCGGCAGCCTCGGTGCTCTCGGCGTCGCAGCGCAGGGCGGCCAGGACCTTGGAAGCCTCGCGGGTCTGGCCGGAGGGCTCGGCAGCGTTGCGCGTCAGGACGTCGGCACCACGATCCGAGTCGTGCCGCACATCAACGCCAACAACGAGGTGCGGCTGGAGATCGAAGAAGAGATCTCCGAGCAGGGTGCGACCTCGGGAACGCTCGGCGTCGTGTCGATCAACCGGCGCACTGCGCGAACCGAGGTCATGGTCCGGGATCAGCAGACGATCGTCATCGGCGGCCTGATGCGCGATGCCATCCAGAACCAGGAAGACAAGGTGCCCGTCCTCGGCGACATTCCGATTCTCGGCGCGCTCTTCCGACGCACCAACAAGCAAAAGCGCAAGACCAACCTGCTGCTCATCCTCACCCCGTACATCATTCGCGACCCCGGCGACCTCCGCGAGATCTTCGAGCGGAAGATGCAGGAGCGGCAGCAGATGATCGACCGCTACTTCGTCTTCGGGGAAGACAAGTTCGAGCCGCACATCGACTACACGCGGACACGCGGCCTCGTTTCCGAGATCGTGAACGAGATCGACAGCGTCGAGGAACAAATGCGGCTGGCGCGGGCTGCTGAGCTCGAGCCACCTCCCGACCACGTGCCGCGTCCACCGATCGGGCCGTATCGCGCGCCCGAGCCCGGGGGAGAAGACACGATGGTGATCGGACCGAACGGCATCGAAGAGCCGCTGGAGTTCGTTCCCGAGGCCGAGTCGCCCGTCGCGCCCACAGCCGCCGACGAGCAGGAAGGCGGTGGCGCGCCGCCGCCGCCGACCGAGGAGCCGGCCCATGGCGCGGAGCCGGCGGGCGCCGCCGAGCCGGACGAGCCGGACGAGCCGGACCAAACGACGGAAGACGATGCGCCCGAAGAGGTGATCGAGCCCGACGAACCCGAGCCGACGCCGGTTGAAACCGCCGATGCGGCCGAGCCCGGGAACGCGCCGGCCGAAGAGCCAGCAGAAAGCCCTCAGCCGACCAACCAAGAGGCAGGAGGCGCGCCTCGATGAGCTTCGAGCAGCGCTACATCGGTGAGATCCTCGTGCGCCGCGGGGCGCTCGAGCCCGAGCAGCTCGAGCAGGCGCTCGAGACGGCCGCCGAGCGCTCGGTGGACCTCACCGATTTCCTCGTCGCGACGCGCGCGGTCGAAGAGGAGAAAGTGGTTCGCGCGCTCGCCGACGAGGTTGGCATGGAGTACCTCGAAAAAATCGTCACCGACCTGATTCCAGAAGATCTGATCGACGCCGTGCCGATCAACTTTGCGCGCCAAAATCGCGTGCTCCCGCTCACTCAGTCGGAAGAAAGCGTGCGGGTCGCCGTCGCGAATCCACTCGACCCGTTTCCGATTGACGACCTTCGCATCCTGCTCGGGAAAACGATCACGCCCGTCGCTGCTTCCGAAGAGACGATCGATGACGCGATCAACCGGGTCTACGAGCGCAAAGATGAAACTGCCCTCGCGGAAGCCAAAGAAGGCGAAGAGGTCGAGGAGCTCCGCGACCTGATCGACATGACCGACGAGGCACCGGTCATTCGATGGGTCAACAACCTGTTCTACACGGCGGTCAAAGATCGGGCTTCGGACATTCACATCGAGCCCACCGACGACAAGGTCATCGTCCGGTATCGCGTCGACGGTCGGCTCATTCCGCGAAAAGAGGCCAACCGCGGCTTCCTCCCGTCGATCGTGAGCCGCGTGAAAATCGAGGCGGGTCTCAACATCGCAGAAAAGCGACTGCCGCAGGACGGCCGCATCACCAAGAAGATCGCGGGCAAGGTCGTCGACGTCCGCGTTTCGACCATCCCCACCGCGAAAGGGGAGCGGGTCGTGATGCGTTTGCTCGACAAGGAGCAGGTGCTGCTCAACCTGATCGACCTCGGCTTTGCCCGACGCGAGCTCGACCAGCTCGAGCACCTGATCCGGCGCCCGAACGGCATCCTCCTCGTGACGGGGCCCACCGGCTCCGGCAAGACCACCACGCTCTACGCGAGCCTCAACACGATCAACACGCCGGAGAAGAACATCCTGACGGCCGAAGACCCGGTGGAATACGAGCTTCGCGGCATCGGGCAGATGCAGGTGCAGCCCAAGATTGGGCTTACGTTCGCCTCGGGCATGCGGAGCTTCCTTCGTCAGGACCCCGACGTGATCATGGTCGGCGAGATCCGCGACCATGAAACCGCAGAGATCGCAATCCACGCATCGCTCACGGGCCACCTCGTGCTGTCCACGCTCCACACCAACGACGCGCCGAGCGCGATCACCCGGTTGGTCGACATGGACGTGCAAGCATATCAAATCTCGTCTTCCGTTCTCGCAGTCCTCGCACAGCGCCTGGTGCGAAGGCTTTGCGAGCACTGCCGCACGCCGTACACCCCGACCCCGCAGGACCTCGCCGAGCTCGGTATCGACGCATCGGTGGCCAAAGAAAAGCTCGCAGAGCTGAAGCGCGTGGCAGCCACCACCGTGATCGGCGGACAGCGGTTGAGCACCCTCCCCGACCCGCACGCAGGCGACTCCGCGCCGCTCACCTTTTATCATCACGGTGGGTGCGAGGAGTGCAGCAACACGGGCTACCGAGGCCGCATCGGCATCTTCGAGCTGATGATGATCGACGAGCCCGTGCGCCGGGAGATTCTCAACAACAGCGACGCGAAAACCATTCAGCGCGTCGCTCAGCAGCAGGGGATGCGTCTTCTTCGAGAGGACGGCGCACGCCAGGTGATCGCCGGGGTGACCAGCGTCGAAGAAGTGCTCGCCGCGACGCAGGCCGCCGAGGTGTGATGCATGGCCGTCTACGCGTACAAAGGCGTCGATGCCCGAGGGAAGTCGGTCAAGGGAGTCCGCGATGCGGAAAGCCCGAAGTCGCTTCGCAACGTTCTCAAGCGTGACGGGATTCTCGCTACCGAAATCCTCGAGCAATCGGAAGCGGCCCGCCAAGCCGCTCGCGACATCGACCTTCTCAGGCTCTTCAAGCGCGTCTCGCCCATGGACGTCGCGATTGCGACGAGACAGCTCTCGGTTCTGCTTCGCTCTGGCGTTCCACTGGTCGAAGGGCTGAGCGCTCTCATCGAGCAGCTCGAGCACCCGGAGCTCAAGGCCGCCTTCACCGACACTCGAAACCAGGTCAACGAGGGCGCCACGCTCGCCGACGCGCTCAAAGCGCACCCCAAAATCTTCCCTTTGCTCTACGTCAACATGGTCGCCGCGGGCGAGGCCTCGGGCACGCTCGAAGAGGTGCTCGCACGTCTCGCGGAGTTCCTCGACGAGCAAACTCGGCTTCAGAGCAAGGTGCGCGCAGCGCTTGCCTATCCGGTCGTGATGGCCGTGGTGGTGGTGGCGATCCTCTTTCTGATGATGTCGGTGGTGGTGCCGAAGGTCACCGCGATTTTCGAGAACTTCAACCAAACGCTGCCGTGGTACACCTCGCTGCTGATCTTCGTCAGCGACATCTTCAGCAACTACTGGTGGCTGATCGCGATTCTCACGGGAGCCGGCATCTACTACTTCCGACGCTGGCGGGGCACCGACGAGGGCCGAAAGAAATGGGACCTGTTCGTCCTCGAGCTTCCGATTTTCGGTCCATTGCTCACTCTGGTGGCAGTGGCGCGGTTCGCGCGCACGCTCGCAACGCTGCTCGCGAGCGGCGTTCCCGTCCTCACGGCGATGGACATCACGAAAAACGTCCTCGGCAACACCGAGCTCATGCGTGTGGTCGAAGACGCCAGAGGCAGCGTTCGCGAAGGCGAGGGGATCGCCAAGCCGCTCAAGCAGGCCGGCCGTTTCCCTCCAATCGTCACGCACATGATCGCGGTTGGCGAACGGACAGGGCAGCTCGAGGAGATGCTGATTCACGTCGCAGACGCATACGACCAGCAGGTCGAGGTCCGAATCGGCGCCATGACCTCCATCCTGGAGCCGTTGCTGATCGTCGTGATGGGCGTCATCGTAGGCGGCATCGCGTTCGCAATTCTGATGCCGCTCCTGCAACTCAACGAGATGATTCAATGAGGACGAGGGATGGCACGAAAGCGACGAGGAGACCGAGTATCGCTACCGTGGGAGCAGCGCCGCGGGAGGCTCAGAGGGGCGCTCGACCGGACTCGATGGCAGGCGCTTCTGGCGGTGCTGGCTTTCGCAGCACTCGCCTATGGCGTCACCCGATACGCGCAGTATCGAATTCGGGTACGCAACACCGAGGTGGCGATCGCGCAGGTCAAGCAGGCGATCGACCGTTTCCGAGCGGACGTGGGCCGGTGCCCGAGCTCGAACACCGAGCTGCTTCATCCGCCGCTCTCGCAGAAGCACTACCTGGACTCGATGCCGGACGACGGCTGGGGGCGGCCCCTTTCGATTCGATGCCCAGGCCACTTCGACCAAGAAGCCGATGTGATTTCCGCGGGCCCGAGCGGCTCGCTCTTGAAGGACGACAACATTCAATGAAGGGAACGGGAGGCTCCATGCCCAACCACACGAACACACTTCAGGCGCGCCTCGATGCGCGACGGCGGCGCCGAGAGGCAATGACGCTGATCGAGATCATGATCGTCATCACGATCTTCGCGATGATCGCCGGGGGCGTGGCGGTCGCTCTTCTTCCGCAGCTCGACCGAGCGCGCGAGAACAGCACCCGCAGCGACGCGCTGGCGCTCAGGTCCGCCGTGATGCTGTACGTCGCGGACAACCCACGCGCCTGCCCGACGGTGGAAGAGCTCGTCAGCGAGCGATACCTCGACGGCGCGAAAAGAACCGCGGACGCGTGGGACACGCCGTTTCAGATCACCTGCGAAGACGGCGAGATCTACGTGGTGTCAGCGGGCAAAGACCTCGAGTTCTCCACCGAGGACGACATCAAGTAGGTCATGTTCGCGCGCGCCCAGCCCCGAGCCACCGGCGGTTTCACCCTCATCGAGGTGATTCTCGTGGTGACGATCATCGCGGTCGTCGTGTCGGGGGCGACGTTCGGCCTGGGCGCGATCACGAGAACCCGTCTTCGGTCTTCGGCTTACAAGGTCGCGAGCGCGGCTCGCTTCGCCTACAACCGATCGTTGACGCAGGGCACCACCACACGGCTTCTTTTCGACTTCGAGAAGAACACCATGGCAGTCGAAGAAACCGAGACACCCGTGACGCTCGCAACGGCCGAGGATCTCGACGCCGATGAAGGCGAGGCGGTGGACCCTTGGGACCTGGCGAGAAGCCGACTCGAAGAGCCGCTCAGCCCCATCGAGCCGAGCTCCCCGTTCGGCCCGATCACGAGCTCGAGCGGAAAGGTGCTCTCTCGATACACCGCCAAGCCGATAGGTGACGGAATCTCGATCTACGCGATCATCACACCGCACGACTTGGAGCCCCGGACGAAGGGCGAAGGGTCGGTCTATTTCTTCCCCGGTGGCCTCGCCGAGCAGGGGGTGATTCAGCTCACCGATTCGAGCGAGACGATCTACAGCGTCGAGATTCACCCGCTCACGGGCAACGCGCGGATTCACAACTTCGCGTACGAACCGCTCGACGATCTCGGCGGCGACGGCGAAGTCGAGGATACGCTGTGATGCGCAACGGCTTCACGCTGCTCGAGGTGATGATCGCGGTTGCGATCCTCGGGCTGTCGCTGACCGCGATCTTCTCGAGCGAAGTGGGAGCAGCCAACGTCGCCGCGCGCGCGAGGCGCCAAAACACCGCCGCGACCCTCGCGCGCTGCAAGATGGGCGAGGTCGAGGAGCTCATCGCGGTCGAGGGGCTGCCGCTGCTCGACAAAAAGGATACCGACCGCTGCTGCGAGCATGCGCCCGTGGACGGCTACGAGTGCGACTGGATCGTGGAGCGCGTCATCCTGCCGGAGCTCGGCGGCGACGAGCTGGACGACGAAGACGACGAGGACGCAACCGCGAGCTCGCCCACGGCGCTGATCAACGAATCGGTGGAGGAGGTCGAAAACGCCGGCGGAACGCCCGAGGAAGTGATTGCTGGGCAAGCCGGCAACCTCACGTCGATCGCGCTCCAAATCGGATATCCGATCCTGAAGCCCTACTTCGAAGAACAGGTCCGGCGCGCGAAAGTCACCGTTCGCTGGAAAGAAGGGCCGCGCGAGCTCGGCTTCGACGTGATTCAGTATTTGGTGTCCGAGCAGATCGCCCAAGAAGAGGACGGGACGGTCGGCGGCGAAGGCGAAGACGAGGAGCAGCAATGAAGCGCGGGTTCACGCTTCTCGAGATCATTCTCGCGGTTGCCGTCCTCGCGCTCGTCGGGACGATGATCTACGGAGGGTTTTCCCAAACCTCGCTGAACAAAGCGCGGGTCGAAGAGGACGTCGACCGCTCCCGAGTGGTCCACATGGCGCTCGAGCGAATGGCCCGCGAGCTCCAAATGGCCTTCGTCTCGACACACGCCAACCCATCGCCCGATTTGCGCGTCGTCGAGACCGCATTCATCGGCAAAGACAACAGCGACGAGGACCGAATCGACTTCACCTCGTTCTCGCACCGGAGGCTCTACCGAAACGCGCGCGAGTCCGACCAAAACGAGATCAGCTACTTCGTGACGGACCACCCCGACGACCCGGACGTACGCATCCTCGCGCGGCGCGAGCAAAATCGAATCGACGAAGACCCGCGCCGCGGGGGCAAGTCGCAGATCATGGTGGAAGGTGTCGAGGGGTTCAACCTCGAGTACTACGACCCGCTGCTGAGCGATTGGGTCCAGACCTGGGACACCGAAAACACCCTGAGCCAGCCCAATCGCCTCCCGACGCAGGTTCGAATCACGCTGACCGTGACCGACCCGCGCCGACCTCGGGCAACGCAAACATTCGGGACCCGCGTCTCGATCCCGCTCACCTTCGCCCTCAACCACGCGAACTACAACCCATGAGCCGAGCTGCAAAAAGGCCCGCGAGAGGGCGGTCGGAGGAAGGCGTCGCGCTCATCATTGCGATCGCCACGGTGGCGATTCTCGCCGTGATGCTCGCCGACATGCACGAAACCACCGGCACCGCGTTTGCCGTGTCCACGTCGCAGCGAGACGCCCTGCAGGCCGAATACATGGCGAAGAGCGCAACCAACCTCACCCGGCTCCTGATCGGCAAGGAGCCGGAAATCCGCCGGTTCGTCGACCCGCTCTATCGTGCGGCGACAGGCCGCCCTGCCCCACAGCTTCCGGTCTGGAACTTCCTCGACGACCTGCTTTCGCCCTTCTGCACTCCCGAAGACGAGCGCGACACGCTCACGCAGCTCGGCATCGACTTCGGCGACACCGTCGGCTTCGACGGGCTTCCAGGCGAGTGCACGGCGATCGCCGTCAGCGAAAACGGCAAGGTGAACGTCAACGACCCGCTCTTCTTGGACGGTGAACGTGCCCGCAACAGCGTGGCGACGCAGATCTTCGCGCTCACTGGGGGGCAGCTTCCAGAAAGCCCGTACGACGCCCTGTTCACCAACGAGGACGACAGCGGGACGCTGACCACTCGAATCGATTTGATCACCGCCGTGGTCGACTGGTGGGACCAAGACATTCAGCGCACCGACTTCGACCCGGGCGCCGGTGAGACGCGGACCGGGGGGACGGGTGCCGAAGACGATTCGCTCTACCAGCTTCGCGACGACCCCTACCGCAACAAGAACGCCGCTTTCGACTCGATTCAAGAGCTGCGGCTCGTGCGCGGCTTCAGCGATGATTTCTGGGCTACCTTCGTCGAGCCGGTTCCAAACGACCCTCAGTCGCGCGTCATGACCATCTACGCGTCCGGCCTGGTCAACGTGAACGAGGCGGCGCCTCAGGTGCTGCTGGGTCGCGTTTGCGCATATGCGCCGGAGTCCACGCTCTGCACGGACCCGCTCGAAAGCCTGAAGTTCACGCAAATCCTAGGCACGATCCGCCAGCTGATTCCGATCCCGCTCTTTGGCCGCCCGACCGACTTCATCGATTTCGTCGAGGGCAAAGGCAACGAAAAGGCGCTCTACGGCATGCTCACCGGTTTTCTCGGAGAGGAAAGCGAGCTGCTCTTTCAGCCGATCGTGATTCCCGAGGAGCAGCGGACGCCCCTCGCGAGGTCGTTCGCAACGTCGGCGCAGATCTTCACCATCGTCGCGACCGGGCTCGTCGGCCGGTCTCAGATTCGGATCGAGTCGGTCGTCAACTTCCACACGCGATGGGTGCCGCCGCCACCAAACACGGGAAGGATGTCCGGGCTCGGCGTCTTCCACTACTACAGGGTGAATTGAGATGTCGCTTGTTCTGGGATTGGAGGTCACGGACCGCGTAGTGCGCGGTGCATTCTTGAGGACGGCGCTCCGAGGGTCTGAAATGGAACGCTACGCCGAGTCGGCTCTGCCCTTCGACGGCGAGCCGGAGTCACGGGCAGACCACCTTCGCACCGCGGTCGCCGAGGTGGTCCGGCGCGGCGGGCGGGCCCCGGATCGAATCATCGCCTCGCTGAGCGGCGACGCCGCCTCGCTCCGGCTGATCGAGCTGCCCGCTGGCGTCGAGAAGAAGGCCTCGGAGGTGCTTCCCGGCGAGCTCGGCGCCGTCCTCCCCTTCGACGTCGAGGAGTCGGTCGTCGACTACCAGGTCGTCGGACGAGACGAAGCAACCATTCAGCTCATGGCGGTCGCGGCGCCTCGGAACAGCGTCGCCGAGCGTCTTGCGGAGCTCCAGGCAGCAGGGGCGAATCCGCGCGAGCTCGCAGTTGGCGCCGCTGCTTTCGACGGGCTCGGCGCTCTCCTCGGTGAGGCGCTCGACGGCCGAACCGTGCTCGTGGTCGACGTCGGCCCGAACAGCACCGACTTCGCCGTGCTGACCAACGGCCGGTGCACCTTCGCGCGGACCCTTTCGGGCGGAATGGACCTCGTCGAATCGGGACGTCGAGGCCAGCTCGGGGCTGCGCTGCAGCGAACGCTCGCGAGCTACCGCGCCCAGCGGTCCGAAGAGCCCACCGCGACCCTGCTCGCGGGCGAGACCGCGCCCATGGAAAGCGCGCGGCAATGGCTCAGCGAGCAGATCGGTCTCGAATGCGAGCCGGTTCCCCTGCCAGGGGCGCCGGGGGCGGACAGCGTGACGCTTCCAAAGTTCGCCAAAGCCGCGGCGCTTGCGGCTCGAGCAATCACCAGCGGGCGACAGCTCGATCTGCGGCAGGGCGAGTTCGCATCCAAAGCGGCTGCCGGTCAGATTCGACAAAACCTGAAGCTGATCGCGATCTGCGCCGCGGCGATCATGCTTTCGTTCGCCGTTTCGCTCGTCGCGCGGTACCGGGTCGCCCGCGCCGAGCACGACCGCCTGACCACCACCTTGGCCGAGGTGAGCAAGGATTTGTTGGGTGAAGAGGCAAAGACCGCGGGTAAGGCCCGCGACCTCCTGACCTCCGGGCCACGCGTCGACGACCCGTTGCCTCGGTTCGACGCCTACGACATACTCGAATCGATCTCCGAGAGCATTCCTTCCGACATCCAGCACGACACACGGCGGCTGCTGATCGAGATCGACGACGACGGCGACAAGGGCCGCGTCGAGATTCAAGGCACGGTCGGCTCGATCGCGGAGCGGGACCGGCTCGTCGACGAGCTGCAGTCTCATCACTGCTTCGCCGACGTCGAAAAGGGCTCGATCTCCACCGCGGTCGAGGACCGGAAGGACTACAAGCTCGTCGTGAAGATCGAGTGTGACGAGGCTGCCGCGGCCGAAGAAGGAGGTGAGTGACATGGCTTTCGCAGACGCCATGGACAACGTGCGTAGCTGGGCCGACGGCCTGAGCGACCGCGAGCGCCGGCTCCTCAGCATCATGGCGGCGATCGCGGCCGCGATGCTGATCGTCGTGCCGATGTACGTTGCGGTGTCGAGCATCGCGGACGTCGAGCGCGAGAATACGGAGATCTCTCAGGTGCTGCAGGACATCCAGCGCTCCGAGCCCCGTTTGCGACAGCAAAAGGCCGAGATGCGGGCCATCGACGACCTCTACGGCCGAAAAGCGCCGTCGCTCGGCGGGTTTCTCGAAGAGCGCGCGCAGCAGTACGGCGTCACGGGCCTCGGGATCACCGACCAGCCGAAGCTCGACATGGGCCGTTACAGCCGTCGCTCGGTTCGCGTTTCGCTTCCGGTCGTCGAGCTCCGACCGCTGATCGAGATGCTCGCCGACATCGAGAACAGCTCGTATCCCGTTGCCATCGAGCGAATCCAAATGACGGGAGGCCGCCTTCGCACCGGGTATACGGTGAAGCTGGCCGTCAACGCCTACGACCGGGAAGACACCGGGACGGGGAGTCGGGAGTAGAAGTGCCCGACCTACCCTTCGCAAAGATTCTCAAATGGGTTGGCTACCCGCTGTTTTTCTTGGTGTGCTTCGTCTTCTTCGCATACCAGACGTTTCCGTATGAACGTCTCGCAGACCGCATCATTCAGGAAGCGGCCGCCCGCGGCTACGAGATCGAGATCATCGACCTCTCGAGCTCGGGGCTGACCGGGCTCACGTTCGAAGGGCTTCGTGTGGTCATGCCGACCAAAGGCGACGATGCGCCGCCCCTCGATGTCATCGTCGACGAGCTCACGGTGAGCACTTCGCTCTTTTCGCTGTTGTCCGGCACCAAGTCGTACAGTTTCGACGCCGAGCTCGCGGGTGGCGAAGCCGAAGGCGCGGTCGAGATCGGAGAGAAGGATCTCGAAGTCGAAGCCGAGATCGAGGACGTGAACCTCGGCGCGCTTCCGGCCCTGCGCACGGTCACCAAGGTTCCGGTCGCCGGGACCCTCAATGGCGAGGTCGAGCTATCCATGCCCGAAGACGTGAAGGAGTCGGCGGGCAACGTGGACCTGACGATCGAGGGGCTCTTCGTTGGAGACGGGAAGTCCAAGATCGAAATCCCAGGCTGGGGCGGATTGACGCTCGACCGTGCAGACCTCGGCAACCTCGAGCTCGCGGCGGTGGTCGAGGAAGGCGTAGCCGAAATCGAGCGCGCCAAGTCGCACGGCAAAGACATCCAGCTCGACGCCCTCGGCCGCGTGCGACTGCAGCGGCCGCTCAAGCGGTCGGAGCTCAACGTGATGTTTCGCGCGAAGATCCTCGACGCCTACAAAGAGCGCAGCGAAAAGGTCGCAACGATGCTGGAGCTTGCTTCCTCGGGGTTGAAGGCTGCACAAACCGCAGACGGTGCGATCCAGTACAGCGTCGCGGGGTCGGTTTCAGGCCGACTGAGGCCGAGGGCCGCAGGGAAGCAGCCATTCAAGGCACCCAAGTGACCGCGACTGGACGCCCCCGGGGGGTCTGCTCTAGAGAGTCGGGGCGGAAGCCATGATTGGAGACGATGCAGATCCGACCGAGGACGAGGTCGCGGAGGAGCCCGACGAGCTCGACCCCGTGGAGGTCGTCGACGGCGCCGAGCCGGAGGTCGAGGACGATTCGAAATCGCTCGCGCTGTCTTCGTCGGCACTGAGCCGCCGGGACCCGCTCGGAGTCTACATGCGGGACGTGCAGCGCTATCCCCTGCTCTCGAAAGAAGAAGAGCACGACCTCGCCGTGCGCTTTTTCGAGGAGGACGACCTCGAAGCGGCCAGGAAGCTGGTCACGGCGAACCTCCGGCTGGTCGTCAAAATCGCGTACGACTACCGACAGGCGTACAAGAACATCTTGGACCTGGTGCAAGAGGGCAACATCGGGCTCATGCAGGCGGTCAAAAAGTACGACCCATACAAGGGAGTGAAGCTCTCGAGCTACGCGGCGTGGTGGATTCGCGCGTACATCCTTCGCTACATCCTCAACAACCACCGGTTGGTCAAGCTCGGCACCACCCAGGCCCAGCGCAAGCTCTTCTTCAACCTTCAAAAAGAAAAGGCTCGCCTCTCCGCGATGGGCATCGAGCCCACGGCGGAGATGATCGCCGAGCGGCTCAACGTGCCCGAGCGCGACGTCGTTTCGATGGACATGCGGCTTGCAGCGGGCGACGCGTCGCTCGATGCGCCGGTCGGCACGGCAGAGGGGCGTTCGGTTGCGCGGGTCGAGCTCTTGCCGTCGGAGGACGTCCGCGCCGATGACACACTCGCAGAGGCCCAGGTCGGCGATCGGTTCTCCGAAAAGATCCACGAGTTCGGCAAAACGCTCGAAGGCAAAGAAAAGAAGATCTTCGAAGACCGGCTCGTCGCCGAAGACCCGAAGACGCTGCAAGTTCTGGGGGACGGGTTTGGCGTGAGCCGCGAGCGGGTACGCCAAATCGAGAAGCGACTGCTGCAGAAGCTCAAGGCGTTTCTCCGCGACGAGCTCGGCGAAACGGTCATCGAAGTCTACGAGTCGAGCTGAGCATCGGTAGCGGCCGGACCGAGATGTGGTAGCTGACCCCAATGCCCGGGCGCCTCTCGATCGTTGCGACCCCCATCGGCAACCTGGATGACATCACTCTTCGGGCTCTGCGCGTGCTTCGTGAGGCCGACCTGGTGCTCGCCGAGGACACCCGACATACACGCACGCTGTGCGCGAGGCACGACATCTCGACGCCGCTTCGCTCGTTCCACGCACACACGGCCAACGACAAAGTCGATGCGCTGATCGCAGAGCTCACATCGGGCCGGCACTACGCGCTGGTCAGCGACGCCGGCACCCCGGTCGTGAGCGACCCCGGGGCCTACCTCGTATCGCGCGCCGTCGAGGCCGGGGTGGACGTGGATGCCGTACCGGGCCCGAGCGCGGTTCTCGCAGCGGTGAGCGTCGCCGGCCTGGCGCTTCGTCGTTTCTGCTTCGAGGGCTTTTTGCCGAAGGGCGGCGGCGCGCGCTCGCGTGCCCTCGATCGCGTTGCAGCCTCGGAGGCTGCCGTCGTTTTGTTCGAGTCCCCGCACCGCATCGTGGCCACCCTCGACGACCTCGAGCCGCGGCTCGGGGAGGGTCGCCGAATCGCGCTCTGCCGCGAGCTCACCAAGCTGCACGAGGAAACGTTGCGAGGAAGCATCGCGGAGGTCCGTGCCACCCTGTCGACCCCGCCTCGGGGCGAGATCACGCTGGTGATCGAAGGGAAGCCGCCCGACGGCCCCGTCGAGGACCTCGACCTCGACGACCTGGTTTCGACATGGAAGGCCGAGGGGCTTTCCACGAAGGGCATGGCCGACCGGCTCCGGCAGGATTTCGGATGGAAGCGAAACGACGCCTATCAGGCGGTGCTCGATGCGCTCGAGCGCGAGCCGGGCTAGCGGGACGACGTCGGAAGCGTCATGCAGACCCGAAGGCTCCCGGCGGTGCCGGCCTCGGTCCAAATTCGACCGCCCTGCGCTTCGATCACGCTGCGGGCGACGGCGACTTCGAGGCCTAGCGCATCGGAGTGGGACAAAGGCCGTTCGAGCCGCTCCACCACGGCGAGCGTATCTGCAGAGGAATCCTTGAGGGTCGCCATGAGCGCGAACTGCACGAAGCCCTTGCCTTCCTGATCGCGTCGCGGCGGCGAAACCCGCATCGTGATGTCGGTGCCGGACGAGCGCGTCACCAACACCGACAGGCTGACCAGCGCCTGCACCGTGCGATGCCGGTCGACGAAGACCCTCGGAAGCCCCTCCGAGACGCCCCCGATGACCGATGTGTCCTCCACGCGAGAGCGAACGAAGTTGATCGCCTCCGAGATGAGCTCCTCGGGCGCAACCCACTGCTGCTGAAGCCGAAGCGTGCCGGCTTCGAGCTTGGCGCGATCCACGACCGTGGACACCAGACGCAGAAGCCGTTCCGCACTCGCGCGAATCGTTTGAACGCTTCGCTCTTGCTCGGGGTTGAGGTCGCCATCGACGCGACCGAGAAGCATGTCCGAAAACCCAGTGACCGAGTTGAGCGGGTTGCGAAGCTCGTGACCGAGCGCGCCGAGAAAACGCGCACGTCGGCGCTCGCGCGACTCTTCCTCGACCGCTTTGGCCGCCTCGGGAGGAGACGGCACTGGGGCCTCCGGCGGGACCCGATACGAGGGATCGCGCTCTGCTCGACGAAGGAGAGGCTGCATCGACCGCAAGAGACCGAACCCGCCCGCTAGGCCAGCACCCAGGATCACCACCGCGGCCCATGCCCACCCGTCGTCGGCGAACCACACCCAGCATCCGGCGAAGTAGAGCGAAGCAGCGACGACCACGGCGCGAAGAGGCGCGACCACCGGCTCGGCCTGCGCGCTCACGACGCGACTCCTCCCGGGAGACGGATCATGAACCGGCAGGGCTCGTCGCCGCGATAGAGCTTCCCATCGTGGCGTGCGATCACCTCGGATGTGACGACGATGGGCCAGCGGCGAATCTCGGTTTCGTCGTGCGAGGCGAGCACCTCGTCGGCGGTGGGCAGCGCGTCGAGCGACATGCCAGACGAGGGCTCCGCCCGGATCTCGATCGCAAGATGGCCGTTCGACGACGTCAGGTGTACCGAGACCGCCGCCTCTCGATGCTCGGACGCAAGCGAGTCCGCGAGGACGAGCAGCGAGCGTCGAAGGCGCGTTTCGTCGGCCTCGATGAGACACGGGGCATCGGGGAGCGTGCACGTCGCCTCTCGCTTGCTCGACCAGAGCTGGCCGGCCTCCTCGGCCACTCGCGCCACCAGCTCGCGAACGTCGGTGCGGTCGGTGTCGAGGTGGAGCGCGCCCTCGGCGAGCTGGGATAGATCGAGCGCGCCGTCGAGAAGCACACGAAGCCGGATCCCGGACGCGCGAATGATTTCGAGATCTTCGCGCTGGGACGCGTTGACGTCTCCGTCGATGCCGCCGAGCAGCACGTCCGAGAAGCCGAGAACGGCATTCAGCGGTGTTCTGAATTCGTGGCGGAGCGCCGTCAGGTAGTCGATGCGGTCGACGTCGTCCACGTCGTCAATGTCGTCCGCGTCGGGGCTCGACAGCTCTCGTCGCAGCGACTTCGTCGGCGCTTCTGAAGCGGGCTGCCTCGCCGAGGCCGACGCCGGGGTGCCGGCATACCGTCCGACTATCCCTCGAACTGCGGCGGCCGCGCCGACGACCCCCGCCAGCGCAGCGAACGCAAACCATCCCCATGCCTCGGTGCCGCGAACCCCCCCGAACGCAACTAGACCGAGTGCCGTGAGCATCGCAAGCGAGACGACGTACGTGACGAAGCGTCGCCGCAACGCGTGGTGGATCCCGGCCTCCTGCAACTGCACCCCCCCGGACACGCTACCGCCCGATCTCGACCTCGGGGACGCGCGCGGAGCCCTCGTCGCGAAGGCGTAGCGCCAAATCGATGCGTGCCGCCGCGTTGATCAGGCCGAGATGGCTGAAGGCCTGAGGGAAGTTCCCGAGCAGCGTGCGATCGGTCGGGTCGATCTCTTCGGAGAGGAGCCCGAGGTGGTTCGACGCTTCGGCGTGCGCGACGAAAACCCGCTGTGCTTCGTCGATGTCGCCCGCCATGGCAAGCACCTCCGCCAGCCAGAAGCCACAGAGCACGAAAGCGCCCTCTTCTCCACCAACTCCATCGTCCGCGAGATAGCGATAGACGTAGGGCCCGTTGCCGAGCTCGCTCCGAATCCAATCGACCGTCTTCAAAACCCTCGGGTCGCTCGGCGGGAGAAAGCCGTGGATCGGAAGCAGCAAGAGGGATGCGTCGGGGTGGTCGTGGGCGTAAGCGGCGACGAAGCGCTCCCCGGTTTGGTCGAGCCCGCCGCTACAAACTTCCGCATGCACCTCGTCCGCGGCTCGCTGCCAGCGCTCCTGGGAGGTGCGGTCCCCAAAAAGCGGAGCGAGCTCGGCCCCGCGGCGAAGAGCCAGCCAGCTCATGAGCTTGGAGTGGACGTTGTGTCGCTTGCCAGCCCGCGGCTCCCAAATGCCATGGTCGGGCTCCGCCCAAGACTTCATCACGTCGTCGACGACTTCGCGGAGCCTTCGCCAGCCGCGCGCGCTCAGAGAGCCGCCGCCTCGCTCGTAAACGAACGCCGCATCCATGAGCGCCCCGGTGGTGTCGAGCTGAAGCTGATCGCGAGCGCCGTTGCCGATGCGCACGGGCTTCGACTGACGATAACCCTCGAGATGGTCGAGGGTCTCCTCGTCGGGCACCCGCCCGCCGTCCACGGCGTACATGATGTGGAGCCTCCCGTCGCGCTCGAGCGTATCTCGCACGAAATGGAAGAATTCACGCGCCTCGCGCGTGCACCCGAGCAGATTGGCGGCGCGTACGGCCATGGCCGTGTCGCGGGTCCACGTGTAGCGGTAGTCCCAGTTTCGATGCCCGCCAAACCACTCCGGAATCGACGTGGTGGGGGCGGCAACCATGGCGCCCGACGGCGCGTACATCAGCATCTTCAGCACGAGCGCGGAACGGATGACGTGATGTCGCCAGGGGCCGTCGTATTGAAGCTGCTGCGCCCAAGCCCGCCAGCGCTGGCGGGTGTTTCGAAGCGCGTCGTACGGCCGGTATGCCAGGATGGACTCGGACTGGGTCGCGTTCCAGTTGATGACGACCCAGGCACGCTCACCGGCCCTGAGCCGAAGCCTCGCCTGAACACCCCCGCCCGGGCGGGCCTGCCACTCACCCTCGGCACCCAGCACCGCCACCATCCGTTCGCCCGACGCAGCTCGCGCAATCGCCGACCGGCCCACCACCTCGATGCGAGTGTCGGCGCGCCCGTAGTCGAAGCGCGGGTCGAACACGACTTGCACCTCGGCGTCACCTTCGACGCATTGAACCCGCCGATGAACCTCGTGCGCGGCCGAGCGCGGATCGTCGGTCCAAGGCATGTAGTCGGTCAAGCTGACGTTCCCGCGCTTCTCGACGCGGAAGACGGTCTCGAGCACGTTGGTGTCGGGGTCGTGGCGCTGCAGGCTCTCGTACGGGTAGTCCACCGGACTGATGCTCGTCGAGCCTCCCCGCTGCTCGTCGAGCAGGGCTCCAAACACGGCTGGGCTATCGAAGCGCGGAAAGCAGAGCCAGTCGATCGTTCCGTCGGCTCGTACGAGCGCCGCCGACTCGCCGTCGCCGATCAGGCCGTGGTCCGCGATGGTGAGCGCACGCGTGGACTCCTCGTCGACGAACACGAAGGGTCGGTTGAGCCGCTTGGCGGCGCTGTACAGGTCCATCCAACCGAAGAGTAGCAGATCGTGCGCCTACAAACGCACATGCTACAGCCAGGCGGTGCGAGGGCGAACAGCGCAGTGGGGCCTGCCTTTGGTGCTGATGGCGCTGACGTTCGCGTCAACCTTCTACGTCGGCGCAGGGATGGTGCTCGGCCAGCCTCCGACCTCGCTCGAGGAGCTCGGCGCCGGTTGGGTGTTCTCGCTCCCACTGATGGCGATCCTGCTCGCGCACGAGTTCGGCCACTTCTTCGCGGGCGTCTATCACGACGTCGACGTCTCACCACCGTACTTCATTCCGGTGCCGTTTTTCCTGCTGGGGACCATGGGTGCCGTCATCCAGATCCGCGAGCACATCCGATCGCGCAACGCCCTGCTGGACATCGGCGCGGCCGGCCCGCTCGCAGGCCTGGTCATCGCGATCCCCGTCACGATGTACGGCCTCGATACGTCGCCAGTCGGGCCGCTGCCGGACGGTCCGTACATCCTCGAGGGACGGTCGCTCTTGTACCTCGCGATGCTCTACGCGCTGAAGGGACCCATCCCCGAGGGCTACGACATCATGCTGTCCCCGACGGCGCTTGCTGGCTGGGCCGGGCTTCTCGTCACGCTGATCAATCTCTTGCCGTTCGGCCAGCTCGACGGCGGCCACATCGCCTACGCCCTGCGAGGGCCCCGTCAAAACAAGACCTCGCGAGCGATTCTCTGGCTGCTTCCCGTGCTCGCGGTGATCGTGAGCGCGGCGTATGGCCTGTCGAGCTACATGGCGGGCGTTCGGGGAGACCGGCTCTACGCAGACGCGGCCGCCGGGATGCACTGGCTCGTGTGGGCCGTGGTCCTCGGGCTTCTGACGAGAGCCACCGGCCCGGGCCATCCGCCAACCGAAGCCACCGAGCTTTCGCCGGGCCGCCGCGTGGTCGGGTGGTTCACCCTTTCGCTGTTCATCCTGCTGTTCATGCCGTCCTGGATTCGGATGCAGTAGGAAATTTCACTGCGCCGGGGGAATTCCTTAGTTTCCAGGGATGCGCCTCGCCCGCTCCTTCGCGCTGATTTGTCTCGCATCCGCGTCCGTGCTCGCCCCGGCTCCCGAGGCCCATGCCTGGACGCGAACCGTCGTCAAGAGCGCGCACGCAACGGTCGACATCGAGCGTGACGGAACGCTCAGCGTGTTCCTCCGACTCGACGTCGATGTCCTCGCGGGTTGGCTCCACGAGCTCGAGCTCGCCGACCTCGGCGAGGGGGTGGAGCTGAACCGCTATCAGCCTCCGTACTTTCGCTCCGAGGAGGGCAAGGTTCGGCGTCCAAAGGTCGAGGTGACCGAAGACGGCCGCATTCGACTTTCGTTTCGATGGAAGGACGCCCCCAAACGCGGCGAGCATCGCTTCTACATTCGGTACAGCACCAAAGCCGACGTATCGTTGATCGACCCTGATGCGCCAAAGGCGCGAATCGTATGGTCGATGCCGGCTTGGGAGACGGGCCTCCACGGGGTGCGGGTCGACATGCGCGCGCCCGCAGGCTCCTCCGTGCCGATCGACCCGCACGACATGCCCCCAGGCGCCCGCTACGAGGTGAACCCGCACTCCGCCCGCACCTTCATCCAGTGGCGCCGCATGCACCTGCCGAGAATCACGGCCTGGCCGCTGACGGTCGACGTCCCGGCCGAGGCCCTGGCACTCGGCGTCGATGCGCCGAGGCGCGCCCCGCGTCCCGCCGGGTTCAAGCCGTTGCGAGTGCATGACGACCGTTCGCCGCGGCAATGGTCTTTGCTGTTTCTCGCCGTGCTTCTTCTGTTGAAGCGTCGGTCGGTCGAGCGGCGCGTGGGACGGGACTCGCTGCTCGTCCAAGCGAGCTGGCCGGTCGCCCTGGTCAGCGTCGGAGGTCTGCTCGCGATCGGGCAATGGCTCGTCGAGCCGCCACTGCTCTGCGCGGTGCCGATGCTTCTGATGGCGCTTCACCGGCCGTCGCGCCCCGCCTGGCCGTCGACGGAGCGCGACTGGCATCCGGCCGCGTTTTCCTCGCTTCCGAAGCGCGGCGCTTCGGTTCACGACCTCATCGATGCGACCACCCCCACGGGTCTCGTCGTGCTCGTCGCCGGCGTTCTCGGTTCTGTCGCGCTCGACCAAGCTGCGGCAGCGCTCCTCCTCTTGCCCGCTTTTGCGGCCGGCACCCGCTTTCACGTCGCGCCGGGGCCCTCGGAGAAGTCCGGCATCCTGACGGGCTTTGCCGCCGCGCTTGGCCTCGACGGCTCGGCGCCGCCCATGGCGTTTTCCTGGGAGCTCTCGTCCGACGGCCAGCCCCGGCTCGCCATCGCCCTGCCCGGCCACCGCAAAGGGCTGCGTTCCGTGAGTTTCGTCGTCGCAACTAGTCCGGTGGGTTTCATCCGTCGACGACTGGTGCTCTTGTCGGTGGAGACTCGCGCCCAGTCGGACGCCGACGACGTGGTGCGACGGCGTACCGCCCTCGAGCCTGCCTTTCGAAGCAACGAGGGACACAATGTTCGGCTCGTCCCGTGGAGCTCGGAGGCGATCGACCTGCTTCGTGCGCTCGGGACGCGGTCTACGAAGCCCACCGAGACCTCCCGCGGCACGTGGCTCCTTCGCGAGATCGCCGAACCGGCGAAGCGCGCAGCCTGAGCGCTACTTCCCCGTCCGCGAGGCGAGTGGCGCCAAGATTTGGTCGACCTGCTTGAGCTCCCGCACGACGTCCTCGTCGTCGAAGTCGATTTCGTCGATCAGCGCTTCGTGCACGGCGTCGTAGAGCCAATTGCTCGACTCGGCGTCCTCGATGCAGCCGGCGGCCTGGTGGCCCTGGTAGCTGAGGCTGGGGAACTTGCCGGCGACTTTTTCGAGCACCACCAGCCGCTCCCCGAGATACTCGCGCGTAGCGTCGAGCTCGTCGCTCAAGGGCTCGAGCATCTCGGGCGCTTCCTGAAGGTGCTTGTCGAATGCCTCGGGCGAACGTTCTCGCACCCCGGCGAACACGAGCCGAATGACCAGCACGTCGCCGAGGTGCCGAAGCACGCCCCGCACCCCCGGAATCGAGCCGCTCGAGCTGATCACGTGAAGAAGGGCCCCCGCAGCCGCCATGCGACTCTCATCGTCGATTTCCGGATCTTCGACGATGCGCAAGACCGACTTCAAGTCCTGCGTGAAACGAAGGAGGGCAGGAGTCATCAACTCGACGAAGCGCTCTCGAGACATCTCACCTCGGCACCAGGGAACGGCCGCGCGGGCATGTTACCTCAACTCCGGTCGGACCTGCGTCTGTTTCGATGATCTTGAACTCGACGCGCCGATTTTTCTCCCAGGCGCTCGGGTTGTGCTTGGGGTCGACGGGGCAGCGCTCGCCGTATCCAGCCGAGCGCAGCCGGCTCTTGAGAACGCCCCGCTCGATGAGCGCGTTCATCACCGAAGCCGCTCGGGCGCGGGTGAGCTTGACGTTGTATTTGTCGCTCCCGCGCTCGTCCGCATGGCCTTGGATCTCCACCAGGACGATCTGTGGGCTCGCGTTGAGCGTGGCCGCCACCGCGTCCAGTAGCGGGAAGCTGCGCTGCTTGATAATCGCGCTATCGGTCTCGAAGTAGATCTTTTCGAGGATGGTGATCTGCGTATCTTCGACGATGACGAGCCCCTTGTCCGGGCACCCGTCCTCGTCCTCGTGGCCGTTGTAGGTCTCGGGGTCGTTCGGGCAGGCGTCATCGACATCGAGGATGCGGTCGCCGTCGTTATCGACGTCCGGGCAACCGTCCTCGTCTTCGAACCCATCGAAGTCCTCCGCGTCGTTGGGACACAGGTCGTTGACATCCGGGATCCCATCGCCGTCGTTGTCCGGGTCGGGACACCCGTCTTCGTCCTGGAAGCCGTCGAAATCCTCCGGCTCGTCTGGGCAGTCGTCCACTGCGTCGGGAATGCCGTCGCCGTCCCGGTCCCCTTCGGTGCCTTCTGGGCAGCCGTCTTCATCTTGGTCCCCGTCGTAGTCCTCGGGAACCAGCGGGCATGCATCGTCGACGTCGAGAATGCCATCGGCGTCGTTGTCGGGGTCGGGGCACCCGTCGCGATCCTCGAAGCCGTCCTTGTCTTCAGGGCGGTCGGGACACGCATCGTCGTCGTCGTTGATGCCGTCCCCATCGCGGTCTTCGACCGCCGGCTCGTACATGAAGCCTAGGCTCACGCGGGCGTCCGCCGCCTGGAAGCCGGTCTTCGGGATGCCGGCGCCTCCCGCGACGTAGAGGAAGCTGTTGCCGGCGACGAAGTACTTCAGCCCGCCGAGCGCCTCCATCGAGAGCGTGCCTTTGGTCCCAATTTCCTGGGCGATTTGAGACCCGTAGAACTCGAGGATGATGTCGAGCGACCGCGCAACGCGAAACGCGGAGCCGAAGCCGAACGTGATCAGGTCGTTGTACGTGAAGCGCCGGCCGGCGGTCGCAACGTCCACCGGATCGGTCGCAGACAGCGGGTCAGACGGCTGGGACGCGCCGTCCCAGATGAAGGTCGCGCCGGTCGCGGAGTTCCACCGGTAGCCACCTTCGACCGCGAGTCTGATCTTTTCGATCGGCTGAAATTCGAATACGGCCGTCGGCCAGAGCGCGACGCCCGGCTCACCCGCGAACTGAGTGGTCTTGGCCGTCGGGAACTGAGCGCGAAGCGTCACCGCAATGCCGGCGGGGTATCTTCCGAGGTTCAAGAGGCGCGCTTTGAAGCTGAGGGTGAGATCGCCGACGCCCTGAGAGCGGAGGCCGTTCCCCTCGAAGTTGTACAGGCATCCGGACGAGGTCGCGCCCGAGCAGGTGCCGCCCAAAGCCGCGCGGTCCGGAGTCTGAACGTCGCCGCCCCGGAAGAACGTGATCGGAAGGGCGATGCCGATCACCAGCCGATCGATCAGGCCGAAGTTGAACATGAACGTGCCCGTGAACGCCTGTCGCGCGATCCGGCTTTCCGTGTTCACCTCGCTCGCCCGCTGGTCCGGGTTGTTGTCGAAGCCGTTGTATCGAAGGATGCCGAAGCCCGCGTCCATGACGAGGCCGAAGCTGAATTCCTTGTGCGGCATCACCTCGCTGCCGTTGACGCTGAAGTAGCCTCGCGAGTCCAGCGCCGGCCGAAACAGGTGAAGGTCCATCCCGCCGTTGACCAGCCGAGCTTCTTGCGCGGCCGCGTAGCCGGGCACGAGCGTCGCCCCGAGAACGAGCGCGGCCAGCCATGCGCCTCGCACGGACGATTGCCCCCTTGCTAGTGTTCCCCCAAACACCCGCTCTCAGTCTGTCATGGGCGGAGCCCATTAATCAACGATTCTGAGGCTCTGCGTCACTCCGCGGGCGTATCGGCCCTGCGCCTGCGGCTCGATTCCGAGCCCGGCTCCCCGCCCTGGGCGGGCTGACGGGCCCTCCGCACGAGGCGTCGGGCGTCCTGCCGCTGCTTCGGGGTGATGCCCTCGAGGGCCAGCACGAGCTCCGCCTCGCTTCGCGCCTTGTCGAGATCGCCCTCCTCGAGCGCGAGCTCGCCCTCGTTTATGTGGGATTGGGCGTATCGGTACCGGATTTCGCCAAACTCAGGCGTCTCGCGCAAGACGCTGTCCTCGGGAAGCTCGTTGGCGATCGAATACGCCCTGTCGAGACGCCCGCGCGCCATGGCGCGACCGGCACGCGCGAGCTGATCCTCCCACTCCTGCGGCTCTTCAAACGCGGGGGTGGAGGTGCTCTCCTGTTCAGGCTTGGCTCGGCGGGCGGCGGGGGGCTTTCGGGCGGGCGCAGCGGACGCCGGCATCGGCTTCTCGTAGGTCACGGGCGGCGGAGAAGAGCGTTCTACGGAGGGCAGTCCGGGCTCGGGCTGGCCTGGTGCGCCACGGAGCGTGACGAGGACCGAGCCCGCGCCGACCAATGCGAGAAGCCCGAGCAGCACCGCCACGAACCAAGGCTTTTGCGAAGGTCCAGGCGCGGCCCGCTCCGGCTCCGGCTCGCTCATCGGCACCAGGCTGTGGGCACCCTGCGGCGGAAGAAAACGAAACTTCACCTGCCCGAGCTCGAGCACGTCACCGGCCTCCAGCACCGCTCTCGTGACGCTGACGCCATTCACGCGAACGCCGTTGGCGCTCTCGAGGTCGTAGACCATCACCTTGCCGTCCTCGATCTGAAGCTCGGCGTGCTCGTGCGAGATCGACTTGTGGTTGACCCAGATGTCGAGCTTCTCGTCTCGTCCGATCCGAAGCGCAGGCTTGGTGAGGGAGAACTCGGCCCCAGCCGCCGGCTGCCCGACCACGACGAGGCGCGGCGGAGGCTGGCTCGCGGGTTGAGGCATCGGCTTTTCGACCTCGGCAACCTCCGTCTCGGCGTGGAACGCGAGGCCGTAGTCCCCGATCGCCAGCTGGTCCCCGGCAGAGAGCTCGGCGCGGCTATCGACGCGCGTGCCATTGAGAAGGACGCCGTTGTACGAGCCGAGATCCTCGACGACGTAGTCCCCGTTGCGCTTGACGAGACGTGCATGGCTCCGCGAGACGTTTCGCTCGGTGAGCCGAATCGTGTTGCCCGGCTCTCGGCCGATCGTGATCTCGTCCCGCAGAAGCGGAACGACGGTCGTGTGACCTTCATCGTCGGAGATGACGAGCTTGTACATCATGTCTGCCCTGGAACCGTTTCACCCAAAGTTCCGAGGGTTTGACGGGAATCGTACCCGCGCTCGCCACCATGTCAATCTCGCCCCGTTCGGGTTTGCGCGCCCGAAGAACCCGGCTATGCCGGTTCGGCCATGCGCCGCCTTCGGACAGCGACGTTGACCGCGGCATCGATCGTCTACCTGTCGATCGGCGGGTGCGGCGGCGGCGGCGGGGGTCAGCCAACGGGCGGGATTCACGCAAAGCTCGCGTATTCCGAAGGCGGCGGGCTGCGCGTGGTCGAGGTGCCTCCGGGCGGCGCGGCCGATCTCGCCGGCCTCCAGGTCAACGACGTCATCATCTCGATCAACGGCACCTCGGTGCGCGAGCTCGACTATCAGACGATCGTCGAGAAGCTCAGAGGCCGCATCGGCTCCAACGTCCAACTCGAAGTGTTCCGCGGGGGTGAGGTCATCCCGATGAGCGTCACGCGGCAGGCATACAGCCGATGAGCGCGACCGAAAGAACGCTTGGCGTGATCGGGGGAAGCGGGCTCTACCAGCTCGAAGAGCTCACCGACGTCGAAGAGCTGGACGTCGACACGCCCTTTGGCGAGCCGTCCGACAAGATCGTGTCCGGGCGCATCGACCAAACACGGCTCTTGTTCCTTCCTCGTCACGGCAGGGCTCACCGGCTCGCACCGCACCGGGTGAACTATCGCGCCAACGTGCTCGCGCTCAAGATCGCGGGCGCCGAGCAGATCTTGAGCGTGTCGGCCGTGGGCTCCATGAAAGAGGGCATCCATCCGGGAGACATGGTGGTGGTCGACCAGTTCATCGACCGCACGCGACACCGTGTCGACACGTTTTTCGATGACGACGGCGTGGTGGCGCACGTCGGGTTTGCCGACCCGGTCGATGCTCAGCTGGCGGAGGCTCTTGCCGAGTCCTCGAAACGCGCAGGCGCGACGGTGCACCGTGGCGGCGTGTACGTCTGCATCGAAGGTCCACAGTTTTCGACGCGCGCGGAGTCGGAGCTCTACCGATCGTGGGGCGTGTCGGTGATCGGCATGACCAACCTGCCCGAGGCCCGTCTCGCTCGCGAGGCCGAGCTGCCTTACGCGACCCTCGCCATGGCCACCGATTACGACTGCTGGCACGACGTGCACGAGGCGGTGACGGTCGAAGCGGTCCTCGTGGTGATGCGGCAGAACGTGGCCAAAGCCAAAGAGATCATTCGTGAGCTCGCGCGCGACGTGCCCGACCCCTCGGGACGCCCGGCCACCTCCGCGCTCTCCGGCGCGGTCATCACGGATGTCGATTCGATTTCTTCTGCCGCGCGAGACAAACTACGCCCTCTCCTCGGCAAATACTTCACCTGAAAGGCCCCATGTCTTCTCTTCTCGTCGTCGGTTCCGTCGCATTCGACACCATCCACAATCACTTGGGCTCCCACGAGCGAATCCTAGGAGGGTCGGCGACCTATGCGTCACTGGCTGCGAGCCAGCTCGCGCCCGTCCGGCTGGTGGGCGTCGTCGGCAAGGACTTCCCTCGCGAAGCGGTCGACATGCTTCGCGAGCGCGGCATCGACACCACCGGGCTCGAGGTCGCCAACGGCGAAACCTTTCACTGGGAAGGCCGCTATTCGGACGACCTGACGTCACGCACGACGATTCAAACCGACCTCAACGTGTTCGCGGACTTCAACCCGAAGATCCCTGTGCAGTTCCGCGACTCCGAGTTCGTGATGCTCGGAAACATCGCGCCTCAGCTCCAGCTCCACGTGCTCGACCAGGTGGAAAACCCAAAGCTCGTGATCGCCGACACGATGAACCTGTGGATCGACACGGCGCTCGATCCGCTGAAGGAGCTGCTCCGGCGCGTCGACATCCTCGTGATCAACGAAGAAGAGGCGCGCCAGCTCACCGGCTTCCATCACCCGCTCGCGGTCGCCGAGGCGCTCCGCGCGCTTGGACCGGAAACCGTGATCGTGAAGCGCGGCGAGTACGGCGCGCTTCTGTTTTTGGACGAGGACATCTTTTGCGCGCCGGCGTATCCGCTCAAGACCGTTGCCGATCCCACGGGCGCGGGCGACTCGTTTGCTGGCGGGTTTCTCGGCTACCTGGCGGAGGCGGGCCACACCGATTTGCGGCAGGCCGTGATCTGCGGCTCGGCCACCGCGTCGTTTTGCGTACAGGACGTGGGCGTCGGTGCGCTCCGAGACATGACCCGCGAAGACGTCGAGCGGCGAATCCGCGAGTTTCGCGAGCTGACCTGCTTCTAGCGATCGGCCGTTTTCTTGACCGTCGCAGCGACAAATCGACACTGCAGACAATGGAAGGAACGGCCATGAACCTAGACGAGCTCAAGGGAACGCTGCGCGGCCTCGTGCGAAAAACGATCGAAACCCGCTTCAGCGGTGCGAACTACGCGACGCTCGCACAGGCTCGAGGCTACGCCGACGGCTACATGCGCGCCCTCCTAGACGCCGGCCTGATCGACCAAAAACAACTCCTCGACCTGGTCAACGCCGAGCGCCGCCTCTTCGTAGACGAAGCAAGCCGCCCCACCAGCTCGACCCAAGCCGCCTAAAAAGGGGACAGTCCCCTTTTTCCAAACGCCTACAAAAAAGGGGACAGTCCCCTTTTTTGTCGAGTCACGGTTCGGGGATGTCGTCGGGGCAGGTGACGCTCGTGCAGAGCGTCTTCGTGCAGGCGCCGTCGGTCGCGTCGACGCAGAGCTCGACCGGGCCGGGGCGATCGCAGATGTAGGTCGCGTTTTGTCCGACCACGTTCGTCGGGAGCTGCAAGTTCTCCGTATTCTCGAAGCTGCCCCAAAGCGCACGGAGCGTCAGCACGAGCGGCATCGGGAGCCCGTCGTCATCCCGACCGCGTGTCTCCACCATCGTGGTGGTGTTGCCCGGCTGAATCGTGGACGGGATCGTGTTGATGACGAAGAGGCTCGGACAGATATTCGCGAAGCCGCCGCCGCCGCCCTGACCGCCGCCACCAGTCATGCCGCCGCTGCCGGCCGTGCCCGCAGTGCCGCCGGTGCCAGCTATGCCGCCGGTGCCAGCCATGCCGCCGCTGCCAGCCGTGCCACCGCTGCCCGCAGCGCCGCCGCCCTGACCGCCGCCACCGGCCGTGCCGCCGCTGCCCGCGGAGCCGCCGGCTTGGCCGCCTCCGCCAGCCATCCCAGCCGCGCCGCCGCTGCCCGCCGAACCGCCCGCTTGGCCGCCGCCGCCAGCCGTCCCAGCCGTACCGCCGCCGCCAGCCGCGCCGCCGCCCATGCCGCCGGCGCCACCCGTGCCGCCGTCACCGACGCACGTGACGTCGATGTCCCAGCTGTCTTCGCAGTACTCGAACCCATCGTCCGACACGAGCACCGAAACCGTGTGGTCGCCCGGCTGCTCGCAGGTGTACATGGTGACGGCGGCGTTCGGGTCGTCGAACGAACCGTTCGTCGCGCTCCACGAATAGGCGATCGCATCGCCCTCTTTGTCGGACGCCTGTGCAAACACCTCGAGCTGGTTGCCCACGGAGGTCTGCAAGGGTGCGACCACCATCTTGGCAAGCGCGGCACACACGTTGAGCTTTCCGTTGACGCGCACGCCGCCAAAACGTTGCGGCAGCTTGCAGCGCAAGATCACCATCACGTTGGTCACCTGCCCGACCGACACGTCGAAGAAGGCGGACCCCGAACAAGCGGTTTCACCATCGGTCGACGTCGCCGCCATCATGATCAGGTAGTCGTCCCCCTCGGGGATTCCGAAGATCTCGACCGACGCCGTCGACCCGGGCGCACTGGTGTTGATCGCGCCCATCATGTCCACCATGTCGTTGCCGCTGACGACGTAGCTGACCTCGTCGATCTCCGTGCCGTCGGCGAGCTGAAGCTGAATCGCGACCCCACCCGCATCATCGGAGGTCGTGGTGTCGGAGACGCATCCGGAAACGACGAAAGCTAGAGCAAGCAGCCAGCCGCCAAGCCGGCGCAAAAAGCACGATACGGGCATCGGGGTCTCCTCGGGGCGGGAGCCGACACTACCATGGCTGCCTCCCGATCCGCGCGGCTTTTTGACACCAAAGGGTTTGTGAGCCGGCTTACAGTACACTCCTCCCAGTGACTCGAGAAAGCGAGCGGTTACCACGATTTGCGCGGGAGCGCGTCGAGGTCCCTCAATTCCCCACGACCACGACGGTGAGCCTCGACCCGCCGCGTTCGACCCGGAAGCGAGCCTCTCTTTCGGCTCCGTTCGACGTCCACGTCGCGACGTAGTCGCCGAGTGTTGCACGAAGCTCGACGGCGCCGGTTTCATCGGCCGCAAGCGTCTCGACGGTCCTCCAGCGATCGTTGATCAGCGACAGGATCGCTTCGCCGTGACGGGTGAGTGTGCCGTCGCGCGTGTCGTCGAAGATGCCGTGCTGAAGCTGATTGCGGGCAGCGACCTGGTTCCAAAGGCTCCAGAAGACCACCTGCTCGACAGCCTCCGTGCCCCACCAGAGGCGCATGATCGCCTCGGCCTGCGCGGCGCGCGCCTCGGGCTCGCCCGGCGCATTGAACGTGGTCTCGGTCATGTGCAGTGGCAGGCCTGGCTCCGCGAGAATCTCGAGCGCGTCTTCGTAGTCGTCGATTCGCGTTCGGTCTTCGAGGATCGGGTCGTCGAGCGCGGTTTCGGTGGCGAACACGATGCCCGGCACGAAGTGCGCCTGGATGCCGATGGCGTCGATCGGCACGCCCGCCTGCTGCAGCCCGAGCACCCTGTCCCGCACACTCTCTGCGCTCGCGCCGCCGAGGCCGGTGAACACCTCTTGGATCCACTCGTTCATCACGAGCTGGGCGCCGGGATCGATCGCACGCACCCAGCGGAAGAGGTCGTCGACGATGCCCGGCCCGAGACGCGTCGCGAACCAACCGGTGAGCGGATTGAGCATCTCGTTGGTGATGTCGTAGACGTCGATGCGGCCTCGATAGCGCCCGACGATCGACTCTGCTTGGAAACGGATCAACCCGCGGAGCTCGTCACGTTCCGTTGGACTGAGATCGGGTTCGGGAAACCGCTCGCGCAGCCACTCCGGGGTGCCGCTGCCCGTCGAGACCGGCGGGGCATTCCCCCAGAGCAGCGTGTGCATCTTCACATCGAAGCCGTTGTCGTCGGCCCACGCGAGCTCCGAGTCGCCGAGGTCGAACTCGAGGCGCCCCG
>CAJIBU010000163.1_pt1 | contig 30305 bp, 29 predicted proteins | sample 9199451 | NCBI WGS metagenome assembly CAJIBU01 (sample SAMEA7708315, study PRJEB35096) | sediment metagenome | biome: marine neritic benthic zone biome [ENVO:01000025]; feature: sediment [ENVO:00002007]; material: shallow marine sediment [ENVO:03000034] sea grass bed [ENVO_01000059] ... | reverse complement strand
TTTCGCACCTCTTCGCGTGGAACGCGATGCCCCTCTTCCGCATCGGCGGTGTCATCGGGCGGCCCGTTGCCATGGGCCGACGGTAACCCTGACGGACGGGCGCCGCCTCAGTGCCGGTGTCAGTGTCCGTGCCAGTGCCAGTGCCAGCGTCAGCGCCAGGGCCAGCGCCAGCGCCAGTGCCAGCGTCAGTGCCAGTGCCAGCGTCAGTTTCAGCAGGCTCGCGGGGGGGGTGGCGTTCGGGTCTTGCCGAGACTTCGGGTAGGTGGCGCTGGGTGGTTTGCTGCCGCGGATGTGGTGGGGGGTCTTTGCAAGATCCGAGGCGTGGCCCGGTTTCGTTAACACCGCCCCGCCCATCCCCACCCGTAATCCTCCCTGCGCGCCTTCGCTTCGCTTCGGCTTGCCGGCGCATTCGCGCCGGGCTTCGCCCTTCGGGCTCGCGGGGGGTGCCATCCGGGTCTTGCCGAGACTTGGGGTGGATGGCGCTGTGCGCTTCTGCTGCCGTAGGGGTGGTTGCCCAAATTATATTGGGGACAGTCCCCTTTTCCCGCCCCGTCCATTCACGTCGATCGTGACTCTGCGACCCTTCCGGCTGCCTCACCCCTGTACTACAGTCGCTTGCATGAACGATGTACGTAGAAGTCTTCGATCGGCGACCTTGATCCTGCTTGCGTTCGGGCTGGTGGTGTCCTGTGCGAAGACCGAAGACTCGATGACCACCATTCCGCGGACTTGGCGCATTCCGGGGTACAAGAACGCGGTCTACAAAGACGTGATGGTCCTCGCCGTCACGAGGACCGAGGAGGCTCGCAAAGCTCTCGAGGATGCGTTCGTGGCCGATCTATCGAGCGACTCCACACGCGCGCGCGCGAGCTGGAAGCTCTTGCCCGAGCACGAGAAGCTGACCGAGGACATCCTCGAGGCCGGGGTGAAGAAGGCCGGGTTCGACTCGGTTCTCCTCATCAGGCTGCTCGGCGTCGACGAAAAAGAGAAGTACGTCAAACCGCGCAAGTATTACAAGCGCGCTCCGAAGAAGCACCGCTACAAAAACTACTACCAATCGAGCTACGAAGTCATCAACGAGCCGGGGTACACGGCCACCAGCTCGACGTACCGCCTCGAATCGAATCTCTATCAGGTGAGCGATGCGGAGCTGGTGTGGTCTAGTCAATCGAACACCGTCGATCCCGAGAGCATCGAGGTGGGCGTTGCCTCGGTCGCCGACGCAGTGGCCGGCAAGCTCAAGCAAGAAGGCTTGGTCCGCTGACACCAGCGATGGGCAAAAAGAAAGGGCCGGCTCTCTGTGAGCCGACCCTTTCCCCCTGTTGTGATTGCCCGTCTTGTTAGTTGCCGATGTAGGCGGTCATGCCGATGATCGCCGCATAGTTGCTCCGCTTGTCCGCGAGAACCGCACCCGACGTCGCGTCGGTCTGCGCCGCGCGCGAGAGGAAAACGGCCCGCGTTGCCCATTCGCCGCGACCCTCGAGGCTGATCACGAGGTACTGGGCCGGCTTGATCCTGAGCGTGAGGGTGCCGGTCGCGAGCCCGCCGTAGCCGTCTCCCCCGTTGACGCGGAACGCGTCGTTGCCGGAGAGATGCTCACCGCGAATCCCGATCGAGATCACGTCGCTCGCGTCGAAGATGAGCGCCAAGCTGTTGCCGTAGAGGAACGACAGATCGCGCGACCCCGTTGCCACGTTCGTCGTGAACGGATTGATCTGGAAGTCGCCGTTGTAGATGAGCGTGAAGAAGTCCTTGTTCGCGTTCAACACGACGTCGAAGAGGTGCTCCCAGGCGCGGTTGCCGTCGATGCCGCTCGCGCCGTGAAGCGCGCCGAAGAACAGGCCGACCGAGCCGCCTCGATCCGCGACCTTCTGGCCCTGCTCGAAGCCGAACTGCCAACTGAGTGTAGGCGTCTCGTTGTCGTCGACTGGCGTTCCGCCGAGGACGCCGCCGTTCGTCGTCATGAATGTGAAGGCGACCTTGTCGGCGAGCTTCGCCGACATACGAGCACCCATGTGGTTGAACGGCTGCCGCAAGAAGTAGAGCGAGCCGCGGGTGTAGTTGGCGTTCTCCCACTCGTCTGCGACCTCTGCGCCGAAGATCGTGTCGAAGAAGCCGAGGTCGATCACGAGCTCACCCTTCTTTGCGATCCACGTCGCGAAGCCCTGCTTGACCGGGACGAGCGGGGTCAACAGCGGCGCGCCCGTTCCGAACCTCAGGTCGACGGTGACGCCGAAGCGCTGCCCGTAGTACGAGACGCTGCCGCCCACGAAGTTCAGACCGAAGCCGTTGTAGTTCGTGTACGGGTAACCCTGTGGGGGGTTGTCCACATCGCCAGCGCCGAGGATGGTGTTGTACGTGCCTGCGCGAACACCGTCACCGATGTAGCCGCCGATGCGGTAGAAACCGCTGACCATCGCGAGGTACGTGAGGCCGTCGATGAAGGAGCCATCGCCGCGCCCGAACCCGAGCTCAGCGGTACGCTTCGGAGGAAGCGGGACCCCTTCCGGCTGCTGCACCGGCGTGACCAGCTTTGGCGGAGCCTCGTCGGTGGGCGTCTGGGCTTCCTTCGCCTTTTCCAGCTCCTCCATTTCCTCTTCGGGCTTGACCATGGTGTCCTGGCCAAGAGCCATCGCGGGTAGCGCCAAACTGCACATGACCGCTAGGGAAAGAAACTTCTTCATCACACTTACCTCCACTCCAGCGTGCTCCCACGCTCGAAACTTCTGATTACGCACTCCACACAAACGGTTCGGAAAGGGTAGAGAGGAGGAGCGAAACAGACCGGGGAGCCGCTTCACCCCTCCTCTCATAGGGGTTACTCGGCAGGAGCTGCCGCCATGGCAGTGCCGGCGTGTACGCCGGTGAGCTCCTCGTTGTAGGCTTCGACGCCGCACTCGGCGATGTCGAGCCCCTCGAGCTCGTGCGCTTCGGAGACGCGGACGCCGCCTGGCACGAGGAACTTGAGAATCATCCAAACGATGGCGCCCGCGATGAACGCGAAGAGCACGCCCGCGAACGCTCCGATCGCCTGGATGCCGAGCTGCGAGGCCCCGCCTCCGACGAGCAGGCCCATCGGCTCTTCGCCGGTGGCTGCGTTGCCGTAGCCGACGAGGCCGACTGCCAGCGTTCCGAAGATGCCGCAGATGCCGTGGACAGTGATCGCACCGACCGGGTCGTCGACCTTCACCTTGTCGATGAAGAGCACGCCCTCGACGACGATCAGGCCCGCGACCAGGCCGACGATGATCGACCAACCGCCGGTGATGTTGTAGCAGCCCGCGGTGATGCCCACGAGACCGGCCAGCGCGCCGTTCAAGGCCATCGAGAGGTCGAGCAGCCCGCTGCGGATTTTGATCCAGATCAGCGCGCCGATGAAGCCTGCGGAGGCCGCGAGGTTGGTGACCAGGACGATGCGGCCGACCTCGGAGTCGATCGCGAGCTCGGAGCCGCCGTTGAACCCGAACCAGCCGAGCCAGAGGATGAGCACGCCGAGCGCGGCGAGGGGGAAGTTGTGGGCCGGCATCGGCTTCACCGTGCCGTCCTTCATGTATTTCCCGAGCCGCGGGCCGATGATCATCGCGCCCGCCAGGGCCATGCCGCCGCCCACGCCGTGGACGACCGTGCTGCCGGCGAAGTCGACGAAGCCCATCTCGGACAGCCAGCCGCCGCCCCACACCCAGTGGCCCACCACCGGGTAGATCATCATCGTCGCGATCGCCGTGAAGATGAAGAAGGTCAGGAGACGGCCGCGCTCCGCGATCGCGCCTGAGACGATCGTGCAGGCCGTCGCGGCGAAGACCAGCTGGAAGAAGAGAAAGACGTACGGCGGCAGATCCGCGTCCGCCCCGCCGTTGTTGGGGAAGAAGCTCGACATGCCGATGATGCTATTGCCCTCGCCGAACATGATGCCGTAGCCCACGAGGTAGAAGACGATCGAGGAAACCCCGACCACCCCGAAGTTCTTCATCAGCACCATCACCGCGTTTTTACGCCGGCAAAATCCGCTCTCGACGAGCGCAAATCCTGCGTGCATGAAGAAAACGAGTGCGGCGCTAACGAGAACCCACAAAGCGTTTGCATACGTTGTCAGTTCCGAGACTTGTTCTTCCATGATCTTCCTACCTCTTGGTCATGGCCGCGGCGCACCCTCGGCAGCGGCACGGGGGGATCTATGGCTGCCGTTCATTTCCGGTTTGTTTCCCGGAGGCATCGGTTTGGGAAAAACGATCCCGTAACCCGCCAGTTGCGCCGCGCAGGTGCGGGCCACATCCTCGAAAGGTGGGTGATTTTCCGCATCTAGCGTACGGAACCCCGCGCAAGCTTACGAAACCTGGGAGCCTGCCGGGTCGCGTGGTCGTCCTCGACGTGGCGTTTGCCGCAAACGCAGGCGGCGCCAGCTACGAAAAGACCACGCTCCCCTTCATCAACGGTCTCGGGGACCGGCTTGCGATGTGGATCGATCACCACGACCACGACCGCCACGCTGACTACGCAGAAGACCCGCGCTTCGTCCTCCGAACCAAAGCCGAGCACGGGGCCTGCCCCGAGATGGTCACCCCGGAGCGCGTCGCGGCCGCCGGCCCGGTCGACACGGTCTGCTGCCACGTCGACTTCGACGGACTCTGCTCGGCGGCCAAGTGGATCCGCGGTGGGGTCGAGCCCTACGAGGGCGCCGACGACGACGCCCGCGCGATCGATACGCGCCTCGGCGAGCCGAGCGAGAGGGCGCGCCTGCTCGACCGGGCGCTCCGAGCCCGTCCTCGCGACGAGGCACTTCGAGGCCTGATGGTCCGGTACCTCGCCGACGGGGCGAGCGACCCCGCGATCTACCGCGAGTTTCAAAACGCTGCGCGCGCGCTCGACGCGATGGAGCGCGAGGCGAGGCGGCTGGCGACCCGCTACGAGGTGCGCGCCGGGCTCGCGATTTGCGATGCGACGCGGCGCGACGGGCCATACGACAAGACCGAGCTTCTGCTGATTGGCCAGCGCCTCGCGCCGATCTCGCTCGTGCACGACGAGACCACCGTGACCGTCGCCGCCCGCTTCGACAGCGGCATCGATTTGGTGACCGCCCTCGGGCTCAACGGCGGGATGCCCACGAGGGTGAGCGTCGCCGCCAAGCGTCTCGACGAGGTCATCGAGCGTCTGGGCGGTTTCGATGTGGGGGCTTGAGGCGCTATGATGAAAGCATGGAGCTAACGCTCGCAGACATCGAACGGCTCCCGAAGACCGACCTCCACGTTCACCTCGACGGGTCGCTTCGTCTGTCGACCATGCTCGAGCTCGGGGCCGAGCAGGGCGTCGAGCTGCCGGCCACCACGACCGAGGCGCTCGGAAAGGCGCTTCACTGCGGTCAGAACGCGGGGTCGCTCGTCGAGTACCTGAAGGCGTTCGACACCACGCTCAAGGTCCTGCAGACGGCCGAGGCGCTCCATCGCGTCGCCTACGAGCTCATCGAGGACGCGGCCAAAGAGAACGTGCGCTATCTGGAGGTGCGCTACTCGCCGATGCTTCACACGCGCGGGGGTCTGCGGCTCACCACCGTGGTCGAGGCCGTGCTCGCCGGGCTTTGGGAGGCTCAAAAAGACCATGGCGTCGTCGCCAACGTGATCCTCTGCGGCATCCGAAACATCTCGCCCGAGTCCTCGTTCGAGATGGCCCAGCTCGCCGTCGCCTACAAAAACCGCGGTGTCGTCGGCTTCGACCTCGCGGGCGCCGAGTACGACCACCCCGCCAAGCATCATCTGCGCGCGTTCAAGCTGGTTCGCGACAACAACATCGCCGTCACCATTCACGCCGGCGAGGCGTACGGCCCCGCGTCGATTCATCAGGCGATTCACGTCTGCGGCGCACACCGCATCGGCCACGGATGCCGTCTGCGAGAAGACGGCGACCTCCTGCACTACGTGAACGACCACCGCATCGCGCTCGAGTGCTGCCCGTCGTCCAACGTGCAGACCGGGGCCGTCAAAGACATCCGCAGCCACCCGCTGAAGCTGTATCACGACCTCGGCCTTCGCGTGACGATCAACACCGACAACCGGCTGATCACGGACACCACGGTGTCTCGCGAGCTTTGGCTCTGCCACACCCAGATGGGGCTCGGCCGCGACGACATTCACCGCATGGTGATCAACGGCTTCAAAGCCGCGTTTCTACCGTTTCACCAGAAGCAGGCGATGGTTCGCGCGGTGTTTCGGGAGCTTTCCACCGAAGCACCGGCTTCCGAGCAGCCCGGGTCTCGTCCAGCCGACGCAAACGCGTGAGCTGAGGCGCGCTGCGCACCGCGTCGGGGTTGCTCGACGCCTCTTCGCTGATGCGCTTCATCACGTCGACGAACTCGTCGAGCGTTTGAAGGGTTTCGTTCTCGGTCGGCTCGATCAGCATGGCGCCCTTGACGACGAGCGGGAAATACACCGTGGGTGGGTGAAAGCCGAAGTCCATCAGCCGCTTGGCGACATCCATGGTGGTGACGCCGGTGGCCTTGAGATGCCGGTCGCTGATCACCACTTCGTGCATGCAGAGGTTGTCGTACGGGACGTGCCACACTTCGCCGAGGCGCTTTCGAAGGTAGTTGGCGTTGAGCACCGCAAGCTCGGTCGCGCCGCGGAGGCCCTCAGCGCCCATTTCCCTGAGGTACGCGTAGGCGCGCACCATCATCCCGAAGTTGCCTTGAAACGAGCGAAGGCGACCGACCGTCGTGGCGCGGCTCTCGTAGTCCAGCACGAAACGATCACCTCGTTTTTCGACGACGGGCACGGGAGCGTACGGGTCGAGCAGCGCCTTGTAGCCGACGGGGCCGCACCCCGGGCCGCCGCCGCCGTGGGGTGTGGTGAAGGTCTTGTGCAGGTTGAACTGCATCACGTCGATGCCGAGGTCGCCCGGGCGCGCCTTGCCCATCAGTGCGTTGAGATTGGCGCCGTCGCCGTAGACGAGCCCGCCTTTGGCATGAACGAGCTCGGCGATGGCCCCGAGGTGGCTTTCGAAAAGGCCGACGGTGTTGGGGTTGGTGACCATGATCGCGGCCACGTCGTCGTCGACGAAGGGCGCGATGGCCTCGGGCGCGACGATGCCGTCGTCGCCCACCGGAAAAGGCACCGCTTTGAGGCCGTTGAGTGCGCAGGAGGCCGGGTTGGTGCCGTGCGCCGTATCGGGGATCAGCACCTTTTTCGGGTCGCGTCCGTTCGCCTGGTGGTGCGCTCGAATCATCATGAGCCCCGTCAGCTCGCCCTGTGCGCCTGCTGCCGGGTGAAGCGACACGCGGTCCATGCCGCAGACCTCCGCGAGGCCCTGCTCGAGGCGCCACATGAGCTCGAGCGCCCCCTGCACCAGGTCGTCGGGCATGTACGGGTGGAGGTTCGCGAAGCCCGAAAGGCGGGCGGCCCACTCGTTCACCTTGGGGTTGTACTTCATGGTGCACGAGCCGAGCGGATACATGCCGGTGTCGATCGCGAAGTTTTGCTGGCTGAGCCGCACGTAGTGCCGCACGGCTTCGGGTTCGGAGACTTCGGGGAGCGCGGGGGGGTTGCGGCGCGCGAGCTTGCCCAAGAGCTGTTTCCGGTCGGCTTCGGGGAGATCGTCCGGAATCAGCGAGCCGCCGTGACGGCCAGGCGAGCCCTGCTCGAAAATCGACGAGGTTTGGAAGGACAGACCTGACGTTGCCGAGCCGGGCATCGTGAGACTGAAGCTAGTGGATTGTCGACCGCCCGCAAGTGATCAAAGCGGCTGGACGAGCGCGTCGCTGAGCGCTTCGATCGCCGCGACGTCGCTCTCGAGATCGTCGTAGTTGGGAAGCTCGGTGCAGGGTGCGTCGATGCGGCCGCAAACTCGCCCGACTGCCCGCGCTTGCACCGTTTCGCGGAGGACTCGACGCTTCCCGGCGAGCGCAAGGCCGCGGATCTCGCTTTCAGGCGCGACCCGGTCGGGCAGCGTTTCGAGAACCGGGCGCTCGTCCTCGACGAACAGCACGTTGAGGACACGATTGATCACGAGCTGAAGGACGGGGATCTTCAGCTCGTTTTGGAGCGCGTCCGATAGCTCGATCGTTTCGTTGGCGGGCATGTACTCGGGCAGCGTGACCAGGACAGCCCCGGCTTGCTCCGGGTCGCGAAAGAGCTCGACGGCGCGCGCAGCGTCGCGGCGGAGAAGGCCTGGAGGCGCAACGCTTTCGATGACGAACGGCACGCGCAGCATGTCGAGCGCATGGCCGGTGGCAGGGCCGTCCACGATCACGAGGTCGTAATCGGGCTCTCCGCGCGGAGGCGAGGCGTGATAAAACGCCTTGCCGAGCATCGACCAAGCCTCGAGGCCAGGCGTGCCGCGCAAGAACGCCCGCACGAGCTTGTTCTTGAAAACCGCGTTGAAGACGGCCTTCACTTTGAGAATCATCAACCCGTATTCCTCGAGGGCGGCGTCCGGGGTCATGTTGACCGCGTCGAGGTTTTCGCGAAGCGAGACGATCTCCGGGCCGATCGGCTCGGTGTCGAGGAGTTGGCTCACGCGCTCTTTGCAGTTGACGAGAGCCAGCAGCACCTTTTTGCCGCGGCGACTTGCCGCAAGCGCGAGCCCCGTCGCGACGGTAGTCTTCCCGACGCCACCCTTGCCCACGACGAAAAGGAACCGCCGGTCGAGAAGATCCATCTGCGCGCTCTTTAGCGGCGCGCCGGAATAGCGGCAAGCCCGGGCATGCTTCAGGCGCGGATTTCCGGCTTCGAGGCGGCTGACGCCCTTTGCGGCCCATGCTAGCGTCCCTACACCTCGCCCCATGAGCTCTGCGCGTCAATCTGGCGGCTCTACCGCCTGGACCGTCCTGCTGGTCTCCACGCTCGCCCTCTTTGGGGCCAGCCTCTACCTCATATTCGTGGTCGCCCCGGTCGAGCGGCAGATGGGCATCGTCCAGAAGATCTTCTACTTCCACGTGCCGAGCGCCTACGCGATGTACATCGGATTCGCGGTTTCGGCGGTCGGAAGCGCCCTCTATCTCATCAAGCGCGACTCGAAGTGGGACGCGCTCGGCGTCGCCGGCGCGGAGGTCGGGTCGCTGTTTTGTCTCATCGTCCTGCTCACAGGGCCGCTCTGGGCGCGCAAGGCGTGGGGCGTCTGGTGGACCTGGGACCCGCGTCTCACCACAACGCTCTTGGCTGGCATGATTTTCGCGGCCTACCTGGCGCTTCGGTCCACGGGAGCGGCGGGCGAAGTCGAAAAGCGCTTTGCCGCAGGGCTTGCGATCTTCGGCCTCATCGACCTTCCGCTGATCCACTACAGTGTGCAGCGATGGCGCGGGGTCCACCCCACCGTCATCACCGGCAAGGGTGGTGGGCTCGAGTCCGAGATGTACTGGGCTCTCGGTATGAGCTTCCTCGCCTTCACCGGCCTCGTGGTGCTTCTGATATGGTCGCGGGCATCCATCGAACGTCAACGAGACAAAACCGCTCGCCTTCGCCTCGAGCTTGCGCATCGATGAAGCGAAACCGCATAACCGCCTGGGCCTTCGCGCTGCTGCTGGTCGGCACGCTGTTCGCGGCGCCGGTTCGCGCCGAGGAACCCTCGGGCACCCCCGATACATCGGCCTCCGGCGACCAAACCGACGCCGCCGAGGAGCGCGCGACCGCATTTCAAGGCGTTCGCGGGCCCGAAGCCGAGAGCGTTCCGGGTGGAGCGCTGCTGCTCGGCGCCTATGCGGTCGTCTGGGTTCTCCTGTTTCTCTATCTGATGCGCATGCGCCGTCTTCAGCGGCACACCGCCGAGGAGCTCGAACGCCTCAGCACGGACGTGATGGCAGCCGAGGGGCGGTGATGCCGTCGATCGCTCACATCATCTACATCCCGGGCATCTTGCTGGTCGGCTTCGCGTTCGGCTTTAGGATGGGGGCGCGTGCCGTTCGTGCCGAGCTCGAGAGGCGCGAGCAAGAGCGGCGTCGGTAACGGAAGGGCGATTGGATGTTGGATTTCGAGCTCACACCGGAGCAGAAGACCCTCGTCGAGGAAACGCGGCGCTTCACCCGGGAAAAGATCGTTCCCGTCGCGGCCGAGGCGGACCGCAAGCACGAGTTCCCGATGGACGTGTTCAAAGAGGCCTGGGAGCTCGGCCTCGTTGCGCCCGTGATCCCCGAAGAGTACGGCGGAGCGGGTCTCGGCGAAGTCGACAACGTGCTGCTGACCGAAGAGCTCGCGTTCGGGTGCACCGGCATTCAAACGAGCCTCACCGCCAACACCCTCGCCGCCACGCCCATCCTGATCGCGGGCAACGACGAGCAAAAGAAGAAGTTCCTCGGCTATCTCACGTCGGAGCCCATCTTCGCGTCCTACGCAATCACCGAATCCGCCGCGGGGAGCGATGCCGCCGGCATTCAGATGCGCTGCCGAAAAGACGGCAACGAATGGGTGCTCAACGGCGAAAAGATCTACATCACCAACGGCGCGTGGGCGCGCTGGTACACGGTTTTCGCGACGGTCGACCCCACGATGCGTCACCGCGGCATCATGGCATTCGTCGTCGACCGCGACGCGCCGGGTGTGAGCGTCGGCAAAACCGAGGACAAGCTCGGCCAGCGGGCGAGCAACACCGCGGTCATCAACTTCGACGACGTCCGCGTCCCCGCGGCCAACGTGCTCGCCGAGGAGGGCCACGGCTTCAAGCTCGCGATGCAGACCTTCGATCGCACGCGACCCGACATCGGGGCAGGTGCCTGCGGCCTGATGCGCCGGGCGCTCGAGGAGTCGATCGCCTACGCGCTCGAGCGAAAGACGTTCGGCGTGCCGATCGCCGAGCACCAGATGGTGCAGGCGATGATCGCCGAGATGGGCATCAAATACGAGGCGACTCGGCTGCTCGTGCTGAAAGCGGCGTGGCAGATCGACCACGCCGGGCGCAACTCGCTCGTTGCCTCGTACAGCAAGGCGTTTGGCGCGGACAGCGCGATGCAGGTGGCAACCGACGCAGTGCAGGTGTTCGGTGGGAACGGCTATATCACCGAGTACCCCGTCGAGAAGCTCATGCGCGACGCCAAGATCCTTCAGATCTACGAGGGCACCTCCCAGATTCAGAGGATGGTCATTGCGAAAAATCTCTTTGCGGGCGTGCGCTAGCGCCATTCTGGTTGCGGCGCTTGGCATCTGGGCCGGCGCCGCCGCGAGCGTCGAGTCCTCGGCGCCGCCGCCCTTCGTCGGCACCGACGTCACGCAGGATTCGCTTCTCGAGGTCATCGCAGCGGCGGACTCGCGAAGCTTCAAGCCTGTCGGCCACTCTTCCGTCGTGCTTCGCATGCGGACGGTTGCCCGCGTCACCGCAGCGCTGAAGATGCGAAGCAAGGGGCTCGAACGCGGCTACATCAACGAGATCGCCGCGTACCGCATCTCGAGGCTGCTTTCGCTCGACAACGTCCCGCCCGCGATTCACCGGCGAGCCACGTGGCCGGAGATCCGCGCACGCTTTCACGACGACGCGCTCGGCCGACGGGCCGCGACCCGTCGCGCCATCGCCTGGGACGAGGACGGCACCGCGCCCGGCGTCGCGATCTACTGGGTCAAGGGCATGAGGCCCGTCTCGGCGCGCATCAAGAGCCAGTGGAGGCGATGGCTTGCAGACGGCGACATCCCGGAACACCGCGAGGCCATTGCGCGCGATCTCTCCAACATGGTGCTGTTCGACTTTCTCGTCGCGAACTGGGACCGTTTCAGCGGTGGAAATCTCTCCACCGACCCGAGCCGAGAGCGAGCTCTGATCCGCGACAACGATCGTGCGTTTTCGACACCGCTCCTGCAGAAGCGATATCGGAGGCTGCTCGACGGGTTGGCCAAGACCGAGCGATTCTCCGCGACGGTCGTGCGACGTCTCGCCGCCATCGATGAGGAGTCGATTCGCGAAGCGCTCGCGCACGACCCGAGCCACGGCGCGGAGCCCCTGTTGACCGACGCGCAGATCGCCGAGGTTCTCGACCGAAAGGCAACGCTGCTTTCCCACGTAGGCGCGCTCGTCGGGGAGCGTGGCGAAGAAGCGGTGCTCTTCTTTCCTTGAACCAGGTGCCGTGGTAGGAGGTCCTCGTGTCGAAGCCTGACGCGATCGATCCTGAAGAGATGGGCCAGGCGCTCGGGCTCCTCGTCCACGATCTTCGAAACCCAGCGGCTACGATCAGCGCCAACGTCGACTTCCTGCAAGAAGTCGGTTTGGTCGACACGGATTCCATCGAAGCACTCCAGGACGTGAAGCTCGCGGTCGGCGAGCTCCGGCGGGGGCTCGACATGCTCGCGTGGGTCAGCCGGTGGCTGAGCGGGCAGGTCCCGGTCGAGGCCGCCAATGGCGATGTGGGGGTGTTCATCGAACGTCTCGAGCGCGCCGACACGCCGGTTCCCGTCGAGGTCGACATCGCGAGAGAGGGCCAGCTCTACGCGCACGGTGCGCAGGTCGCAGTCGAAGTGGTGGATCTGCTTCTTCACAACACGCGCGCGAACGTTGAAGAACCGAAGGCGACGGTGCGGGTCTTTCAACAAGGCAAGGACGTGGTCATCGAGGTGGAGGACGGCGGCGAGGCCATCGCGCCGGAGCTTCGCCAGGTCGCGTTCACGCTCGGCGGCCAGCGGGCGCTCAAAGGGCGGCTCGACGGTCGCTACGGGCGTTTCCTCGGCCTCTTTGCCGCAGCCCTCGTGCTCGACGGAGTGGGCGGCAAGATCGAGGCCGACGGTCACTCCGGTGCAGCGGTCTTCAGGATTTATCTCCGGGGGGCTCCTCCGACCCGTCCGCCTTCGGCGTGACCCCCGTCTGAATTTCTCGCAGGCGCGCCTGGATCCGCGCCTCGAAGCCACGCCCGGTGGGACGGTAGTACTGCCGGCCAACCAGCTCGTCGGGCAGGTAGGTTTCGCCCGGGCTGAAGCCGCTTTCGTCGTGCGGGTAGCGATACCCTTGCCCGTAGCCCCACGCCTTCATCGGCTTCGTCGGAGCGTTGCGGAGCTTGAGCGGTACGGGGAGCGCTCCGTGCTCGCGCACGTCCGCCTGCGCGAGGGCCCAAGCCTTGTAGCTCGCGTTGCTCTTGGGTGCGCTCGCGAGGTAGGTGCAGCACTGCGCGATCGGGAAGATGCCCTCGGGCATCCCGAGGCGTCGAAACGCTGCGTCTGCGCTGACGGCGACCTCGAGCGCACGCGGGTCGGCGTTGCCGATGTCCTCGCTGGCGAAGATCAGCATTCGGCGCAGCACGAACAGCGGATCCTCGCCGGCCTCGAGCATGCGCATGAGCCAGTAGACCGACGCATCGGGGTCGCTGCCACGCATGGACTTGATGAACGCGCTGATGACGTTGTAGTGCTCTTCGCCCGACTTGTCGTAGAGCAGCGTCTCGGTCGCGAGCGCTTCACGCACGATGTCCACGGTGACCGCTTCGACTCCGGCCGATTGCGCGTAGTCGCTGGCGAGCTCGAGGGCCGAAAGAGCGCGGCGCGCGTCTCCTCCCGCTCTCTCGCAGAGCACGTCGAGCGCTTCGTCGTCGACCTCGTGGGGAACGGGCGCGAGGCCGCGCTCCTCGTCTTCTAGTGCCCTTCGCAAGAGCGCCCGGAGGTCGCCGGCGTCGAGCGGCCTCAAGTCGAACACGCGGGTTCGCGACAGCAGCGCGGAGTTGACGGCAAAGGACGGATTTTCCGTCGTCGCGCCGACCAGCGTCACCGTCCCGTTTTCAACGTGAGGCAGGAGCGCATCCTGCTGCGCCTTGTTGAAGCGGTGGATCTCGTCGACGAACAGGATGGTCTTCTTGCCGTAGTAGCCCTTCTGCTCTTTGGCCGCCGCGACGATCTTTCGCAGCTCCGGAACGCCGCCGAGGACCGCGCTGAAGGCCACGAAGATCGAGTCGGTCTCGTTCGCGATGACGTGGGCGAGGGTGGTCTTCCCGGTGCCCGGAGGCCCCCACAGAATCATCGATGGGATCCGATCGGCTCGAATGGCGCGCGCGAGGATGTGCCCGTCGCCGAGTAGGTGCCGCTGCCCGACCACGTCTTCGAGCCGGCTCGGCCGCATTCGGTCGGCGAGCGGCGAGGTCGCCTCCGCCTGGCGTTCGAACAAGTCCACCAGGACGCTTATAGCTCAGCGGAGGATGCGAAGTCTCTTGGGGCCTTCGCCCTCGGGGGCGCTTTCGCCTCCGCCGCGCTCGAAGTGCTCTTGGGCCACTTTCTCGGCGAGCGCATCGGCAACTGCAACAAACGCCTGAGCCGCAGGCGAGGCCGGCGCGGCCTGCACGATGGGCGTGCCTTGGTCGCCCCACTCGCGCACCGCGGTGTCGATGGGGACCTGCCCGAAGAGCGGCGCCTTCGCGAATTCGGCGATCTTTTCTCCGCCCCCGCGGCCAAAGAGCTCGTGCTTCTCGCCGGCGCTGTCGATGAAGTAGCTCATGTTTTCCACCACCCCCAGCACGGGGACATCGAGCTTCTGGCACATCGACACCGACTTGTAGACGTCTTGAAGGGCGACCTCCTGAGGCGTCGTGACGATGATCGCCCCGGTGAGCCGGAGCTTTTGCGCGAGGGTGAGCGCCACGTCGCCGGTGCCCGGCGGTGAGTCGATGATCAGGTAGTCGAGCCCGCCCCAGTCGACGTCTGCGACGAACTGCTGGAGGGCGCCGTGCAGCATCGGCCCGCGCCACACCACGGCCTGCTTGGGGTCCTCGAGCAGAAACCCGATGCTCATCACCTTGATGCCGAATCGTTGGAGCGGCTGAATGCGCTTGCCGTCCTTCGACGTGGGATGGCCTTCGATGCCGAGCATGGTGGGAAGCGAGGGGCCGTAGATGTCCGCGTCGAGCACGCCAACCCGGGTCCCGAGGCGCCGAAGCGCGAGGGCGAGGTTGGTGGCCACGGTGCTCTTTCCGACGCCACCCTTGCCGCTCATCACCAAGACGACGTTGCGTACCTCGGGAATCGGGTCGGTGCTCGTCGTCTCGCGGGTGGGCACCTGCACGTCGAGGTCGAGCTCGACGAACTCGACGCCGAGCGGCTGAAGCGCCTCTTCGACGCCGCGCTGGAGCGCCTGCCGCACCTCTTCGGACGGCGAGCTCACGCGAACTCTGGCCCGAACCCGGTTGCCCTCGAGGTTCACGTCGACGAGCGTGCCGAGGGCGCCGAGCGGCTTTCGAAAAATCGGATCTTCGACCTCCCGAATCGCTTGCGTTACTCCGTCGAGGCTCAGCTCGCTCATGCGGAGCGCTCTAAAGCGCCGCTTCGATTCCGTCAAGGTGGGGTATGCTGCCGCGGTGCCGGTTTGGGAGCAGCGGTGGGTGGTTCCGTTGGCGGTCTTCGTGTCGTGCACGGCCATCTACTCGGCGACGGCGGCGGGTCGACTGCTGCGTCCGTCCGCGAACAACCACTACGTCGTCCTCGCCAACGCATGGCTCGAGGGTCGACTCGACATTGGCGGGAGCCCCCCCGGCACCAACGACTGGGCCTGCTTCGACACGGTCGAGCGCGGGCCCTGTCCGCCTGGCCGCTATTCGTTCAGCGGCCCCGACGAGAAGCGCTACCGCTGGTACGTCTCATTCCCTCCGCTGCCTGCGGTGCTGCTGCTTCCGTTTGTCGCGATCTTCGGTCTCGGCACGCTCGACGTGCTGTTTTGGGTGATCGTCGCAGGCGGCGGCCCGACTTTGTTTTTCGTGCTCCTTCGCTGGCTTCGCGAATCGGGGCGAAGCGACCGCACGCCGGGCGACGACCTCCTCGTCACCGCGCTGTTGGCGGTGGGCTCCGTGTACTACTTCGCCGCGGTCCAGGGCACCGTCTGGTTTGCCGCGCACGTCGTCGCGGTGGTGATGGTCTGCGCGTACCTTCTCTTCGCCTTCGACGCTCGGCGCCCCGTTGCCGCAGGCGCCGCGCTCGGGCTCGCGTTTCTAGCCCGACCAGCCACGCTCTTCCTCGGGGTGTTTTTCGTGTTGCAGGCCTTCGAGCGTGCGCGGCGAGGGCCTGGCTCGACGCGTGCCAACGTCGTTCGTGCGCTCGCGCAATTCGGTATCCCGCTCGGCGCTCTGGTGGCGGCCGCCATGGTCCACAACGTCGTTCGCTTCGACGATCCGTTCGATTTCGGCCATCGCTTTTTGCAGGTCCGCTGGCGGTCCCGCATCGAAACCTGGGGGCTCTTCAGCACGCACTACCTTCCTCGAAACCTCACCGTGTTTTTTCTGTCGCTGCCGTGGCTTCTGTCGACGAGCCCTTTCGTTCGAATCAGCCGGCACGGTCTCGCCCTGTGGTTCACCACGCCGAGCCTTCTCTGGAGTCTGTTTCCAAAGCGGCTCGATCGGACGGTCGTCGCGCTCTGGGCGGCCGTGCTTTCAACTGCGCTCTGCACGCTCGCCTACCAAAACACCGGTTGGATTCAGTTCGGGTATCGGTTCTCGCTCGACTATCTGCCGCTCCTGCTCGTGATCGTCGCGCTCGGTGGGCGCCGCTTCGGCAAGCTTTTCGTGGCCTGCGCGCTTTTCTCGATCGCCGTCAACACCTTCGGCGCGGTCACCTTCGATCGCTTCCACCAGTTCTACGACGACGACCCGACGCAGCGGGTGATCTTTCAGCCAGACTGATCCAGCTCGTCGAGCAGCCGTGCCGCAAGCGGGCTCGCCGGTCCCGTTGGCCGCAGCACCCTTTCGAGCCCGGCGCGCCCAGCTTCCTCGTAGATGGCGTGAAGCTCGCCCTCGGCAGCCGCAGTGTCGCCGCGCTCCGCGTAGATGTGCGCGTGAACCAAGCGATGCGAAGCTCGCAGCGAAGGGTTGTCTTCGACATCCTCGCCGCCGAGGTGTGCCAGCGCCTTTTCGGACTCGCCGCGAGCCGCCATCACGAGCGCTTCCATCGCCACCAGCCACACCTCGATCGTACCCTCGGTCGGGCGCTCGATGCGGTCGATCGCGCGTTCGGCCGCGTCCAAGTCGTCGAACTGGAGCTCGCAGGTAGCGAGCGCCTGGTCTCGGAGCACCGACTGCGGCTCGGTGAGCACGTGCTCGTCCAGGCTTCGAAGACGCGCTCGCGCCTCGTCCCAGAGCCCAGCCTGCGTGAGCGGCCCCGTTGCCATCAAGACCAGCGCCACGTACCGCGGTGGGTCGTCGCGCCCCACGCGATCGAGAAGCCGGCCGAGGGCCGCGAGGGCCGGAGGGCGCGCGTCCTCTTCTTGGAGCCGCTGGCAGAGCACACTGAGGCCGCGGACCTCTCGCATTCGTCGAGCCGAGCTCACCACGAGCGCGAGTGCGATCGCCCCGGCGAGAGGGCCAGCGACCCAGTTGATCTGAGCCTGATCCATCGGCGTGGTACGAAGAACGTAGAGTGCGACGACGCCGATGACCACGACGGTCAACGCGGCCCCGACGAAGGCGCGGAGCACGGTCGCGATCGATAGCAGGCTGAAGGGCACACCCCATACCCGCGACTGGATCAAGGGTGCGGCGACCCCGACGAGCACTGCCACGATGAGAGTCAGCGCCATCGGTCAGGGAGAGGCGTCCGAGCGATACGCATAATAGTGTTTGAGCACGCGACGCACATAGCGCTGGGTCTCCCTATAAGGAGGAATTCCGTCGTACTTCTCGACAGCCCCTTCGCCCGCGTTGTAGGCGGCGACGGTCAACACCAAGTCGCCCTTGAAGCGGTTGGCCAAAATCCGAAGGTAGCGCGCGCCCCCGAAGATGTTCTGCCGTACGTCGAAGGGGTCGGAGACCCCCATCGAACGCGCCGTCTTGGGCATCAGCTGCATGAGACCCATGGCCCCCGCTCGGCTCACCACCGAGGGGTTGAAGTCGCTCTCCACCCGCATCACCGCGCGAATGAAAGGCTCCGGCAGCTCATACAGGCGTGCCGCCTCGTCGATCAGCCCGTCGTAGCGGCTGTAGCGTGCCGGGTCTTTCGTGCTCGTGCCGCTCTGCGGACGCCTCTTGGAGGTGCTCTGCTTCGGTTTGGAGCGCTTACTGCGTACGACGAGCTGACATCGCTTTCCCGGCTCGCGGATGTTCGTGTAGTGCAGCGTTCCGTCGCTCCGCTTGCAGCGATAGATGTCGGCCTTCGCCGGAGCGCCCGTGCCCAAGAGCAGCACTAGCAGGCCGAGGGCCGTGGAAACGCTTCGCCGCATCGCGCAGGATTGTATCTCCGGCGTCATCCTCACGCCAAAATGCGCCCCCCGCGCTTGCCTTCCGCTCGCTTACGGGCATCATGAGCCGCTCGATGGTGACGCCGAGTTTCTTCGAAGGGCCCGAGAAAAAGCTCGAGGTCGTAGTGACGCCCGGCTTCCCTTCGCTGCGCTCGTTCGGGGACGCGACCTGGCAGAGCATCGTCGAAGCCGCAGGGGCGAAGGTGATTTCCGTCATGAGGGGCGAGTACAGCGACGCGTACCTCCTTTCGGAGTCGAGTCTCTTCGTGTTCGACGACTGGTTCGTTTTGATCACGTGCGGCCGCACGGCGCTCGTCGATGCGGTGCCGGTCATTCTCCGGTCGATACCCATCGAGTCGATCGCGTTTCTCGTCTACGAGCGCAAGAACGAGCATTTCCCGGAACGCCAGGCCACCACCTTCTACGACGACGTGCAGCGGCTTCGCACGATGGTCGACGGTCGTGCGCTCTGCTTTGGAGACGAGCACGGGCGCTACGTTCAGATGTTTCACAGCACCCGCACGTACATGCCCGAAAAGAACGACCCGACACTCGAGATTCTGATGCACGCCATCGACGAGCGGACTGCGGCCAAGTTCGCCCCCGGCGCCGCCGCTCGGCCGTCGATCGGCGTCTCGTCCGGCATCGGTTCGATTCTTCCCGGGTTCGCCACGTCTGAACATGTCTTCGAGCCGTCCGGATATTCCCTGAACGCCATTCGAGGGGAGGAATACTACACCGTTCACGTCACCCCGGAGCCGACCAGCAGCTACGTCAGCTTCGAGACCAACTACGACTTCAGAGGCGATCTCCCGCGCCTCGTCGGTGCGGTCGTCGGCCTCTTTCGGCCGCGGGCGTTCGATGTGGTCACGTTTTTGCCGGGCGAAGAGCCGACGATGTCCGTCCCCGCCTACCACCTCGAAGACCACGTGGTCGCCACGCTCGGCGGGTATCGGGCCAGCTATTTCCAGTACGTCCGCCCGCCGTCGGGTCCGAGGCCCGCTCGTGAGGTCAGCCCCGAGGAAACGAAGTAGAAGTCCGACCAGCTGCTGATAGACTCCGTCTCTCATGCGCGTCGAATGCGACTATCTCGTGCTTGGGAGCGGTGTGGCCGGGCTGAGCTTCGCGCTCGAGGCGGCCCGGCACGGCCGCGTGACCATGGTCACCAAGCGAAGCCGCTCCGACTCGGCGACCAACTGGGCGCAGGGTGGGATCGCCGCCGTCCTGGATCCGTCCGATTCCTTCGAGGCGCACGTGTCCGACACGCTGAAGACCGGGGGAGGGCTGTCGCATCGGGACGTCGTGGAGATGGTCGTCCGCGACGGGCCGGGACGCGTTCACGAGCTCATGGAGCTCGGTGCGGAGTTCAGCCTCAGCGAAGAGAGCCAGGAGCTCGACCTCACTCGAGAGGGTGGGCACAGCGCCCGCCGGGTCGTGCATGCGGGCGACATCACGGGCGAAGAGGTGCAGCGCGTTTTGCTCGACGCTGCCGCGCTCTCGCCCAACATCGAGATCATCGAGGATCACATGGCGGTCGACCTCGTCGAGACCTCGAAGTTCGGTGGGCCCAACCGCGTTGCCGGCGCCTACGTGCTCGACGAGAAGAGCGGTGCGGTGAAGACATACGTCGCGCGAGCCACAGTGTTGGCGACCGGCGGCGCCGGCAAGGTCTACCTCTACACTTCGAACCCCGACGTTGCGACGGGCGACGGGGTGGCGATGGCGTATCGTGCGGGCGCCGAGCTCGCCAACCTCGAGTTCTTCCAGTTCCACCCCACCTGCCTCTTCCACCCGGACGCCAAGAGCTTTTTGGTCAGCGAGGCTCTGCGAGGCGAGGGCGGCATTCTTCGGCTGCGGAGCGGGACGGCCTTCATGGAGTCCCACCACGACATGAAGGACCTCGCGCCGCGCGACGTGGTGGCCCGCGCCATCGACTACGAAATGAAGCGAAGCGGCGACGACTGCGCGTACCTCGACATGACGCACGAGCCGGCCGATTTCCTTCGTGAGCGCTTCCCCAACATTCACACGCGGTGTCTCGAGTTCGGCATCGACTTGACCAAGCAGCCGATCCCCGTCGTCCCTGCAGCCCATTACATGTGCGGCGGCGTGGTGGTCGACGACAAGGGTGCGTCGACCCTGCCCGGCCTGTGGGCCATCGGCGAAGTCACATGCACCGGCCTCCACGGCGCGAACCGTCTCGCGTCCAACTCGCTTCTCGAAGGGCTCGTCTATGGGCACCGAACGGCCGTCGCAGCCCGTGAAGCGCTCGAAAAGATGCCCGCAGCTGCGGTCGAGCGCATTCCGGACTGGGACATCGGCGAAGCCGTGCCGAGCGACGAGGTGGTCGTCGTCTCGCAGAACTGGGACGAAATCCGCCGCTTCATGTGGAACTACGTCGGCATCGTCCGCACCGATCGGCGTCTCCGTCGCGCGGCTCGGCGCATCAACATGCTTCAAGACGAGATTCGTGAGTACTACTGGGCCCATCTCGTCAGCCGCGACATGCTGGAGCTTCGCAACATTGCTGACGTCGCCGAGCTGATCATCCGTTGCGCAGGCGCGCGCAAAGAGAGCCGTGGGCTACATTACAATTTGGACTACCCGCATGCGGGCGAGGAATGGGAAGGCGACACCCGCATCTCGCGCGACGCCGCCCCGCACGTCGTCCAAGGGTGAGCAAACGCTTCGCCGGACTGCTAGCTTGTAAGGGCGCCTTTTCGGCGCGGACTTACTTCCGGGGGAGAAATGCGTTTCCTTCTTATCCTAGTTTTGTCGTTGGGGTTCATCGTGTCGGCAGCCGACGCTCGCGCGCAATCGCGCGAGGCGAAGATCGCAGCGGCGAAAAAGGCGTTTTCATCGGGCACCGAGGCATACGCCGAGGGTGATTTTCAAACCGCGCTTCGAAGCTTCAAGCGCGCGTACGAGCTCACGAGCAGTCCGGACCTGCTCTACAACATCGCCACCGTATCAGACCGGATGCGGCTCGACGAAGAGGCGCTCGAAGCCTACGAGGGCTATCTCGCAGCGCGCCCGAAGTCGGCCGACCGCGAGCACGTCGAAAGCCGGATTTCCGTCCTTCGCGACGCGATCGAGGCTCGCAAACGTGCAGAGCTCGATGCCGAAATCGAGGCTCGACGCGCGGCCATGGAAGCCGCGGCTCGCGTCAAAGCAGAGCGGCCCCTCACCGAGCATGTCGGACCCGGGCCGGGACCTTGGATCACCATCGGCGTGAGCAGCGCATCGCTTGTGACGGGCGCCATCCTGGTCGGGCTCGGACAGCGGGACCAGAACAAGATCGAGAACGCGGAGCCCGGGTCGAGCTTCTCCGACGTTCAAGACATGGCCGATCGTGGGCCGCGTCGAACGAAGGCCGGCATCGCGCTGCTGAGCGTCGGCGGCGCAGGCCTCATCGTAGGAATCATTTGGCAGCTCACGGGCGGCCAGGAAAAAGAGGTGCCGGAAGTCAGCATCGGGCCGACCGGGATCTCGGTGAAAGGAACGTTCTGATGCGGCTTCGTCTTTCGCTCATGCTCGCACTGACCTTCTTGGCCGGCTGCGAGGTCGCGGTTCCGAACGGTCTCTTCGGCTGCGGCCAGCAGTCGGACTGTCCGTCCGGATACTACTGCTGGAGCAGCGACAGCCGCTGCTACGACGCGCCCGAGCCGCAGTGCGAGCCCAAGTCCTGCGACCAAGTGCTCGCCGAATTCGCGTCGCTTGGCATCGAGATCGAATGCGGGTCTCTCCCAGACGGCTGTGAGGGCTCGATCGAGTGCGGCGGCTGCCCGGAGGGAAGCGTCTGCGGAGCCAATGGGCAGAGCTTCGCCTGTGGATGCGAGGAGAACACATGCGCGAGCGTCGACGGCGGCGTCGAATGCGGGTTGGTCCCGCGACGATGCGGCGACGTCGAGGAGGCGATCTTCTGCGGCAACTGCTTCGGCGAAGAGGTCTGCCAGGAGAACCGATGCGTGTGCCCGAGCGGTGTGAACTGTGACGACGGGTGCGAAGGGCGATGCGGACCAGGCGAGGTTTGCGTCGAAGGCGAGTGCTGCGAGCCGCTGTACCCGTGCAGCCAGAATGAGTGCTCGCCTCCTGGAGGCCTGCCGGACGGCTGCGGTGGTGTGGCGAACTGCCCGCCGTGTGCAGGCGAAGGTGAGAGCTGCGTGCTCTCCGACGAGCTGATCTACGAATGCGTGGGCGATTGCACCTGCGAAGCGCAGGGCGTCGAGTGCGGCAGCGCGACGATCTGCGGCTCGCCGAAGCTCTGCGGCACCTGCGAGGACAACGGCTTCGGGGAGGGCTTCCGCTGTCAGAGCGGCCGCTGCGTCTGTGAAGACCCGTTCGAGTACAACGACGACTTCGACAACTTCAGCTTGATTTGTGGCGAGGGCACCGGCATTTCCTGCGATCAGCCCGCCTGGGGCGTCGAGGTGCAGGCCACGTTCCATCATGAAGAGGACATCGACCTCTACGCGCTCCAGGTGCTCGACTCGGACACGTCGCTCTTTGCCCACGTGAACGCCCAGTTCGGCAGCAGCGACGAGCAGTACGTGTACATGGCTTACATCTGCCCGGACGGGCAGGACGGCATCGAGTTCTGCTTCGGGCCACAAGACGAGATCGATGGCATCACGTTTTGCACGTCGGACGGCGAGAGCGTCGGCCTGGTTCGCCGGTGCGAGCCGCAGGGGCCGTTCGGTCTCGGGACGGTGCTGGTCGGCATCGAGCCGAAGGACTTCAACCAGTGCAACCCGTACGAGCTGACGATCTTGGCGACCTACACGCCCGAGCCTCCCGGAGGACTCGATCCGTCCACGTTCTGAGGGCGCCTGCGCTCGCGTTGGCTTGTCTGGCTGGGGCTGCGCCGGCCCCGCGATTCACGGATTGACTCCCGGCGTGCGGGCGGATAAGAGCCATCGCCGACATGAGCCAATATCTATTCACGTCCGAGTCCGTCACCGAGGGCCATCCCGACAAAATCTGCGACAAGGTCAGCGATTCGCTGCTCGACGCGTACCTGGCCCAGGACCCGAAATCCCGCGTTGCGATCGAAACGATGGTCAAGACGGGGTTCGTCGTTTGCGGCGGTGAGGTCACCTCCAAGGCGGTCATCGAAATCCCGAAGATCGCACGCAAGGCGATTGCGGACATCGGCTACACCGACTCGGCGATGGGCTTCGACGCCGATACCTGCGGTGTCTTAGTCGCCGTCGAGCAGCAGTCGCCCGACATCGCGCGGGGCGTGGATTCGAGCGCCACGAAGGAACAAGGCGCGGGTGACCAAGGGCTGATGTTCGGCTTCGCCGTCGACGAGACGCGGCAGCTCATGCCGATGCCGATCGACCTGTCGCACAAGCTGGCGCGCCGGCTGACGCAGGTGCGCAAGAAGAACATCATCGAGGGGCTCCGCCCGGACGGCAAGACCCAGGTCACCGTGGAGTACGAAGACGACAAGCCCGTTCGCTTCAACGCGGTCGTGGTGTCGACGCAGCACGACGAGCACATCAAGCAGAAGGCACTGCGCGAAGCGATCATCGAAGAGGTGATCAAGCCGGTCCTTCCCAGCAAGATGATCGACAAGAAGACCAAGATTCACATCAACCCCACCGGGCGCTTCGTCGTCGGCGGCCCATATGGCGACGCGGGGTTGACCGGCCGCAAGATCATCGTCGACACCTACGGTGGCATGGGGCGGCACGGTGGCGGCGCCTTCAGTGGCAAAGACCCGTCCAAAGTCGACCGCAGCGCCGCCTATTTCGCACGGTACGTGGCGAAGAACATCGTCGCATCCAAAGTGGCAAAACGATGCGAGGTCCAGGTGGCCTACGCCATAGGCGTCGCGCGACCGATGGGCGTCTACGTCACGACGTTCGGCACCGGCATCGTGCCTGACGAAAAGATCAGCAAAGCCGTCTCGAAGCTGTTCGACTTCAGGCCCGCGGCCATCGTCGAAACCCTCGACCTCCTACGCCCGATCTACGCCCCCACCGCGGCGTACGGCCATTTTGGGCGTACCGAAAAGGCGTTCACCTGGGAGCGCACCGATCGGGCCGACGAGCTCCGCGCCGCGCTCAAGCCGAAGCGCGGCCGCTAGGGCGCCGCTGCGCATCGCGCTATGCTGCCGAGCGATGGCTGAGCCGCCTCTTTCGTTGCTGTCGGGCTGGGGCCGGCACTCCGCGCTCGGGCGGGAGCGCGTCGGCGAGGATCTCGAATCGATCAGCGCCGAGGTCGGCCTGTCCCGAGGGCTCGGCCGCTCCTACGGCGACGCGTCACTTCCCCCCGAGGATCGGCCCGACGTGCTCAACACCAGGTTCGCCGACCGCATGCTTCGCTTCGACGAACAGACCGCGGTGCTCCGGGCCGAAGCGGGGCTTTCCCTCGGCGAGCTCAACCGCGTGCTGATGCCGCGCGGCTACTTCACGCCCGTGTCTCCCGGGACCAAGTACGTGACGCTCGGCGGAATGGTGGCGGCCGACGTGCACGGAAAGAACCAACACGAAGACGGGAACTTCGGGCATCACGTTCGGTCCTTGAAGATGCGCGTGGCCGACGGTCGGGTGCTCGAATGCTCGCCCGACCAGCACCCGGAGCTCTTTCGAGCCACGGTCGGCGGGATGGGGCTCACGGGTCACGTCCTCGAAGTCGAGCTCGCCATGCATCGCATTCCGTCGCAGTGGATTTGGCAGGAGAGCCGGCGAATCCGCGACATCGATGAATTCCAGGATGCCCTCGAGGAGGCCGCATCGAAGTGGCCGTACACGATGGGATGGATCGACGGCCTCGCCCGGGGCAAGAATCTCGGTCGAGGCATCTTGATGACCGGCCGCTGGGCGGAGCCAGGCGTGGCGCCCGCTCATCCGCCGAAGAGTCGGTTTCGTCCAAGCCTCCGATTCGACTGGCCGGCTTGGGTCTTGAACCCCTTCACGATTCGCGCCTTCAACGAGCTCTACTATCGCAAGCAGTGGCGCGAGCACTCGAGCGGTCTCGTCAGTCACGAGTCTTTCTACTACCCGCTCGACGCGATCCGTTCGTGGAATCGCATGTACGGCCGTCGAGGCTTCACCCAGTACCAGTGCGTCCTTCCGCGGGAGGCGGGACGGGGTTCGGCGCGGCGCGTGCTCGAGGTGCTCAGCGAGCGGGGTGGCGCATCCTTCTTGTGCGTCATCAAGGACTTCGGCCGAGAAAGCCTCGGCGTCCTTTCGTTTCCGCGCCCCGGCATCACGCTCGCCCTCGACATCGCGGTGCGGGACGACACCCAGGCGCTGATCGACGCCTTGAACGAGGCAGTGCTGAACGAGGGTGGCCGCATCTATCTCGCGAAGGATTCGTTCACCCGACGCGAGCATTTCCAGGCGATGGAAGGCACGCGCCTCGACGAGTTCGCGGCGATTCGCGACCGATGGGATCCGCACCGTGCCTTTCGCAGCGCGCAGTCGGTCCGGCTGCTGGGGGACTGAAGTGAAGGTCGCGTTTCTCGGTGCAACGAAAGGGATGGGTCGCGCCTTGGCGCGCCGTATGGCGGAGCGCGGCGATAGGCTGTGCCTCCTCGGGCGCAGCCCGGCGGACCTCGAGCGAAGCGCAACGGACCTTCGCATTCGAGGGGCGCTTCATCCGATCGCTCACGCGCGCTGCGACCTCGAAGACCCCACCACGTTTGCACCTTCGATCGAGGCGGCGCGCAGCGCGATGGACGGCCTCGACACGGTGGTGGTGACGGCAGGCATCTTTGCGAAACAGGAAGAGCTCGAGAGCGACGCGGTGCTCGCCGACCGCCTTCTGCGCGTGAACTTCGCAAACACCGTGCTGTTCTGCGAGTCCGCGAAAAACGCTCTCCTGCAGCAGGGGGGCGGAACGCTTTGCGTCTTCAGCTCGGTCGCGGGGGAGCGGGGCCGCAAGCCGGTGATCATCTACGGCGCGACCAAAGCTGGCCTCAACCGCTACTTGGAAGGGCTCGACCACAAGCATCACGCAGACGGGCTGCGCGTGATCACGGTCAAGCCTGGATTCGTCAAGACCAGCATGACGGCAGGGCTCGACCCGCCACCGTTTGCTGGCGAGCCCGACCAGGTCGCAGCACGCGTGCTGCGCGCGATGGACCGAGGAACGCCAGTGGTCTACGCGCCCTCGGCCTGGCAGCTCATCATGGCGATCATTCGCGCTCTCCCGAGGATGATCATGCGCCGCCTGAGCTTCTAGGGTTGGCCTCGATGAATGCGCGGACGTCCGGTCGCGTCGCTCGGTAGGCGGCCAGCAGGTGAAGTGCCGCGCTGAGCGAGCCGACCACCACTACACCCATCACGAGCTGGGGAAGGGTTGCCCCGGCGTCCACCGGGACGAAGCTCATCTTGATGTGCCAGGCGAGCGCCGCGGTATTGGCGGCGATCCACAGAAGCTTCGCGACGACGGCCTGACGAATCCACCACTGGGCGAGCTTCCGCCGCCAGCTCAAGAGAAAGCTGCCAACCAGGATCAGCACCGACACGACCACGTTGGCCGCCGCCATCGGGCGTCGGTAGGGGTTGGTCACGCGCGCTTCGAAGAGCTGCGCGTCGACGCCGGTGAGCTCGGGGTCGCGCAGAGGGGCGAGAGAGAGGTCGTATGCACCTCCGAGAAGCCCGGCAATCCCCAGCATCGTCAGCAGCGTCGATGTCATCAAGATCGCGATGATGACCTTTCTTTCGTCCGATTCGCCTGCCATTACCGCGTCGGCTCGTTGTACCCTGGCAGATGGGCCCGATCGACCCCAAAAACGATAGATAGTTCATGACCGTCGAAGTCACACGCTCGAGCGTTTTCGCAGACACCCATGTGCCGGACGACTTCACAGCCGATCGCATCCGTTGGCTGATCACGCTTCGTTGGATCGCCATGGCCGGCGTACTCGTCGCGACGGGTTTCGTTCTCGCCGGTCGGTTCCCCGGGGTGGCGTGGCCCGTGCTCTTGCTCGTGGCGCTCGCGGGCAGCACCTACAACGTGATCCTGATGCTTCGCACTCCGGGGCCTCGGGCCGGCAAACGCGCCGCGGTTTCGCAAGCACTCGTCGACCTCGTCATGTTGACCATCGTTCTTTGGGCGGCCGGCGGCATTTCGTCTCCGTTCATCGGCTTCTACGTGTTTCACCTCGCGCTCATCGGAATTCTCGGCGGTCCGGGCGCAACCCTCGTGGCGACGGCCGCGGCGTTTGCCGGGGCGGGATTTCTCGCGCTCACCGAGTGGATCCCGGCTCTGAGGATTGGACTTTGGGACCCCGAGCCGCCGTGGGACACGATTGCAAACGTCGCGGCGTTCACCGCAACGGTTGGCGCGGCAGCGTACGTCGTCCTCCATGCCGTGCGCGAGCTTCGCCACCGCGAGCGCGAGCTCTCGACCGCACGTGACCAAGCGGAGCTCGAGTATCAGGTGATCTCGAACACTCTCGACGAGCTCGAGGCGGGCCTCGAGGTCGTGTCCCCCGATGGGCGCATCGAGTGGAGAAACCGCCTCGCAGACATGCTCGCCCCGGACTCGGGCTCCAACGGCGAATGGGAATGCCCGGTTGCCGCGCGCGGGTGCGAGACTGAGCCGGCGGGCCTTTGTCCGGTGTGGCGCGCTCGCGACGAAGGCGTCGAGGCGAGGTGCCGTTTCGCCGCGGGCGCCCGTTCGTACGAGATGCTCTCCTTTCCTCTGGCGTCACGCGAGGACGACGCCCGGCGAATCATGAATCTCTACGTCGACCGAACGCAGCTCATGCTCGCCGAAAGGCGTCTCCTGTTGGCCGAGCGCCTGGCGAGCCTCGGCCGGGTCGCGCAGGGCGTCGCGCACGAGCTGAATACGCCGCTCGCGACCATTCGCACGCTCGCGTCCGACATGCGCGAGGCGATTCGGGCGCTCGGAGGAGACCAGGCGCTTCAATCCGACCTGGCCGAGTCGGCTGCCTTGATCCGCGACGAGACGGAGCGGCTCGGGCGCATAACGCACTCGTTGCTGACCGGGGGGAGTCTCCCCCGGCTGCGCTTGGACGAGGCGGCGCCGCTTGCCGCCATCGTCGAGCGGGCACGAGCGCTGGTTTTCGCCGGGACGCGAGAAGGTGGCCCCGAGCTTCTGGTGAGCGACGCCGTAGGGGAGATCGCAGTTGCGGCCGACCCCGATCGGCTGCTGCAGGTGCTCGTCAACGTGCTGCAGAACGCCGCCGACGCGAACCGGGAGGCTGGCGGGAAACGCGTTTGGCTTTCGGCCGAGCGAAGAGGCTCCACCGTGGAGATCAAAGTCGACGATGAAGGCGCCGGCATCGACCCAGAGATCGAAGGGCGGCTCTTCGAGCCGTTCGCGACGACGAAGCCACCTGGCGAAGGGACGGGTCTGGGCCTTTATGCGTCGTACATGCTCGTCGAGACGATGGGAGGCGAGCTGACTCTCGAGAACCGTCGAGAGGGCGGCGCTGCAGCTCGCATTCGCCTTCGCGCCGGAACGCAGTCGCTTGCCAAAGACTCCACGGTGCCTCACCGTGCGCGGTGGCAATGACCGGTAGCGTGCTGATCATCGACGACGATGACGCCTTTCGCTTCGCGATGGCCAAAGCGTTGCGCCGGGGAGGCTACGCGGTCGCCGAGGCGAGCAGCGGAGAAGCTGCCGTCGAGGTGCTCACCAACAACACTCCGCCCGACGTCGCGCTGCTCGACCTCAAGATGAAGGGCATCGGTGGTCTCGAGGTGCTTCGTCGATGCGGCCCGACCCCCACGAGCGTGATCGTCCTGACCGGCCACGGCACGGTGAAAGCCGCCGTCGAGGCGATGCAGCTCGGCGCGTTTTCGTTTCTCGAAAAGCCCGTGGACGCGGAGATGTTGCGGCCCCTTCTCGAGCAGGCGCTGGTCGAGCGCGGTCGTCCCGACCCCGGCGGCGTGGCGCAGGCTCCGCCGCTCGTCGGGCCGAGCGAGGCGATGGACCAGGTGCGGGAGTTCGTTCGCACGGTGGCGCCCACCGACGAAACCGTGCTCGCGTTCGGCGAAACCGGCACCGGAAAAGAGATCGTCGCCCGGCAAATCCACGCACAGAGCACGCGCGCAGAGCGACCGTTCGTCGCGATGAATGCAGCCTGCGTCCCTCGTGAGCTCTTCGAGAGCGAGCTGTTCGGCCACAAGCGGGGTGCCTTCACCGGTGCGCAGCAAGACCGCCAGGGCCTTTTCCGCGAAGCCGACGGCGGAACGCTGTTCATCGACGAGCTCGCCGAGCTTCCTCTCGAGAGTCAGGCCAAGCTCCTTCGCTCGATCGAAACCAAAACCATCAGGCCCGTAGGCGACTCGGGGGAGCTCGAGGTCGACGTGCGCATCGTCGCGGCGACCAACAGAGACCTCTGGGCGGAGACGCAGGCCGGGCGTTTCCGTGAAGACCTCTACTTTCGCCTGCAAGTGTTTCCGATTCTAATTCAACCTCTACGGGACCGCCCCGACGACATCGAACCGCTCGCACACCACCTTCTCGAGCGGCTCGGAAAGGAAGACGTCGCTCTCGACGACGAGTCGGTCGCTGCGCTTCGCGAGTACGATTGGCCAGGGAACGTGCGCGAGCTGCTCAACGTCCTCCGGCGCGCATCACTGTTCGCAATTTCGAGCGAGGTCGACGCCGATTTGATCCGGCGGATGGTCGCGGCCAGCGTGTTTGGAAACGCCCGCGAGTCCACCCCGCCCGAAGACCCTTCAGAAACCAGCCGCACGAGCCTAGCCGACGTCGAACGCTCCCACATCGAACGCATCCTGCGCGAAAAAGAAGGCAACATCACCAAGGCCGCAGCGGCGCTGGGCATCGACCGAAGGACGCTGCAGCGAAAGCTGCGGTCCTACGGCATCGAAGCGCAGTAAGGACGGGTCGGAAAAAAAGGGATACGAGACTCCGTCGAACGGGGCGGCCTGCAAAGGTGGCCGGTAGCACTGGTGGGCTCAGGCCACGCACGCCGCCCCTCGGCCCTCGCGTCCAAGTGGCGGTGGTTGCACGCATGGCCACTTGGCACTCGGGACGTCGACTCCGCCTCATATCCCTTTTTTTCCGCCCCTCTGTACGTCGCAGGTTTGATAATTGGGGTCAGGGTTAACCCTTTCCAAAAGGTGCCTGACCCCCTTTTCCTGGCAACCACCCCTACGGCAGTGGAGGCGCGGCGCCATCCGCCCCAGTCTTGGCAAGACCTGGAAGCCGCAGCCAAAGAGGGCGCAGGAGGAGGCCCGGAGCTCCTGCGCGGCCAA
>CAJIBU010000111.1_pt1 | contig 30305 bp, 26 predicted proteins | sample 9199451 | NCBI WGS metagenome assembly CAJIBU01 (sample SAMEA7708315, study PRJEB35096) | sediment metagenome | biome: marine neritic benthic zone biome [ENVO:01000025]; feature: sediment [ENVO:00002007]; material: shallow marine sediment [ENVO:03000034] sea grass bed [ENVO_01000059] ... | reverse complement strand
GGCGCGTCCCACGGACGGATCACGTCTTGTCCCGGGGCGAGGTCCGGCAGCTCCTCGAGGTTCTGTCGAAGCGTCTTGCCCGTGACCGTCATGCAGTCGCCGTGGATCGCGCCTCGGGCGAGAAGGTAGCGAAGCACGGCGGGCGTGCCGCCGACGTGGTGCAGGTCCTCCATCACGTACTGGCCGCTCGGCTTCAAGTCGGCGAGGAACGGTACGCGGTCGCTCACCGCCTGGAAGTCGTCGAGCGCCAGGGGGACGTCCACCGCCCGCGCCATTGCAATCAAATGAAGCACCGCGTTCGTGGAGCCTCCGAGCGCCATGACGGTCACCATCGCGTTTTCGAACGCCTCGCGAGTCATGATGTCGCGCGGCTTGATGTCTCTTTCGAGGAGCAAGCGAATCGCGGCCCCGGCGCGAAGGCACTCCTCCTGCTTTTGCGGGTCTTCGGCCGGCGTGGACGCGCTGTACGGAAGGGACATGCCCATCGCCTCGATCGCCGAGGCCATGGTGTTGGCGGTGTACATGCCGCCGCAAGCGCCTGCGCCAGGGCAGGCGTTCTGAACGATGTCGAGCCGCTTGGTCTCGTCGATCGACTCGGCGAGGAGCGCGCCGTACGACTGAAACGCAGAAACGATGTCGAGCTTTTCGCCTTCGCTTCCTCGGCCGGCGCGGATCGTCCCCCCGTAGACCATCAGCGCGGGCCGATTCAGCCGGCCCATCGCGATGATGCACCCGGGCATGTTTTTGTCGCACCCCGGAATCGAGATGTTCGCGTCGTACCACTGCGCGCTCATCACCGTTTCGATCGAATCGGCGATCAGGTCGCGCGACTGAAGCGAGTAGCTCATGCCGTCGGTGCCCATCGAGATGCCGTCGGACACGCCCACCGTGTTGAAGCGCATGCCGACCATGCCCGCCTCGACGACCCCTCGCTTGACCACGGCCGCGAGGTCGTTGAGGTGCATGTTGCAGCTGTTGCCGTCGTACCAGACCGCTGAGATCCCCACCTGCGCTTTGTCCATGTCGGCGCGCGTGAGGCCCGTCGCGTGGAGCATCGCCTGCGAGGCGCCCTGGGAGGGCGGCTGGGTGATTCGGCAGCTGTACTTGTTCAGTTTGGCGCTCATTGGGGCCCGGGAGTCTAGCACCGGCCTCGGTTTCCTTGACGGGGGGCTTCGTTGAGCCTACGTCCGTTCAAGAAAATTTGAACAAACTGAGTCTTGCGAATGCCAACCGCCGCCGCAGAGCAGCAAAACCCGAGTAATTCCGACCCCGTCTGGCGTGAGCCAGAGCTGCGTGCCGCCGACGCGATGGGGCGCCTGATGGAGTTTTGGGGCTTTCGGCGCCACATGGGACGCATCTGGACCATCCTCTATCTTTGTCCCGAGCCGATGACCACCGCCGAGCTCGCCGAAACCCTTCAGCTCAGCAGCAGCGCCGTCAGCCTTTCACTCGGCGAGCTGGTGCGATGGGGCGCCGTCCGCAAGACGTGGCGTCCTGGTGAGCGCAAGGATTTCTATCACGCGGAAAGCAGCGTGTGGAAGCTGCTGCGGCGCGTGTACGAGCGCCGCGAGCTCAACTTGATTCGCGAAGCGATCGACGCGTTTGCCGATGCGCAGCGAGACCTCGACGCGACCCGCAGCGATCTGCCCGCCGCCGAAAGGCGCCGCGTCGACTTCATGCGCAAGCGTCTTTCGAAGCTGGGCGCGCTCTCGCGCGCTGGCGAGAGGCTGGTGCAAATGCTCGTCGCCGGCCGCATCATCAACCCAGCCGAGCTTTTATCGGCGGAGGACCAGGACTGATGGGCAACCGCGCTCCAGTCGGAGGCGACCGATGTCGTTGATCGCGGCGGTACGGTCGAGCCAGTCGAGGGACGTCCTCACGAGCCTTCGGGCCGTTTGCGACTCGCAGGGCCTCGACGACCTCTCCGCGCATCTCGGGGAGCTCGCGGACTTGGTCAAGTGGGACATGGGCGCCCTCGAACAGGGCATCCAAAGCGTCCCCACCGGCGACAGCGTCGTTCACAAGAGCGCGCATCATCTGTTGACGATCGCCGGCAAGCGCCTGCGTCCGATGTGCGTGGTTCTCGCCTCGCAGCTCGGGGACGGCCTCGACGACAAGACGCGCGAGTTCGGCGTCGCGGTGGAGCTCGTTCACTGCGCGACATTGCTTCACGACGACGTGGTGGACGACGGCGACCGGCGTCGCGGAGAGCCCGCGGCGCGCACGCTCTACGGCAACGCGGCGTCGATTTTCGCCGGCGACTGGCTCTTGATCGACGCGCTCCGCCGTGTTCGCGCGGCCGAGCTCTCAGATGTTCTGACGCGTCTTCTCGACATCATCGACGAGATGATTTTCGCCGAGGCGATTCAGCTCGAAAACCGAGGTCGCATCGACTCCCGCATGCGAACGTACATGCGCGTAGTCGAGGGCAAGACCGCAGCGCTCTTTCGCTGGGCGATGTACGCTGGGGCGCGCGCGGGGGGCCTCGACGAAGACGCCTGTCGGGCGCTCGAAGAGTATGGGCTTCACCTGGGCATTGCGTTTCAGCTCGTGGACGACTACCTGGACTACGCGGGGGACGGGTCGGCGATCGGCAAATCACCGCTCACCGACCTCCGGGAAGGCAAGATGACCCATCCCATCCTCGTCGCGCTCGAGCGCGATCCGTCGCTGAAGGACACGCTCGACGAGCTGGTGCGCGCGACCGATGGCATTCCCGAGGCGCCGCGAGCCCGTCTCATGCAGGCGCTCGAGCACACCGGCGCGCTCGAAGCGACGCGCGAGCTCGCAATCCACGAAGCCGAAGCTGCGTGCGAGGCGCTCCGCGGCCTCCCGCCGAGCCGCGCGAAAGATGCACTTTACACGGTGGCTCAGGCCACCGTTCACCGGGAGTCCTAGCGAGAGAAAAGAGAGAGGCATCGATGTCCAAGCAAGAACCACCGGTGACGAGTCGAATCCCGGGCTTTTACCGAGAGCACGTGGAGAAGAGGCTCCGCATCATGATCGAAACCGGGTTGCTCTCGAGCGATTCGATTCGGCATCTCGAAGACGACGGGCGGCTCACGCTCGAGGTCGCCGACCGCATGAGCGAGAACGTGATCGCCGTTCACGGGCTTCCTCTCGCGGTCGCGCTCAACTTTCGCGTCAACAACAACGACGTGCTCGTGCCGATGGCGGTCGAAGAGCCCTCAGTCGTGGCCGCGGCTTCGAACGCGGCTCGCCAAGTTCGCATGACGGGCGGCTTCTTCGGTGAAGCCACCGCGCCCATCATGACCACGCAGGTTCAGTTCGACGACGTACCGAATCCGCACGAAGCCAAGACGCGCATCGAAGCGCAGCGCGATCTGATTTTTCAAATCGCCGACGAGGCGATTCCAGGCATGGTGAAGCGAGGCGGTGGCGCTCGGGACCTCGACGTGCGCGTGCTCGACGAGAACGACGGCGTGCTGGTCGTGCACCTCTACGTCGACGTCGGCGACGCCATGGGCGCCAACGTCGTCGATGCCGTTGCCGAGGCGGTCGCGCCGCGCATCCACGAGCTGACCGGGGGCACGGTCGGGCTTCGCATCTTGAGCAATCTTCCGATGCGCCGCCGGGTCCGCGTCCAATGCGACGTCAGCGTCGACGCCCTCGGGGGCCCGGAGCTCGCTGACGGCATCGTCAAGGCAAGCCGCTTTGCCGAGCTCGACCCGTTCCGCGCGGTCACCCACAACAAGGGCATCATGAACGGCATCGACGCGGTCGCGCTCGCAATGGGGCAAGACTGGCGCTCCATCGAAGCCGGCGCTCACGCGTTTGCGGCGGTGGAAGGCACCTACAAGCCGCTCGTCGTCTGGACTCGCACCGACAGCGGCATCCACGGCGAGCTCGACATGCCGATGGCCGTCGGCACGGTTGGGGGCTCCACGAGAGTGCATCGCGGCGTTCGAGCCGCCTTCGAGCTCATGAGCGTCCGCAACGCGGGCGAGCTCGCCATCGTGATGGGCGCGGCCGGCATGGCGTCGAATCTTGCCGCTCTTCGCGCTCTTGCGGGCGAGGGCATTCAGCGGGGCCACATGCGCCTTCACTCCCGGAAGCAGGACCTCAGGGACCGTCCGGAGGCGAAGAAAGTCGAGCGAGGCAGGTCGTGAGCGAAACCGCCCCACAGCCCGCGCCAGGCTCTGGTGAGATGTTCGACCAGATCGCGGGCCGGTACGACTTTTTGAACCGGGTGATGTCGATGGGCATCGACCAGTCGTGGCGGCGCAAGACGGTCGCCGCGATGGAGCTTCCTTCGAACGCTCGCGTCTTGGACCTCGCGACCGGCACCGCCGACCTCGCGCTGATGATCGCGCGCCTCCACCCCGACGCGCGAGTCACCGGCAGCGACCCGTCGAGCCGCATGCTCGAAATCGGCGCCGACAAAGTCTCTCGCGCAGGATTGAACGACCGCGTCGACCTCGAAGTCGGCGACGCACAGGCACTTCCTTTCGACACCAACACGTTCGACGGCTGCTGCATCGCCTTTGGGATTCGAAACGTCCCGGACCGCGGCGCGGCGCTTCGCGAGATGGCGCGCGTGACCAAGCCGTCCGGCCGCGTGGCCGTGCTCGAGCTCGGTGAGCCGAGCGTCGGCTGGCTCAGCCCGGTCGCTCGCTTTCACGTTCGAAAGGTGATCCCCCGATTGGGCGGCATGCTCTCGGGCTCCCGCGAGTATCGCTACCTCCAGAAGTCGATCGCGGCGTTTCCGCCCGCTGACGAGTTCGTCGAGCAGATGAACGACTGTGGTCTGCGCGTGCTCGAGGCGAAGCCGCTGACGTTTGGCGCGTGCACGCTGTTCGTCGCCGAGCCGACGGAGGCGCAGCCATGAGGTCCCAAAGCGCCGCGTTCGAGCTGGCGGGCGCCCCCTCACGCGAGGCGTCGCGCGCGCTTCTCGAGCAAAGTCTCCGCGAGCACCTCGGCTCGGCCGCCCACCTCATCGTGACGGTGCCCGCGCCCGTCGCGCCGGCAGACGCGCTGCTTCGCGCGTTTCCCCAAGAGGCGAGCATGCTCTGGGACCCGCCGCGAAGCGCCGCGTGCTCCGGCCTCGGCGTTGCCAAGACGATGCGGACAGAGGGCCGGTCGCTCGAGCGCTTTTTCGACGAGGCCGTGGTCGTGGCCGACTCGGCGGGCCCGGCGCCGCGGTTCTTTGGCGGCGCTGCGTTTTCGGAAGGCGCCGCGAGCGACGAGCCGTGGGATGCGTTTGGAGACGGCTTTCTCATGCTGCCCACGTGGACCTATCAGGTCGGCGACCGGGCTTGGCTGTCTCTCGCTCTGTCGGGTGAGGCGGACGCGGAGCGTCTTCTCGATGCGTTTGATTCGATCTGGCAGAGCCTCGAACGTCCGATCGGGGTGATCCCCTCGCCGGTCTCGGTGCGCGTCGTCGACGAAGGCGACCTTCAGACCTGGACCCGGCAAGTGGAAGACATCCGCACGCAGATCCGCGACGGCGCGTTCGAGAAGGTGGTCGCCGCGAGGCACTGTGTCGTCGAGCTCGACGCTGGCGCCGGCGCCCTCGACGTGCTCAAGCGGCTCGAAGAGCGCTTTTCCGGCTGCACCCGCTTTGCGCTCTGGCGCGGCGACTCGGTCTTCATCGGCGCTACGCCAGAGGTTCTGATCTCCCGGCGCGGCCCCGCGGTGCTCAGCGAGGCGCTCGCGGGTTCCACCGTGCGCGGCGAAGGCGCCCGCATGCTCGAAAGCAAAAAAGAGCGCGAGGAGCACCAGCTCGTCGTTCGAGCGATCCTCGATGCGCTCCGCCCGTTCTGCGATTCGCTCCACTGTGCGCGCGAGCCCAGCATTCGGGAGCTTCCCAACGTGCTGCACATGCAGACCCCCATCGAAGGCCACCTCCGCGACCCGGCCCACGTGCTGTCGCTCGTGGAGGCGCTCCACCCGACCCCGGCCGTCGGCGGTGTGCCCACATCGGAGGCGATTCGGTGGATCGACGAGCACGAGCCGATGGCGCGAGGCTGGTATAGCGCGCCGGTCGGCTGGGCGGATGCGTCGGGAGACGGCGAGTTCGTCGTCGCGCTCCGCTCGGGCCTTCTTCGCGACGGCAAAGCGTGGGTCTACGCAGGCGCCGGCATCATGGCCGACTCCGATCCCGACGCCGAGTACGCGGAGACCGAGCTCAAGATGCAAGCGCTTCTAGGAGCGCTCCATGGGGACAGCCGCTGACCTACAGAGCGGGTGGGCGCGCCTCGCGGTGCGATGCCTCGTTCTGTCCGGCGTCCGGCATGCGGTAATCAGCCCGGGCTCGCGCTCGACGCCGTTCACCGTCGCGGCTCTCGAAGAGCCCTTGCTTCGATGCGTGAGCGCGCTCGACGAGCGAGCCGGCGCGCACTTCGCCCTCGGCCAGGCGCGAGTGACGGGTGTGCCGTCTCTCTTGATCTGCACCTCGGGGAGCGCGCCGGCGAACTATTTCCCCGCCGTGGTCGAAGCCGGCGAGGCGGGGCTTCCGCTGATCGTGCTTTCGGCGGACCGCCCGCCCGAGCTGCTTCACTGCGGCGCAAGTCAAACCACCGATCAAATCGACCTCTACGGACGCCACGCCCGGTTCTTCGCGCAGCTCGGTGAGCCGCGCGCCGACGCGGAGAGCCTGGTCGCGCTTCGGCGGACCGTGTTGCGCGCCGCGCTCGACTCCCGCGGCCCGCGGCCAGGGCCGGTTCATCTCAACGCGCAGGCACGAAAGCCTCTCGAGCCACACCCGGGCGGCGCCGCGGCAACCGAGCTTCGCGAGCGGGTCGATCGAATCTGCGAGACGCCGGTAGAGGCGTACGCGGCCGCGGAGGTCGACCCGAACGCCGTGCAGGCGGTGGCCAGCGTTCTCGACGGGGCGAAGCGCCCGCTCGTCCTTTGCGGTCCAATGCACCCCTGGGAGGCCCCCGCGCTTGGTGAGCTTCAAGCACTCTGCGCGCGCGCTTCGCTGCTGCTCGCCTCGGAAGCCGCTGGGCAGGCGCGTTTTGGTGAGGGCGGGTCGGCTGTGCTCGGGGCCTTCGACACGCTTTGGCGAACGACTGCGGGCCGAGAGGACCTCGCGCCGGACGCGGTGCTGCAGCTCGGCGCCCATCCGGTGTCGAAGGGCTGGGAGGAGCTCTGTGCCTCGGCGCGCATCGTCCGAATCGCCGCGCACCCGTGGGCGTGGATCGACCCCGACTCGTCCACGAACATGGTGATTCGCGCGCCGCTTCCTGGCCTGGTGCAAGCGCTTTCGGCTGCGCTCCGGCCCGGGCGCAGGGACGGGCGGTATTTCGAGGCGATGCGCGCGGCCGAAGACGCCGCTTGGCGGGCGGCCGACACGCTTCTCGACGCGGCCGGCGACCAGCTCACCGAAGGTGGAGTCGCCCGCGCCGTGCGCGACTGCGCCCCGGAGCACAGCGCGCTCGTGCTGGGGAACAGTCTCCCGATTCGCAACTTCGACACGTGGGCTCCGCCGAGCGAGTCCGCGATTCGCGTTTTTTCGCAGCGGGGGGTGAGCGGCATCGACGGGGTGGTGTCCGGCGCGGCCGGCGTGGCGAGCACGGGCGCGTCGAGTCACACCACGCTGTTGGTCGGCGACGTCAGCTTCCTGCACGACACGAACGGCCTGCAGCTCGCGTCTCAGTCGTCGTCGCCGATCGTCATCGTCGTGGTGAACAACCGGGGCGGGCGGATCTTCGAGCAGCTCCCGATCGCGCGAGACGGGGACCCGGCCTGGCTTCCCTTCTTCACGACACCGCACGACGCGAGCCTTGCCGGAGCCGCGTCGATCTATGGATGCGCCTTCGAGCGCGCGGCTTCCGTGTCCCGCCTGCGCACGGCGCTGTCGGCCGCGCATGGGCGAGTAGGCTGCACCGTGATCGAGGCTGTGGTGCCACGGAGGGGCTCGGCCGAACAAAACACAGCGCTCCGAGTCGAGGTCGAGCGCACGCTTCGGCGCGAGGGGGCTTGATGTGGCTCTTCGTCCACGGCTTCACCGGCGCTCCGCAAAGCTGGTCCATTGATTCGCAGCGAGCCGTCGCGGCGCCGTGGCTCTTCGGTCATGGGCACGCATGGAAGGAGAGGGGGGTCGCGTCGTTCGACGACGAGGTGTCCCGGCTGGCGGAGCTTGCGGCGGAGCACGCTCGGCCGCGCCTCCTCTGCGGCTACTCGCTTGGCGCACGCCTCGGCCTCGGCGCACTCGTCGCCCATCCCGACCTGTTCGACGGCGCGGTGCTCGTCGGGGTGCATCCAGGGCTCGAGGACGACGACGCTCGCGCCGCACGCCGGCGATCGGACGCCGATCTCGCCGCGCGGCTTCGCACCGATGGCCTCGAGGCGTTCGTTCGCCACTGGGAGTCGCTGCCGCTCTTCGAAACGCAGCGCGCACTCCCCGCTGCGGCGCGCGAGCGCCAGCGGTCGATTCGGCTCGGCCACACGCCCGAAGGGCTCGCGCGTTCGCTCGAGGTGCTCGGCCTGGCGGAGATGCGGAGCTATTGGAGCTCCATCGGCGCGATCCAGTGTCCGGTCACGCTCGTCGCCGGGTCGCTCGATTCGAAGTTCTCGAAGCTCGCGTGGACCCTTGCGGCCGGAATGTCGCAATTCGACGTCGAGGTCGTGCAGGGCGTGGGCCACAACGTCGTGCTCGAAGCACCGGACGCGATCGGCCGCATCCTCGAGCGATCTTCCAAGCGGGTGCTCGCGTGACTGACGTTCGGCCCGGCTCGGCCCGTGCATGGCTCCTGGCAGCGCGCCCGAAGACGCTCACCGCCGCCTTTGCGCCCGTCGCCGTTGGCACCGCCTGCGCGTGGCGCGCCGGCGGGTTTCGATGGGAGGCGGCGCTCGCCGCGCTTGCAGGCGCGTTTCTGATTCAAATCGCCACCAACTTCGCGAACGACCTGTTCGACTTCCAAAAAGGGGCCGACACGGAGGAGAGGCTCGGCCCGGTTCGAGCGGCGCAGGCCGGACTGTTGACCGAAGCACAGCTTCGACTCGGCATCGTCGTCACGCTCTCGCTCGCGCTCGGCGTCGGGGTCTACCTCACGTGGCTCGCGGGCCCGGCGGTCGTGGCGATCGGCCTCGCGTCGATCGCTGCCGGCCTCGCGTATACCGGCGGACCGTTTCCACTCGCATACAACGGTCTTGGCGACCTGTTCGTCATGCTCTTTTTCGGTTTCGTCGCCGTCTGCGGCACCGCGTATGTGCAGGCGCTCTTCGTGCCGAGGCTCGCATGGGTCGCAGCCGTTCCGATTGGCGCCCTCGCGACCGCCATTCTCGTGGTCAACAACGTCCGCGACTTCGAGGGCGACGCACGGGCGCACAAGAAAACCCTCGTGGTGCGTTTCGGGCGACAGTTCGGCGTCCGAGAGTACGCTTTGCTGATGGTGGCCGCGTACGCCGCGCCTGTCGCGATCTTCTCGCTCGGTTGGGCTGGGCCCTGGGTGCTCTTGCCCTGGCTCACGGTTCCGACGGCGGCTCGGCTGTCGCGCTCGGTCGCAGAGGATCGCGGCGTCGCGCTCAACGGGACGCTCGCCGGCACGGCGCAGCTTCTTTCGGTGTACGGGGTTCTCTTCTCTGCAGGGATCGCGCTGTGATCGAGCTCCACGCGCAGATCGACCTCGTCGAGGGGACGCTGGCCGCGCCGCTCAGCGCAAACCTCGAAGAGCGTTCGAAGCGCGCGTTCGTCCTCCTGACGCTGATGCGGAACGACGGCACCGTCGGCGTGGGGGAGGCGTCTCCGCTCCCGGGGTATTCACCCGACCGCATGGACGACGTGCTCCCTGAGCTTCGAGCTCTCGCGGATGCGCCGATCGTGGTCGACGCGCTCGAGAGCCCAAAGGTGATTCTACAGCAGGCGTTTTCGCGTCACGACGTGCAGCAGCCCTCGTCGCGATTTGCGCTCGAGGCCGCGCTGCTCGATTGGCTTGGCCGGAGCCGGGGCGTGCCGGTCCACCGCCTGCTCGCCGTCGAGTCACCGCAGGCCGGTATCCCGATTGCAGATTTGATGCCGAGCGAGAGCCCCTCGACGTGGCCCGAGCGCGCGGATTCGCTCGTCGCCGGCGGCGCGACGCACGTCAAGCTCAAGGTCGGCGCGGACCTCGACGGCGAAGTTCCGGCGCTCGAAACGATCCGGCAGAGCCACCCCCGACTCGGTATTCGGCTCGACGGCAATCGCCGAATCGCAGTTGAAGCCCTCCGGCGGCACGCGACCAGGCTCGAGGCGCTCGCCCTCGACCTGTTCGAGGAGCCGGTTGCGGTGGCGGAGTGGCCGCATGCCCTCGGCCTCCCTCTGCCGCTGGCGCTCGACGAGAGCCTACGCGATCGATCGCTTGCCGAGCCTCTGCTCGACAGCGGGCGAATCCGAGCCGTCGTGCTCAAGCCAACGGTGCTCGGCGGTTTGGCGGCGTCGCTCGAGCTCGCCGAGCTCGCGGCAGCCCGCGGTGCCGAGCCCGTCGTCTCGCATACGTTCGACGGTCCGGTCGCCCGAGCCGCTTCCGCCGAGCTCGCGCTCGTCCTCGGTGGTGATCGCGCGGCTGGTCTCGGCGTTCATCCCGCTCTCGATCTTTGGCCGCCGCATCGCATCGCGGCGATCGAGGGCCGTCGAATCGAGCCCCACGACGCGCCAGGCCTAGGTCTGGACTTTCCCGGGGACCCCGATGCGTGAGCTCAGCGTCAGCGCGGCGGCCGAGGAACACCCCGATCGCGCGTGCCTGATCGCAGAGGGGCGGCTCTTTCCCTTCGCCGAAGTCGCGACGCGCGTTCGTTCTGCGGTGACCGCGCTCCGTGACAGAGGCATCGAGCGCGGCGATCGCGTGGCGCTCGTTCCGCGCGCCGACGTCGACTCGGTCGTTTGGCTCTACGCGCTCTTCGAGCTCGGCGCGCCTGCCGTGCTGCTCCACCCACGCCTCACCGAGCGAGAGCGACAGGCGCTGATGCGAGCTGCTGCGCCGAGGTACGCGATCGAGGAGCCGGCGCCCGGCGGAGATCCCTCGCAGAGCCTTCCCGCTCCGAGCGAGCCGCCTCCGAGCGAGACCCTCGCGGTGGTCTTCACGTCGGGCTCGAGCGGCGCTTCGCGAGGATCACGACTGTCGCGCGCCGCGTTCGTTGCAGCCGAAGTCGCACACGCCAAGCGCCTCGGTTGGGAGGAAGACGACCGCTGGGCGCTCTTCATGCCGCCGGCGCACGTCGGCGGCCTTTCGATCCTGACCCGCTCCTTGATCGCGAGACGATGCGTCGTGCTAGGCCCGCCCGGCTTCGACGCGCGCACGGTCACCGAGGTCCTCGAGCGCGACCGCGTCACGCTGTGCAGTCTCGTCCCAACCATGCTCCAGCGCCTGCTCGACCTCGAGCCCGCCTGGTCGCCAGCGCCCTTCCTCCGCGCGGTGCTCGTCGGCGGGGCGCACTATCCGGCGGCGCTTCGCGAGCGGGCAGAGCGGCGCGCGGTTCCGGCGCTCGCAACGTACGGCTGCACCGAGGCCTGCTCACAGGTCGCGACGCAAAGCCCTTCGCAGCGCGGCACCCCCGGTTCGGGAACGCCGCTGCCGGGCGTCGAGGTGCGAATCGATCGGGGGGAGATAGAGGTGCGCGGGCCGACGCTCATGGACGGCTATCTCGGCGAAGAGCACGACGACCAGTGGCGAACCGGCGACGGATGGCTCCGCACCGGCGACCTCGGCTCGTGGCTCGGTGACGGGCAGCTCGACGTCCACGGGCGCAAGGACGACCTCATCGTGACCGGCGGCGAAAACGTCGCGCCCCAGGAAGTGGAGGCTTGGCTTCAAACGGTGCCCGGGGTGGAAGCGGCATGCGTCTTCGGGGTGCCGAGCGACGCCTGGGGGCACGAGGTGGCCGCGGCGCTGGTCGTCGACTCGTCCGCGTACGACCGGCGCTTGCTCGCCGAACGGCTCGCCGCCGAGCTCGCAGCGCACAAGCGTCCCAAGCAGACCTGCCTCGTCGACGACCTTCCGCTGAACCGAAGCGGCAAGGTCGACCGCTCGCGCGTCCGGGCGCTCTGCAAGGGCCGGCTCGCGCCGTTTTAGCGGAGTGCGCTGACACGATTTCTGCTACGGTCTGCGCGAAGCGGGAGGGCTCATGGTAGACCAAGTCAACGCGTCTCACATTCTACTGATGTATGCAGGCTCGGAGCGTTCCTCCGCGACCCGCAGCAAAGCCGAAGCCGAGGCTCAAATCGCCAGCATCGCGCAGGAGCTCGAGTCGGGCGGCGATTTCGCGGCGCTCGCGCGACAGCACTCCGACTGCGGTTCGGCGCAGGCGGGCGGAGACCTGGGCGCGTTCGGTCGCGGTCAGATGGTGAACGCGTTCGAGGAGGCCGCTTTTGCGCTCGGGGTCGGCGAGACCAGCGTGGTCGTCGAAACCCCGTTCGGGTTTCACATCATCCGACGCACCGGCTGAAGCCGCGCCTATATTCCGGCGAGATACTGCTCGACGATCGGCCCGTAGCCTTCTCGAAACGTCGGGTATTCGAAGCGGTAGCCGGTCTCGCGGATTCGCGCGTTTCGGCAGCGCTTGTTGAATCGTTCGGTCGCTCCACGAGGCGGCTCGGGCACGCCAAGCTTCTTTGCGAGCCACGCAACCACCTCGGCGGTCTTTGCCGGCTCGTCGTCGGTGCCGAGGTAGAGCCCTTCGACGCGCGGGACGCGCATCAGGTGGTGGAGCACGCCAGCGCAGTCCTCGACGTGGATGCGATTGGTCCAGCTCTCGGTCGCCGTTGCTTCCCGCTCGTAGACTTTTCGCACCAGCCGGGTGCGCCCGGGCCCGTAGATGCCCGAAAGCCTCACACTAACCCCGGTCTCGGGCGCGTCCGCGACGACGGCTTCCGCGTCGAGCAGGATGCGGCCGTTGAACCGAAGAGGCTCCGTCGGCGAGGTCTCGTCCACCCACTCCCCGCGGCTCTGTCCATACACCGCGGTGCTCGAGGTGAAGAAGACGCGCTCGAGCGGCGAGCCCGCGCGCCGAAGCGTATCGAGAAGGTGGCGCAAACCGTCGACGTACACCGCGCGATAGGCGTCCTCGTCACGCCGATCCGCGCTCGCGGTGTAGAACAGCACGTCGAACGCCGCGGGCGGCGCGTCGAAGCTCCCCGCGTCCGTCAAATCGATTCGCCACGGCTGCACGCCCTCAGCCAGAGCGTCGACCCGGCGCCGCACGCCCCACACCTCGCACCCCTCCGCGAGAAGCCGTCGCGCAAGCGCGTTTCCAACGTCACCGCAGCCGGCGATCAAAACTTTGTTTGCCATTCTTCAGCCGCAAAGACGGTTGCCGCCCTTGCCCTTGGCGGAATATGCGAAATCGTCGGCCCGTTTCAACACGGCTTCGACGCTGTCGCCCGGTCGCGCGATGCTCAGCCCGGCGCTCGCGGTCACCGGGGCCGCCGGGTCGAACTTCATCCCCACCTCACGGATGGCGGCGACGAAGCGGTTGCCGGCGACTCGGCCTTCATCTTGATTGGTGTCGGGGAGCACGATGACGAACTCATCCCCCCCGTAGCGGCCCGCTACGTCGACTTCGCGGGTCGAGCGTCGAAGCGCATCCGCGACGCTCTGCAGGACCTGGTCGCCCTCGAGATGGCCGCGGCTGTCGTTCACGCGCTTGAACTGGTCGAGGTCGATCATGATCACCGCCATGGGCCGGCCTCGGTTGAGCCAGGCGAGCCCCTGCTCGATGTGGCTCACGATGTGCCGGCGGTTCCAGAGCTTGGTGAGCGGATCCTGGCGGGAGAGCTCCGCGAGCCGTTCGTTGGCGACCACGAGCTGGGTTTCGCGGCGGTTGATCGTGCGCACCAGCGTCGCCACGATGGCCGTGCCGAACACCAACAGCGCCGTGACGAGAAACACTTGGAGGAAACCCTCGAGCGCGCCCGGGCGCTGGGCCTGGAGCCACTCCGGCCCGTCGGGCGCAAAGGGAAGCACCCCGCGCACCTCCATGATCACGACGGCGGAGTACATCGCGGCCCCGATGCTCGAGATCAGGACGCCCATGCGCGGGGTCACGACCAGCGAGTTGACGATGCCGGCGACGAAGTAGAGCGCCACGATCACCGTGCGAGACGACCCGATCCGCTGGACGATGAACGTGAGGAGGGCCATGTCCAGGACCCCGCCGAGAAACGGCCGCCACGGCCCTGCGATGTCCCGCCAGATCAGGAACTGCTCGACGAGCGCGACCCCCGCGTACGCGATGAAAACCCAGCGATGCTCGGCCATCGGCGGGTAGAGCATCGGCACGAGCCAGATTCCGAGCACAGCGAGCATGACGCGCACCCACGCCGTGCCGAAAGCCAATCGATTCGAATTCATCGTTGCCGCACCGGTTCAACTACCCTAGATATTACAGCTTAGCCCTTCGGGACTAGGGTGTCGCGGGCGGCGACCCGCGCGCTGTCTACGGGCGTTTGTCCCTTTTTCAGGTCATGACGGCAGTCCCTCGGGGTGAGGTGGAAGGCGGATGAGCCAAAAGGACACGGAACAGCGGTTGAGGAAGCTCCTCGGGGAGCGGATTGCCTTTTTCGACGGGGCGATGGGCACGATGATCCAGCGCGCCGGGCTCGAGGAGGCGGACTTCCGCGGCGACCGCTTTCGCGACCACGAAAAGAGCCTGCAGGGCAACAACGATCTCCTCGTTCTGACCCGGCCGGACGTGATCCGCGGCATTCACGAGGCCTACCTCGATGCCGGCGCGGACATCATCGAAACCAACACGTTCAACGCCAACTCGTTCTCGCAGGCGGACTACGACCTCGAGGAGATCGTCTACGAGCTCAACGTCGCGGCGGCCCGGGTGGCGAGGGAAGCCGTGGCGAATCGTCCCGAGCAGCCGAGCTTCGTCGCCGGCGCGGTCGGACCCCTCAACAAGACGCTGAGCCTGAGCCCCGACGTCAACGACCCCGGCTATCGTGCCCTCACGTTCGACGAGGCGCGGGCGGCCTACGCCGAGCAGGTGCGCGGGCTCATCGACGGCGGGGTCGACCTTCTCCTGCTCGAAACGATCTTCGATACGCTGAACGCCAAAGCCGCACTCACGGCGATGGACGACGTCTTTGCCGAAAAAGACGTTCGACTGCCGCTCGTGGTTTCCGTCACCATCGTCGACCGGAGTGGGCGCACGCTGTCGGGACAGACCGTCGAAGCCTTTTACATCTCGATCGAGCACGCGCGTCCCCTTGCGGTCGGCATCAACTGCTCGCTCGGCGCGGAGGAGATGCGCCCGTTTCTCAAGGAGCTTTCCGACGTCGCGGGGTGCTACGTGCACTGCTACCCGAACGCGGGGCTCCCAAACGCCTTTGGCGGCTACGATCAGACGCCCGAGGAGATGGCGACGCTGCTTCACGAGTTTGCCGACGCCAAGATGATCAATCTCGTCGGCGGATGCTGTGGCACCACCCCGGACCACATTCGCACCATCGCCGAAGCCGTCCGCACCGTGCCGCCTCGCCCTCGGCCGTCTGCGGTCGACGACTATCCGCGCTTCAGCGGCCTCGAGCCTCTGATCGTACGCCCCGAGACCAACTTCATCATGGTGGGCGAGCGCACCAACGTCACCGGCTCTGCCAAATTCCGACAACTGATCACGGAGGGCGACTACCCCGAAGCGGTGTCGGTGGCGCTCCAGCAGGTGCGAAACGGCGCCAACATCATCGACATCAACATGGACGAGGGCATGCTCGACTCCGAGCAGGTGATGACCACGTTCCTCAATCTCATCGGTTCGGAGCCTGAAATCTCGCGCGTTCCGATCATGATTGACAGCTCGAAGTGGAGCGTGCTGGAAGCCGGGCTCAAGTGCGTTCAAGGCAAATCGATCGTCAACTCGATCAGCCTCAAAGAAGGCGAGGAGGAGTTCCTCGAGAGGGCGCGAAGCGTTCGCGGGTACGGTGCCGCGGCTGTCGTCATGGCCTTCGACGAGCAAGGGCAGGCCGACACCGTCGACCGCAAAGTCGAGATCTGCTCGCGGGCGTATCGCTTGCTCACCGAGCAGGCGGGCTTCCATCCGACCGACATCGTGTTCGACCCGAACATCTTCGCCATCGCCACGGGGATCGAAGAGCACAACCGGTACGCGCTCGATTTCATCCAGGCGACTCGCTTGATCAAGGAGCGCTGCCCCGGGGCTTTGATCAGCGGCGGCGTCAGCAACCTGAGCTTTTCCTTTCGCGGCAACAATCGCGTGCGCGAGGCGATGCACTCGGCGTTTCTGTATCACGCGCGCACTGCGGGCATGGACATGGGCATCGTCAATGCAGGGCAGCTCGAGGTCTATCAGGAGATCCCGGAAGAGCTGCTCACGCACGTGGAGGACGTCCTCTTCGACCGCCGCGAAGACGCCACGGAGCGTCTCGTCACGCTTGCCGACACCGTCAAAGGCACCAAGAAGCGCAAGCTGCAGGACCTGAGCTGGCGCGAAGAACCCGTCGAGCGTCGACTCGAATACGCGCTGGTCAACGGCGTGGTCGATTTCGTGGTCGACGACACCGAGGAGGCGCGTGCGAGCTACGCGCGGCCGCTCGACGTCATCGAAGGCCCGCTGATGAACGGCATGAAGGTCGTCGGCGACTTGTTTGGCGCGGGGAAGATGTTTCTTCCGCAAGTGGTGAAGAGCGCGCGCGTGATGAAAAAGGCCGTCGCCTACCTCGAGCCTTACATGGAAGACGAAAAGACCGCGAGCTCGAGCCAGGGACGCGTTCTCTTGGCGACCGTGAAGGGCGATGTGCACGACATCGGGAAGAACATCGTCGGCGTCGTTCTCGGCTGTAACAACTACGAGGTGGTCGACCTCGGCGTGATGGTGCAGGCCGAGACGATTCTCGATTCGGCAGCCGAGCACGACTGCGACATCGTAGGCCTCAGCGGCCTCATTACGCCTTCTCTGGACGAGATGGTCTACGTCGCGTCGGAGATGCAGCGCCGCGAGCTCAGCCAGCCGTTGCTCATCGGCGGTGCGACCACCAGCCGCGCGCACACCGCGGTCAAAATAGCGCCCGAGTACGAGGGCAGCACGGTACACGTGCTCGACGCCTCGCGTGTCGTGAACGTGGTGTCGGACCTCATGAGCCCCGAACGGCGGGAGGCCTTCGACGCGAAGAATCGCCACGAGCAGGGGAAGTCGCGAAAGCTCTTCGAGCATCGCCAAGACCGCGAGCTCGTGTCGCTCGAGATCGCTCGCGAGAACCGGGCCGCCGTCGAGTGGAACAAGGACGCCGTGCCCGAGCCTGGGTTCGTCGGGCGCCGCGTCGTCGACGACGTGAGCCTCGAGACGATCGCGAAGTACATCGATTGGACGTTTTTCTTCTCGGCATGGGACCTGAAGGGGAAGTTCCCGAAGATCCTCGACAACGAAAGACACGGGGCGGCCGCGCGAGAGCTCTACGACAACGGAAAGGCGCTGCTCGACCGCATCGTCGCGGAACGGCTGCTGACCCCGCGCGCCGTGTATGGGTTTTGGCCGGCCAACCAGGATGGTGACGACATCGTCGTGTGGGCCGACGACGACCGGAAGCGCGAACGGCTTCGCTTCCACATGCTGCGACAGCAGGCGGTGAAACCGAACGAACAGCCGTACTTCTCCCTCTCCGACTTCGTGGCGCCTGTCGATTCGGGCGTCGACGACTACATCGGCGCGTTTGCCGTGACCACGGGGATCGGCGCCGATGCGCTCGCAGCGACCTTCGAGCAGGATCACGACGACTACAACGCGATCATGGTCAAAGCGCTCGCGGACCGCCTGGCGGAAGCGTTTGCAGAGCTCCTTCACGAGCGCGCGCGACGCGAGTGGGGCTACGAGCCCGAAGAGGGCTTCAGCAACGAAGAGCTGATCTCGGAACGCTATCGTGGGATTCGGCCGGCGTTCGGGTATCCTGCATGCCCCGACCACACCGAGAAGAAGACGCTCTGGGCCCTGTTGGAAGCGGACGACATCGGCGTCTCGCTCACCGAGCACTTTGCGATGAGCCCAGCCGCAAGCGTGAGCGGCATGTACGTCGGCCACCCAGACGCGCGGTATTTCGCCGTTGGGCCGATGGACCGTGAGCAAGTCGAGGACTACGCGCGGCGAAAGCAGATGTCCGTCGCCGAGGCCGAACGATGGCTTCAACCGAACCTCGGCTACAGGCCCGAGGGCCGCTGATGCAGAGGCCTCGCCTTCGCGACCTCCTCCCAGTCCGGGTCGAGGTGCACGACCCAGAAGAGGTGACGTCGAAGAGCCATCGTGAGATCGACCCGCGCGGGGTCGGGCTGATGGCCGAAGACGTCGAAGCGATCTGGAGCTCGGTGGTGAGGCTCTACAAGAGCGGCCTCCATCCCGCCCTTGCGCTTTGTATCCGGCGGCGAGGCGAGATCATCCTCGACCGCGCGATCGGCCACGCGCGAGGCAACAGCCCCGACGACCCGGAAGGCACCCCGCTCGAAAAGGCCACGCCCGACACGCTCTACAATCTCTTTTCTGGCTCCAAAACCGTCACGGCGATGCTGATTCACCTGCTCCAGGAAGAAGATCAGCTCCACGTCGACGAGCCGGTGGCCACCTTCATCCCCGAGTTCGCGAAGCGCCGAAAGCACAGCATCACGATTCGCGATCTGCTGACGCATCGCGCGGGCATTCCGGCGACGCCCGAAGAGGCGATCGACCTCGACCTCCTTGCCAAGCCCGAAGAGATCGTGCGCGCCGTCTGCGAGATCGAGCCCACGCACAGGCCGGGGAACGTGCAGGCGTATCAGGCGGTCACCAGCGGCTTCATCCTCGGCGAGATCGTTCGGCGCGTCACTGGGAGCGACATTCGCGACTTCTTGACGGCGCGCGTTCGAAAGCCGCTCGGAATGAAGCACTTCAACTTCGGGGTGACGCCAGACCTCCTCGACGAGGTTGCCGTCGACGCGTTCACCGGTCCCACGCCGACGTGGCCCTACAAGAACCTCGTTCAAATCGCCTTTGGAGCGTCGATGCGCGAGCTCGTCGACCTCGGAAATGACCCGCGATTCCGCACCGCGGTCGTGCCCTCGGCGAACATCATCGGTACGCCCGAAGAGATCTCGCGCTTTTTCGAGCTGCTTCTCGGCGGCGGCACCTATCAGGGCACGCGGGTTTTCGACCAGCGCACCATCGCCCGCGCCACCGAGCCACAGGTTAGCGGGCAGGTCGACCGGGTGCTGATGATGCCGATTCCGCTTTCGATGGGATTCATGCTCGGCGGCAAGACGTTTGGCTTTTACGGGCCGAAGACCGCGAACGCCTACGGTCACCTGGGCTTTACGAACGTGCTCGCATGGGCCGATCCGGACCGCGACATCAGCGTCGCGTTCATGAACACAGGCAAGCCGCTCCTGTCTGCAAAAATGCTGACCTGGCTGAACGTCACGCGCGTGATCGGCACCCGCATTCCGCGCGATCGGGCCTAGCCTTCGTGCTAGGCTCCGCCGGTGCGGGGCGAAAGTACGATCCTAGAGCACGCGCGTCGGGAGCTGGTCGCCGACGAAGATGCGTATCGTCTGCTCGAGGTGGAGCACGGTCCGCTGCTCTCGGCATCGCGCACGCGTCGCGACCGCCGATGGGGCCGCGTGCTGACCTTCTCGCCGAAGGTGTTCCTTCCGGTCACCAACCTTTGCCGCAACCGCTGCGACTACTGTTCGTTTCGGCGCTCGCCAGGCGACCCGGGCGAGTGGACCATGAGCCCCGACGAAATCCGCACGTGGCTCGTGCGCGCGCGCGACCAGGGCTGCGTCGAGGCGCTCTTTTGCCTCGGGGACACGCCTGAAACCGGTTTTCGGGAGTATCACGCGCTCCTTCGAAGCTGGGGTCACGAGTGCACCGTCGACTACCTCCGATGGGCCGCCGAGCTCGCGCTCGAAGTTGGGCTTCTTCCGCACACCAATGCAGGCATTCTTTCCCGGGACCACATGATCACCCTCAAGCCGGTGAACGTCAGCCTCGGGCTGATGCTCGAAACCGTCAGCGAGCGGCTTTGCGAAAAGGGCATGCCGCATCATCGCGCGCCCGATAAGAGGCCGTCGAAGCGAATTCAAATGACGAGGGAAGCCGGCGAGCTTCAGATCCCGTTCACCTCCGGCCTGCTGATCGGCATCGGCGAAACGCCGCGCGAGCGCATCGACACGCTGCTCGAAATTCGACGGCTCCATCGCCGGCACGGCCACATCGGCGAGGTCATCGTGCAGAACTTCCGCTCACACCCGAGCACGCCCATGGCGTCGGCGCCCGAGCCGGACGCCGATCTCGTCGCGTCCACGATTGCGCTCGCGCGCTTGATCCTCGACGACGACGTGAGCGTACAGGCGCCGCCGAACCTCAACCCGGCCTCGATCGCATCGTTGATCCACGCCGGCATCAACGATTTTGGCGGCGTGTCGCCGGTCAGCCCCGACTACATCAACCCGGGCCACCCCTGGCCGTTTCTGCAACGGCTTCGGGGCGCGTGTGAAGCCGAGGGCTTCGAGCTCGAGTCGCGGCTGCCGGTGTATCCTGCCCACCTGCGCGCGCGTGGGTTCGTCGATCCGTCGCTTCAGCCTCACGTCGACCTTCACCTCGGAGCGGCCGCCTCATGACGAGTCCGCTCGAGAATTGCTTGAAGCACGTGACGGGCGCCGTTCGAGCGGTCCTCGAGCGCGCCCTCGAAGATCGAGAGATTGGCGTCGAAGACGGGGTCGTCCTCGGCGACGCGAGGGGCACCGACCTTCACGCGCTTTGTCTGGTCGCCGACGAGCTCCGCCACCGCCAGGCCGGCGAGCACGTTTCGTACGTCGTGAACCGCAACGTCAACTTCACCAACGTGTGCATCAAGAACTGCAAGTTCTGCGCGTTTGCCCGCACGGTTCGGTCCGAGCAGGGGTATTTCCTGCCCGTCGACGAAGTCGTGCGCCGTGCGCAACAGGCGTACGAGCTCGGCGCCACCGAGGTGTGTCTGCAGGCCGGTCTTTCACCGAACCTCGATGGCCAGAGCTACGTCCGCCTCTGCCGCGCCGTCAAAGAGGCGATCCCGGATATTCACATCCATGCGTTTTCGCCAGAAGAGGTGAAGCTCGGCGCGGCGCTCGCCCGCGTGCCCATCCGCGAATTCCTGCTGCAGCTCAAGGAGGCGGGCCTCGGCTCGCTTCCGGGCACGTCCGCGGAGATCCTCGACGACCGGCTTCGAAAAACGATCTCGCCCACACGCATCAGCACCGCCGAGTGGATCGAAGTCGTGCAAAGCGCGCACCGGCTCGGCATCCCGACCACCTCCACGATGATGTTCGGTCACGTCGAGTCCGTCGGCGACCGCATGCGCCACATGCACCTTCTTCGAAGCATGCAGCGCGAGACGGGCGGTTTCACCGAGTTCGTGCCTCTTTCCTTCGTGCACGAGGAGGCGCCGCTCTTCGCAGCCGGCGAGGTGGCGGGTGTGAGCCCGGGGCCCACCGGCGACGACGTGCTGCGGCTCTACGCGACGGCGCGCCTGATGCTCGGCCGCGACATCCCGAATCTCCAGGCATCGTGGGTCAAAGAAGGCCTTCGCGTCTCGCAGCGCCTGCTCGGATGCGGGGTCAACGACCTCGGCGGCACGCTCATGAACGAGAGCATCTCCACCGCGGCGGGCGCGCGACACGGTCAGCTGATGACGCCTGCGACGCTTCGCCGCGTGATTCGTGATGCGGGCCGGCTTCCGGTGCAGCGCGACACCGTCTATCGGGTCATCCGCGAGTTCGGCGATACATCCGATCAGGATCCGGCAGAGCCCCTCGATCGCGTCGCGAACCCCGACGCTGTGTTCGGCTCATACGAGGCGCTCACGCACGATGCGCATTTTCGCTACGAGCCCCGCGGGCTCCGCGTCGTGAGCTAACGGCTGTACCCGACGATCGCGCGTGGTAGGCTCCGCGGCGATGAGCAGGCTGGCGGACCGCTACGGGCCCTGGGCGTTGATCACGGGCGCATCGGCGGGCATCGGGGCGGAGTTCGCGCTTCGCGTCGCCGAAAGCGGCATCAACGTGGTGCTCGTCGCACGCCGCCGGCAGCGCCTCGAGGAGCTTGCCGCCACGATCGAAGACATGTGCCACGTGGAGGCGCGTGTCGCTCCGGTCGACCTCGCGTCGCGCGACGCGGTACAGGTGCTTCAGCCCGCGATCGCCGACATCGAGATCGGGCTGCTGGTCAACTGCGCCGGCTTTGGCACCGTCGGCCCGTTCCTCGACATGGATGGCGCTCGACAGGAGTCGATGGTGACCCTGAACTGCAGGGCGCCCGTCGCGCTCACGCACGAGATCGCCCAGGGCATGCGGGAGCGCGGCCGCGGCGGCATCATCTTCGTCTCGTCGGTCAACGGCTTTTGCGCCGCGCGCGGCCTCGCGACCTACAACGCCACCAAAGCGTTCGATTTGCTGTTCGCCGAAGGCCTCGCCGAAGAGCTCCGCCCCTACGGTGTCGACGTACAAGCGCTTTGCCCCGGCGGGACCCTCACCGAGTTCCAACAGGTTGCGGGGCTCGACGCGCGCCGCCTCGGGTCGATGTCCCGTTTCGTGTTTGCCACGCCGACGTCGGTCGTGGTGGCGAGCCTGAAGGGCCTCGGTCGCCGAGTCACAGTCGTCCCGGGCGTGCTCAACAAACTGATGGTGCTGATGGTGAAGCTGTTGCCGCGTCGCTGGGCGTCGCGCTTGCTCGGCGCGACCATCGACCGCGTGACGGCGAAAAGCTAGCGGCGTCGCAGCCGGGCGAGGTCGTCCGGGTGGTCGACGTCGAACCCGATGCCGCTGCTCACGTGAACGCTGACGCTCAGCCCGAGGTCGCGTCCGCGCGCCCGGTGCTGGTCGAGGCTATCTTCCCGCCCGAGGCAGCTGGGGAGCGCGGTCGGGGGCCGAACTGCGATCACGTTGGTGCCTCGATGGAGAAGGTCTGGGACGAGTACCACGTCGCCGTCTTCGAGCTCTCTCGACACGCTCTCGATGTCGTGCACCGCGAGATTGGGAAGGTCGCTCATGCAAATGACCGCGCTCGTCGCGCCCTGACGCTCGAGCTCTGCGAGCGCTTCGTCGACCACATCGGCCAGGCCCTCGGCTTCAGGCGTGTCCGCGAGTGGCACCACATCGAGCCGGGCGGCGTGCTCCCGCACCTCGGGCGAGTCGCTGACCACGGCGATGCGGTCGACCGAAGGCGCGTCGACGAGCACGCGGACCACGTGCTCGAAGAGGTGGCGCGCAAGGCTCTCTCGCTCTCGTGCATCGAGCACCGCCGCGAGGCGTGACTTTCCACGGTCGAACCCTTTGATTGGAATCAGCGCCCACCGACTCATGTCAGGCCCATCGCGAGCTCGAGTAGCTCGCGTGCGAACTGTACCCGATCTTGCGTGCTTTGAATCAGGATGTTCGTTTCGAGCACCGGGAAGGGCGCTTCGAAGGCGTCTCCGGTGTGCACGGCGAACCCGTCGAGCAGCCCTTCGTAGTGCGCAGCGACTGCTTTTGCCGATGCTGGGCGCCCCGCGAGCTGCTCGATCATCGCGGCAAGCGGGCCTTTGACGGCGCGGCCGCCGAGGATGGGGCTGACCGCGACCACGGGCGTTTCGCGCAGCGCATCGCACACGCCGTCGAGCTCGAGGATGGGGTCGATCGAGACGTAGGGGTTCGACGGACAGATCACCACCAGGTCGGCCGTGTCGAGGGCGCCGAGCACGTCGGACGTCGGTTTCGTGCTTCCCTCGCGCTCCACCGCGCGCACGCCCGGGCCTCCGCGCTCCCGCACGAGCCAGTGTTGAAACTGGAGGCGACGGCCGTCTTTCGTCTCGATGAACGTGCGCCGCGGCTCGTCGCTCATCGGCAGGATCAAACGCTCGACGCCGTGGGCTCCACAGAGAGCGCGCGTCACCGCAGTCAAGGATTGTCCAGCTGCGAGCGCTTCCGTTCGGCGGCGATGGGTCTCGAGGTCGCGGTCGCCGAGCTGAAACCATTCGTCGAGGTTTCCTTTCCGGGCGGCGGCGAGCGTCTCGAACGTGTCGCCCTCGATGCCCCAACCGCGATCTTCGGGCGAAAGGCCGGCTAACGTGTACATGACGGTGTCGACGTCGGGACTGATGTGGAGCCCCCAGTGCTCGAAATCGTCTGCCGTGTTCACGACCGCGGTCAGCCTGCCCGGTGGGAGCGCCTGGTCGAGCCCATCGACGAGCCGCGCACCGCCGACGCCCCCCGCGAGCGCAACGATGGAAACGTCAGCGGGGCTGGCCTCGCTCATGCGTAGAGGTCGGCTTCGCGCTCGCGGAGAAGGGCCCGCGCGTCTTGTCCCGAAGCTTGGAACCGAACGCCGCGGACGAGGGTGAGTGGCCGTCCTTCGTCGGCTTGGCCCGCGACGAGATCGGCGGCCGCGGCGATGGCGTCGGCCAGCGCGAGCTCGGTTGCCTGGAGCTCGCGTCCATGCCGGTCGACCGCCCCGCGCCGATCCCACATCGGCGGCACGCCGGCGACACCGACCGCAAACCCGACCGTGCCGCGGCGGAAAGGCCGCCCCCACGAGTCGGTGATCACCACGCCGAGCGCGTTGGAGTGCGTGCTGAGCGCCGTTCGGAGATGCGCGGCAGCGCGATCGGGGTCTTCTGGAAGCAGGAGCACCCACGGGCCGGTGCCCTCGTCCGCGTCGCCAGGCACCGCGTTGCTCGAATCGATGCCGGCGTTGGCGCAGATGAAACCGAGCCGGTGTCTGACGACGAGCGCGCTCGGAGATTTACGCGAAACTTCCGTGCTCTCTGCGAGGATCAGCTCGACGAGCCTCGGGTCCCTGTCGACCTCCTCGGCGAGCCGCCGTGCCTCCTCGCCCGGCCTGACCGTGCTCAAGTCGACGAAGCGGCCCTCCGCGCGCGACACGATCTTGCTGGCGACGACCAACACGTCACCGTCGTGAAGCCGCATGGCGCTGCGGCTCAGGCTCTGCCGAACGACCTCGACGAGATCGTCGCCTCGATCGACCGCAGGGACGTCGGAAAGCGCCACGATGCGAAGCTCCGGCTCGATGCGAAGCGCCCGCTCGCCGTGGGTCACTCGGACTCCGAAATGCCCGTGATGCGGATGCCGGAGCCGACCGCCTTGTAGCGCCGGTTGATGTGGAGCAGCACCGGTGTGAGGGATTCGAGAGCGATGGCGTTCTTGAGGACGCCTGCGTCGACGCCGCGGAGGCCGAGGTCGCCGATGAGGGAGATCACCTCGGCGCGCGCCTCCTTGTCGTTGCCGCAGACCAGAACGTCGCAGTCGAAGGTGTGCGCGGGGTCGCTGAGGTGCTCCGAGCTGATGTGGTGAAGCGCCGCGACGAGCCGCGTGTCCTCGCCGAGGATCTCGCGCGCCTCGAGCGCCGCCGACTTGCCCTCCGGGAGGTTGACCGAGCGCACCTTGGGCGGTTGGAGCGGAACGGTGATGTCGACGACGATCTTGTCGGCCACGGCAGCGCGTATCGATTCGAAGGTCGCGCCGTGGGCGCTGTACGGGACGGTGACGACGATCAGGTCCCCGAAGGCGCAGGCGGCGGCGTTGTCGCCGCCCTGCACGCGAATGCCGAGCTCCTCGGAGAGCTCGGCGGCTTTGGTTTCGCCTTTTTCGGTTTTGCGCGACCCGATGAACACATCGTGCCCGGCCTTTGCCCAGCGAACGACGAGCCCTCGGCCTTCGCGGCCTGTGCCTCCAACGATTCCGATCTTCATGCGTTCCTCACGAGTTGAGCTCTGCCACGAATCGCAGCGTATCCATGTCCTGCGAGCCGACCATGAACGTGCCCACCGGCGAATCCTTCCACCGCTGGAACCGATCGCGGATGCGATCCTTCGAGCCGACGAGGTAGAGCGCGTCGACGAGCTCGTCCGGCACGGCCGCGACGGCTTCGTTGCGCTTGCCTTCGTAGAAGAGCGACTGGACCCTCTCGCAGGCTTCCTCGAACCCGACGGCGCTGAGGTAGTCCTTGTAGAAGTTCTTCTTCCTCGAGCCCATCCCGCCGATATAGAGCGCGAGCTGCATCTTACAAGGCAACATCACGTGCTCGAGCTCGCCGATGGCAACCACGACCGTCGGCGCGATGTCGAAGTCCGCGAGGCCCTTGCCGTTACCAGCTTTCGCGAAACCCTCTTCGAAGTTTTTCATCAAGACCTCGGACCGCTCGGGGTGCATGCAGGTGAGCAAGCATCCGTCCGCGAGCTCCGCCGACATCGCCTGCGACTTCGGCGCCATCGAGCCCGTGTAGACCGGAATGTCCGGGCGCCCGTGCACCATGCTCTTGAGCGGCTTGCCTTGGCCGGAGGAGCCTGGGCCGTCGTAAGGGATTCGGTAGCGCTGACCGTGGAACTCGAGGGGGGCGCGGCGCGCGAAGATCTGCTTGACGATGGTGACGTATTCGCGGAGCCAGGTGAGCGACTTGTTGAAGGGCACGCCGTGCCAGCCTTCCACGACCTGCGGGCCGGACGTGCCGAGCCCCATGATGAAGCGCCCATTCGAAAGCGTGTCCATCGTGATGGCGGTCATCGCTGCGTTGGCAGGCGAGCGCCCTGGAAGCTGCATGATCGCGGTCCCGAGCTTGATCGTCGAGGTCTGCGACCCCACCCAAGCAAGCGGCGTCACCGCGTCGTTCCCCCACGACTCTGCGGTCCAGATCGAATCGTACCCGAGCCGCTCGACCTCCCCGATCTTCTCCATGTCGACGAGGCCCTGCACCGTCGTATTGAGCTGAGGACCCGCATACCCAATGGACAACCCAAGCTTCATCACGCCTCCACGAAAAAGGGGACAGTCCCCTTTTCCAACTCGAAACCTGGAAAAGGGGACTGTCCCCTTTTTCGTATCAGGAAAGGGTAGGGGGTCAATTTGAGGAGCGGGTGGCCGGAGGTCAGGGTGGGCGCGTGCGCGTGTTGGTGACGGGGGCGTTTGGGCAGCTCGGGCGGGTGGCGGTCGAGCGGCTCTTGCGTGAGGGGCACGAGGTCGTGGCGTTTGACGTGCCCAAGCGGCGCAACCGCAGGGTTGCCCGGCGGTTTCGCGGGGGCGTGACCACGGTGTGGGGCGACATCCGCGAAGCCAAGGACGTTCGGGCGTGCGTCGCGGTGTGTGACGCCATCGTTCACAACGCGGGCATCCTGGCGCCCCCGTCCGAGAAGAACCCCGAGCTCGCACGCGCGGTCAACGTCGACGGCACGCGCCACCTCCTCGACGCGATGAAGTCGAAAGCCGCCCCGCCCGTGCTGGTCTTTTCATCCTCGCTTTCGGTTTGCGGGCTTCGCACGCCTGGCGGCCCGCCGTTGACCGCAGACGACCCGGCGACGCCAACCGACCACTACACCACCCACAAAGCCGAGTGCGAGCGCATGCTCCAAGAGTCGGGGCTGCCCTTCGTGATTCTGCGGATCGGCGTGTCGGTCGGCGCCAACCTCGGCGCGGTGGAGCTCTCGCCCGACGTGTTTCGTCTGCTCTTCAGCATCGACCCCGACACGCGCCTCGAGTGGGTCCATCCCGAAGACGTGGCGCTTGCGCAGGCTCGCGCGATCGAAACCCCGGCGGCGTTCGGCAAGATCCTGATGATCGGCGGCGGCGAAGGCTGTCAGCTCACCTTTCGCGAGCTCTACGGCACCATGTTCGAGGCAAGCGGGGTGGGGCGCTTTCCACCCGAGGCGTACGGACGCGGCCCGTACTATTGCGATTGGCTCGACACCACCGAGAGCGAGGCCCTGCTTCGCTATCAGCAACACCGCTTCGACGATTTCGTGGAGGAGTTTCGCGCGGCCTACCGATGGACCCGGCCTTTGGCTCGCGCGTTCGCGCCCGTCGTTCGGCGTGCGATGCTCCACTATTCGGACGCGTGGCAAGCGCGCGGCGTCCGCTCGTGAGCGCTCACGCCCGCTGGCTCGACACCGAGACCACCTCGCCCGTCATGTACGAGCTGTAGTCGCTCGCGAGAAACACCATCACGTTGGAGATCTCCCACGGCTCGGCACCGCGACCAAACGCCTCCTTCTTTTGGAGCTCCTCGAGCAGCCCTGGCGGGGTCACCTTTTCGAGGAAGGGGTGCATCGCAAGCGAAGGCGCGACGCAGTTGACGCGAACGTTGGCCTCGGCAGCTTCGACCGCGGCGCACCGTGTGAGCGCCATCACGCCGGCCTTGGCTGCAGCGTAGTGCGCCTGCCCCTCCTGCGCGCGCCATCCGAGCACCGACGCGTTGTTGACGATCGCTCCGGACCCCCGCGGCACCATGTGCTTGAGCGCCGCTCGCGTGCACCGAAAGCAGCCGTTGAGCGTCACGTCGAGCACCTTGGCCCACTCCGCGTCGGTCATGTCGACGAGCTTGGCGTAGCCCCCGAGCCCCGCGTTGTTCATGAGCACGTCGACGTGGCCCATCGCCGCGACCGCGTGCGCAAACATCGCCTGCACCTGCGTCTCCTCGGTCACGTCGCAGAGCACCGTCTCGGGCTGGATTCCGGTCTCGGCGTTGATCTTGTCCGCTGCGTCGCGAAGGCGCCGTTCGTGGATGTCGCTGATGGTCAGGGCGGCTGCACCCTCCTCCGCGCACCGAATCGCCGTCGCGAGACCGATGCCGGTTCCGGCTGCCGCCGTCACCAGGACGGTCTTGCCTTTCAGCAGGTCGTGGCCTTTCACGTACGTCGGTTTGTCGCTCATCGCGGCTCCTTCGGTAGTCCGAGCCCCCGCTCCCCGATGATGTTTCGCTGGATTTGGTTCGAGCCCGCGTAGATCGTATCGGCTCGCGAGAAAAGGTACCACTTCTGCAGACGAGTCAGCTCGTACGGCGCCCCGTCGATCAGCTCCGCCTCGAGGCCGAGGATGTCCATCGCGAGCTTCCCGAAATCGCGGTGCCAGTTCGACCAGTAGAGCTTGCTGATCAGTGCTTCACGATTGAGGTCCGCACCCTGGTGTTCGAGCATCCGAAGCGCGTTGACGCGCATGATCTTGAGCCCGATTGACGCGGCCGCGAGCCGTTGGCGAAAGACGGGGTCCTTGGCGGCTCCCGTGCGGCGGGCGACCCGTAGAACCTCCTCGAACTCCTGCTGAAAGAGATACTGCTGACCGAGCGTCGAGGCGCCGCGTTCGAACGCGAGGGTGCCCATCGCGACTTTCCAGCCGTTGTCGACGCCGCCGACCACGTGATCCCGATGCGCCCTCGCGCCGTCGTAGAACACCTCGGCGAACTCGGCGCCGCCTCCGATCTGCTTGATCGGACGAATCTCGATGCCTTTCTGCTTCATCGGCACGAGGATGCAGCTGATGCCGCGGTGCTTGGGTGCGTCCGGGTTGGTGCGGCACAGCACGAAGCACCAGTCCGAGTACTGCGCGCCCGAGGTCCAGATCTTCTGACCTTCGATCACCCACTCGTCCCCTTCGAGCGTTGCTTTGGTCTGAACGTTGGCGAGGTCGGACCCCGCACCGGGCTCGGAATAGCCCTGACACCAGATCTCTTCGCCGGACACGATCGGCGGCAGAAAGCGCGCCCGCTGCTCCCGCGTGCCGAAGTGGATCAGGGTTGGACCGAGCAGCGTCTCGCCGATGTGACCGACGTTGCCCGGCCCGTCGGCGCGCACGTACTCCTCGTTGAAAACCGCCTCTTCCCTGAGCGTGCAGCCTCGGCCGCCAAACTCCTTTGGCCAGCCGATGCAGTTCCAACCGGCGGCGCCCATCGCTCTACACCACGCGATGCGCTCCTCGATGCAGGAGTCCTGATCGCCCGACGTGCCCCGGCCCCGGATCGCCTCGAAGGGCCCTCCGAGCTGCTCCTCCAACCAAGCCCGGGCCTCTTGGCGAAACGCTTCTTCTTTTTGGTCGAGCTGCAGCTCCATCAGAGCGCCATCCTCGTCGCGACCCGCTCGCGATGAAACGCGGGGTCGCCGAGCATCGTCTCGGTTGCCTTCGCGCGCTTGAAGTAGAGGTGGGCCGGGTGCTCCCACGTGAATCCAATCCCACCGTGGATCTGGATGTTCTCGGCCGCACACTGAAAGAACGTGTCCGAGCAGTAGGCCTTGGCGCTCGACGCCGCATCCGCGAGGTCGGCCTCATCCTGTGCCGCAAGAGCGCTCGCGTAGAATGCGGCCGACCGAGCGGACTCGACCACGGTGAGCATGTCGGCGCACTTGTGCTTGATCGCTTGGAACGAGCCGATGGGCCGCCCGAACTGGGTGCGGACCTTGGCGTACTCGACCGACATGTCCAAGCAGCGTTCGGCCCCGCCAACCTGTTCTGCGGCAAGCGCGATGCGGCCGAGGTCGAGCACGCGCTCACAAAGTGCCCACCCGTTGCCTTCCTCTCCGAGCCGCGCTTCGCTCCCCACGCGCACGTCGTCGAGCTTCACCTCCGCGTAGCGCCGGGTCTGGTCCATCG
>CAJIBU010000020.1_pt1 | contig 30442 bp, 25 predicted proteins | sample 9199451 | NCBI WGS metagenome assembly CAJIBU01 (sample SAMEA7708315, study PRJEB35096) | sediment metagenome | biome: marine neritic benthic zone biome [ENVO:01000025]; feature: sediment [ENVO:00002007]; material: shallow marine sediment [ENVO:03000034] sea grass bed [ENVO_01000059] ... | reverse complement strand
GTCGAGGAGTTCGTCGACGCGTGCCTGAGCCTCGAAAACCTGATCGACCCGCAAAAGCCGTTCTTGCCGAAATCGATCGCGCCCACCGAGCTCGAAGAAGAAGAGCCTCCCGAGGCCGCCGAGGTGCCGCTGCTCCGCGTCGACCGCGAGTACATGGAGTCGTTCATCAACCCCGACGATTTCGTCGAGTCGCAAAAGAAGAAGCTCGAAGAAGAGGCGGAGCAGGCGCAGCGCTTTCCCTCGGAGCCCCAGCGCGACGTCTTAGGCTTCCTGCTCGAAAACGCGCCGCTTCAGCGGTGGGAGCGGGAGTGCCTCGCCGTGATTCGAGCCGAGGCGTACTACTTTCTGCCCCAGATGCAGACCAAGATCATGAACGAGGGCTGGGCGAGCTACTGGCACTCGCGCCTGATGACCGAGAGCATCTGCGAGGCGAGCGAAATCGTCGACTATGCGGACCGCTGCGCGAGCGTGTTGGCGACCACACCCGGCCAGCTCAACCCGTACAAACTCGGCATCGAGCTCTTCCGGCACATCGAGGACCGTTGGAACAAAGGCCAGTTCGGAAAAGAATGGGACGACTGTGAAGACTGGGAGATGCGGCGCCATTGGGATCGGCGCACCGGGCTCGGCAGCGAAAAGATTTTCGAGGTCCGCTCGCTCTACAACGACGTCACGTTCATCGACGAGTTCTTGACGGAAGACTTCGTCTACGACCAGAAGCTCTACTCGTTTGGCTACAACCAGCGCAACGACCGCTGGGAAATCGAAAGCCGCACGTTTCAGGAAGTGAAGCGCCAGCTGCTGACGAGCCTGACCAACGCCGGCAACCCGATCATCTCGGTGGTGGATGCCAACCACACCAATCGCGCGGAGCTGCTCCTCGAGCATACGCACCAGGGCGCCGACCTTCGGCTCGATTGGGCCAAAGAGGTGTGCAAGTCGCTTTGCCGAGTGTGGACTCGGCCGGTCGAGATTCACACGTTGGTCGACGACAAACCGACCGCGTTGCGCTTCGACGGCAAAGAGTACTCTCAGAAGTCGCTTTAGAGCGCGCAGTTGACGAAACGAATCGTCGCAGGGCCCCCGCCCACCGCACCCACGTCGAAGGCCGACGTGCCGATCACGCTGCTGAAGAGCGACTCACACTCCACGTCGACGGTGACCTCGGAGCCCGCGATTCCGATGTTGGACAGCTGACACGGCTGAGCCATCGACGGCGGGTCCGTGCCGCATCCGCCGACGTCGTAGGGGACCTCGTCCTCGATGATCGTCACGTTGCAGGCCGTCTGCTCGACGATGCTGCCGTCGGACACCGTTGCGCCGCGGAGCTCGAACGAGAAGCGGCCATCGACGCTGGCTTCGAGCGTGACCGTCCTCGAGCCGTCGGACCTCTGGACCGCTTCGCACACGGCAATGATGGGGCCGCCTGTGCAGGACACCTGGCCGTGCCCGCCGATGAGCGCGCGCTGGCCGGCCGAGCCGAGACACGTTTCTGGCGCCAGCGAGCCGCAGTCGACGGCCGTGTCGGCCGGGCAGGTGAGATTGTACTGCGCGTCGACGAAGACGGCGCCCTCGCCGCTTGCGCACGAAACCAGCAGAACCGCCGTAAACGTGAAGGCGAGTGCTTTCCGGATGAACCCCACCGATTAAGGGTAACGAGGCCCTCCGAGCGCGGCAACTATGCGGTCAAGAGCGGTCGAGCCAGGTGTTCACGGAGGTCCTCGGCGGCCCCGAGCCCAACTGAAAGCCTGACCATGCCCCGGGACGTACCGCGGCGGCTCCGCCCTGCCAATCGGAGTTTGCAGAAGACCACCGAGTCACGCTAAGACGAGCGGCCCGATGATGGAGCTGCTGTCGAACCCGGACGCTTGGATCGCGCTGCTGACCCTGACAGCGCTGGAGATCGTTCTCGGCATCGACAACATCGTCTTCATCGCGATCCTCGCGTCGAGGCTGCCGGTCGACCAGCAGGGCCTCGCGTATCGACTCGGACTGATCGGCGCGATGGTCACGCGAATCGCCCTGCTGCTGACGATCAACTGGGTGATGCAGCTGACGGAACCGCTCTTCGCGGTCGTGGGGCACGAGTTTTCAGGCCGCGACCTGATTCTACTCGGCGGGGGGCTATTCCTGATCGCGAAGAGCGCTCAAGAGATCTACGAAAAAGTCGAAGGCGAGCCCGAGGGAGACGTGCGCGGATGGTTCAGCGGGCTGCCGGGGATCATCGTCCAAATCATGATCCTCGACGTGATTTTCTCGCTCGACTCGGTGATCACGGCGGTCGGCATGGCGGACGACGTCGAGGTGATGGTGGCGGCCATCGTGATTGCAATCGCGGTCATGCTGCTCTTCGCCAAGCAGATCGGCGACTTCATCAACAATCACCCCTCGATGAAGATTCTTGCGCTTTCGTTCCTGCTTCTAATCGGCGTCCTGCTCACGGCCGAAGGGCTCGGGCAGCACATCAACAAGGGCTACATCTACTTCGCGATGGCCTTCGCGCTGATGGTCGAGCTCCTCAACATCCGATTCCGCACCAAGCAGGAGACGCCTTAGCGATAGATTTTGCGGCGGCCGGTCGCATGCGCCAGAATCGGCCGCGATGCGACTGGCGCCCCTCATCGGACCCGACCTCCAAGATGCGATCGCCGCCGGTCCCGAGGCCGTCCGCGAGGCCGTGTCGGAGTTCCACCCCGAAGACGTCGCGGAGCTGCTCGAAGACCTCTCGGCACGCGAGGCGGTGGTGCTGGTGCGCGCGCTTCCGACCGAAACCGCCGCCGACGTAGTCGAGCGTCTGAGCCCACACAGACAGGTGCTGGTGTTCAACGCGATCGACACCGGGCGAGCGGTCGAGCTGCTGCGCGAGATGGACCCGGACGACCGCGTCGACCTCCTTCAAGAGCTCGAAGAGGAGGACGCGCGGGCGCTTCTCTCGGCGCTCGAGCGTCGCGAGCCGGAAGCCGCCGAGGAAGTCCGGGAGCTCGTTCAGTACGAGCCAGAAACGGCAGGCGGCCTGATGACGACCGAGTTCGCGTCGCTGCCGCCCGACACGAAAGTTTGGGAGGCGATGGAAGCGGCGCGCCGGTTCGGGCGCGAAGACATGGCCGAGATGCTCTACTACATCTACGTGTGCAGACAGACGGGCGAGCTGCTGGGCGTCGTGTCGCTGCGAGATCTCATCCTGAGCGACCCCGGCCAATCGCTTTCCGAGATCATGACCGAGAACGTGTTTTTCGTGTCTGCCGGCGACGACCAAGAAAAGGTCGCGCACGAAATCGCGCGCTACGACCTCGCGGCGCTTCCTGTCGTCGACGACGCGTCCCGCATGCTCGGCGTGGTCACGGTCGACGACGTCGTCGACGTCGTCATCGAGGAGGCGACGGAGGACGCTCAAAAGATGGGTGGCGTCGTGCCTCTCGAAGACTCGTACTTCGAGACCGGCTGGGGAGAGTTCGTCTGGAAGAGAGGCTCCTGGCTCGTGCTGCTGTTTATCGGGCAGCTCCTCACTGCGACGGTGATCCGCAACAACCAAAGCGCGCTGGAAGCGACGGTCGAGCTGATCATCTTCATTCCGCTGATCATCGCATCAGGCGGCAACGCCGGCTCGCAGTCCGCAACGCTCGTCATTCGCGCGATGGCCCTCGGCGAGCTTCGCCCGCGCGACTGGGCAAAGGTCTTCGGCCGAGAGCTTCTGATCGGGCTTTCGCTCGGCGTCGCTCTCGGGCTCATCGGATTCGCGCGCGCGTGGTTTTCAGGGGAGACCGTCGCCCCAATCGCGATCGCGAGCGCCGTCGGCGCCAGCATTCTCGCGATCGTCACACTGAGCACGATCATCGGCTCCCTTCTGCCCCTCGCGATTCGTCGAGCCGGCCTCGACCCTGCCGTGTCCTCGACCCCGTTCATCGCGTCGATCGTCGACGTCCTCGGGCTGGTCGTTTACTTCGCCGTCGCGCAGATCATTCTTGCCACGGTGTTCGGCAGTTAGGCTGTCGATCTCGAGCGCATTCATGATAGTCTCCGCTCTTTCGCGAGGGGAGCTCTGCATGGCGAATTTCACGATCAACTACAAGCAGGACGTCGACACCGTCTTCCGATTCGTCACCAATCCGGACAACATCAAGAAGCGCTGCGAGGACGCCGGGGAGCGCAACGTGCGTGTCGACGTGGAGGAAAGCGGCGGCACGAAGGTGATCACGGCAACGCGCGAGATCGACAGCGACCTGCCTAGTTTCGCGAAAAAGCTCTTCAGCTCCACCAACACGATCATCGAGCGCCGCGAGTGGCGCGACGCAGGCGACACCAAAACCTGCAAGAGCCACATCGACGTGGTCGGCACGCCGGGCAAGATCGACTCGAACATCACCATCTCGCCGAACGGCAGTGGCTCCACCTACGACATTCAGTTCGAGGCAACGGCCAAGGTGCCGCTGATTCGCAAAAAGCTCGAGGAGTTCATCGAGAGGACCACTCTCGAGGGCATGCGCGAGGAGCACGCCTACTTTCAGCGCCAGCTCGACGCGGCCGGCTGAATCAGTTGCCGAGCTCCGCTCAGCCCGCGAAAACCGCGCGATCCCGCGCCCAATCCCGAAGAGCGTCGATGCGCTCCGCCATCGTGACGGAAAGCGGCCGGGTGAGCTCGATCTCCTCGACGATCGCCTCGGTGGTCAGCTCTTCTTCGCGAGAGAACGCCGTATAGAGAGCGGACACTACCGCCTGCTCGATCTCCGCCCCGCTGAACCCGTCGCTGAGCTCGACGAGACGGTCGATGTCGAACTTGCTCGGTTCGCGCTTGCGACGGCTCAAATGGATTTCGAAGATGCGGCGGCGCGCCTCGTTCTGCGGCAGGTCCACGAAGAAGATCTCGTCGAAGCGCCCTTTTCGCATCAGCTCGGGGGGCAGCTTGGAGATATCGTTGGCGGTCGCAATGACGAACACGCTCTCCTTCTTGTCTTGAAGCCAAGCGAGGAACGTGCCGAAGATGCGCTGCGCGGGCCCTCCCTGAGCGTCTTCCTGCGAGAGCGCTTTTTCGATCTCGTCCATCCAAAGCACGGCAGGGGCCATGGCTTCGGCGAGCTTGATCGCGCGTCTCAGGTTTCTTTCGCTCTCGCCGACGTATCGGTTGTAGAGGTTCGAGGGGTCGAGCCGGATCAATGGAAGCTTCCACTCGGCGGCCACCGCCTTGGCGCAGAGGCTCTTCCCGCAGCCTTGGACGCCGATCAGCAGCAGGCCCTTGGGCGCGGAAAGTCCGTACTCCTTGGCCCTCTTCGGGTCTTCGAACGCCGCTTGGCGCTTTCGAAGCCACCCTTTGAGCTCGTCGAGGCCGGCGATGTCACCCATCTGATGCTCGTGCGGGAAGTACTCCAACACCCCGGAACGCTCGATGACTTGGCGCTTCGCGTCGAGCACTCGGTCGATGTCGTTGCGCCCGAGCACGCCGTCCTCGACCACGGCCTGCGTGATGATCTTCTGCACCTCGAAAAACGTGAGGCCATGAAGCGCGGCCAGCAGCTTCGACACGTCGACACTCGAAAGCTCGACCTTGACGTGCAGCCGGTTGGCGAGGTCCCGCAGCACGGCTTGCACGAACTGATGATAGGCCTGCGGCGACGGCGCGTGCAGGTTCATCGGCGTGAAGAGGTGCCCGAGGTCGGCGGGCATTTCGATGTCATGCCCCGTCACGACGATCGCCCCGCGGTGGCCGAGGTAGCCCCGGTGGATGTTCTTGAGCTGGGCGACGACTTTGGACTCGTGGAGAAACGGCCCGAGGCCTCGGAGGTGAAAGATCGCCTCGAGGTTCGAGCGCTCGATGAACGCAAGCGCCTTTTGAGGCGGCCCGGTGTCCGGTGTGTGTCCGGGGTCAGGAAGCTCGCGTCGAAGCCCATCGACCTGCGTCCACGAGAAGAGGGGCAGGCCCGTGTGCTCGGAAGCGTGCTCGAGGAGCACGTGGACGCGCTCATCCTCCACCGTGTCGACGAGCAAAAGCGGGTGGTGCGCACGAATCAGGATTTCGAGCTCGTGAAGCTGATCGGGCGACGGCGGCACGGAGCGAAGCACGATTTCAGGATCGTGGGTCGCCTCGGGAGTGTCAAACTTGTGTGAGTTGACAGCGGGGGTGGCGAAATTACACTCCGCGGCATGGCAACGTTGGGAGAGAAGCTCGTCGACAAGCGCATCTTGGAGCGCAACATCAACAAAGGTCTGATCTCGAAAGAGGAGTACGAAAAGCGACTCTCCGAGCTCAGCGATCTCGAAGGCACGTATGACCGCGTGGAGATCGACCCTGGCGACACGGGAGAAGACTCGCCGCTGGAGTAGCCGTCATGAGCGACGAACAAAGCGCGCCCCTCGGGATCGACTTCAACACGTTCATCTTGTCGCTGAGCACCTCGGCGCTGATGCACCTCGGCAAGCTTCCCGGCGACGAGGGTGACGCGACCGTCAACCTCGCCCACGCCAAGCAGTCGATCGATTGCATCGCGATGTTGGAAGAGAAGACGAAGGGCAACCTCACAGGCGAGGAAGAGCGCTTGCTGAGCGAGGTGCTGTACGACCTCCGGCTTCGCTTCGTCGCGGCGAGGAAGGCGGCGGACGAGGGCACTTGAAAAAGCTCACGCTGCGGCTCGACTCCTACGACGAAGAGGCTCGTCGCTTCGTCGCCTCCGCGCAGCAGCTCGCGGACGACCGCAAGCACGGCGAGGTCGAGCCGATTCATCTCTGGTACGAGCTGGTCGACCGATCGCGGGTCGCGCAGGCCGCGATCGATTCCGTCGGGGTCGATCCGACCGACGTGCTGGTCGAATCCGAGTGGGCGCTCCGCCGTGCCCCCAAGAGCGACGATGGGAGCGAAGCGTACCTCTCGTCACACTTTCTCGAGCTTCTGTCGCGGGCCGAGCTCGAAGCTACACGGCACGGCGGCGGTCCCGTCACGGTGGCGAATCTGATGCTCGCCTGCGCCCAGGAGCCGCGCGGGCTCGTGCAGTCCGTCGTGCGCGCGTCAGGTCTCAGCAGTGCGCTTCTTCGCGAGGCGTTGCCCGAAGCCACGGAAACGCGAGGCTCGTCGACGTCCAGCAGCGTGCTTCGAAAGTACGGCAGAGACCTCACACTCTTGGCGGCAGAGGGGCAGCTCGACCCGTTCGTGGGGCGGGAATCCGAGCTGAAGCGCATGCTGCAGGTGCTCGCCCGTCGCGAGGAGAACAACCCGCTGCTGGTCGGTGAGAGCGGCACCGGGCGAACGGCGCTCGTCCAGGCGCTCGCATCGCGGATCGCCGGCAATGACGTCCCGGACATCCTCGCCGACAAGCGAATCGTGGCGCTCGACTCGGGAGCCCTGGTTGCGGGAACGAAGCTTCGCGGCGAGCTCGAAGAGCGCATGCGCGCCCTTCTCGACGCGGTTCGTGACGCGGGCGGCCAGGTGATTCTCTTCGTCCCGAATCTCGCTTCCTTCTTGAGGGCGAAGGGCGGCGCCGGCGACATGCTCGCCGATGCGCTCAGCCGCGGCGAGGTGCGAGCGCTCGGCCGGTGCACCCCCGACGAGCTTCGCGAGATCGAGGATGAAGCAAGCTCGCTTTCACGGCGGTTCGTTCCCATCGACGTCGATCCGCCGTCGATCGAGGAGGCGATCGAGATTCTTCACGGAGTGCGCCCGCGCTTCGAAGATGCGCACGGCGTGAAGATCGCCGATGCCGCGCTCGAAGCCGCCGTACGCTTTGCGCGCCGGTACGTCGCCGGCCGCGAGCTTCCAAAGAGCGCGATCGACCTCATCGACGAAAGCGCGGCGCGCGTGCAGCTCGGCTTGGACGGCGAGGCCGACCGCGACGTCGTGGAGGCGGAGGACGTGGCCGCGGTGGTCTCGCTGTGGACCGGCATTCCCGCGGCCAAAATGATGGAGGAAGAGGCCAAAAAGCTTCTTCGAATGGAGGACCGGCTGCGCGAGCGGGTGGTTGGGCAAGACCACGCGGTGACGGCGGTGAGCCAGGCGGTTCGTCGCGCGCGCGTCGGGCTTCGCGACCCCAAGCGCCCGATCGGTTCGTTTCTTTTTCTCGGGCCGACGGGCGTCGGAAAGACCGAGCTCGCCAAGGCCCTCGCCGAGTTCCTTTTCGACGACGAATCGGCGCTCACTCGGCTCGACATGAGCGAGTTCATGGAAAAGCACATGGTCGCGCGGCTGCTCGGCGCACCTCCGGGATACGTCGACAGCGAGGCGGGGGGCTTTCTCACCGAGGCGGTACGCCGACGTCCCTACTCCGTGGTCCTCTTCGACGAAGTCGAAAAGGCACACCCTGACGTCTTCAACGTTCTGCTCCAAGTGCTCGAAGACGGCCGGCTCACCGATTCGCGCGGGCGGGTCGCGCTCTTCCGCGACGCGGTCATCATCATGACCTCCAACGTCGGAAGCGAGCTGATCCTCGATCACGACGACACCGAGGACGTGCTCCGTGAGCTGATCGAAGATCGGCTTCACGACCACTTCCGGCCCGAGTTCCTCAACCGCGTCGACGAGGTCTTGATCTTCAACAGCCTCGACAAAGAGGCGCTCGCCGCGATTCTAGAAATCCAGCTTCGGCAAATCGACAGGCTCCTCGAACCGCAGGGCATCGAGCTTCACCCATCCGACTCGGCAAAAGCCGCGCTGATCGAGCTCGGGTACGAGCCCGCCTTCGGGGCCCGGCCGCTCAAGCGCGTGCTCGTCCGAGAGCTCCAAGACCCCTTGGCGGAGGCCATTCTCGAGGGCCGGTTCACCCCGGGCGACCGCGTCGAGGTGGACACCGACGGCGATTCATTCGTGTTTCGAAAGGGCTGACCCCGTCGGCTACGCTCGAGGCGCCGGCTCGGGTATGCTCGCCCGATGAGCACCACGCATTACCGAACCTGCAACCTCTGCGAAGCGATGTGCGGCGTCGAGGTGAAGCTCGACGGCACCGAGGTCGTTTCGATTCGCGGAGACGAGCGGGACGTGTTCAGCAAGGGGCACGTGTGTCCGAAAGCCACCGCGCTGAAGGATCTCTACGACGACCCCGACCGGCTGAAGCAGCCCGTCCGCCGTGTCGGCGACCGCTGGGAGCCGATCTCGTGGGACCGGGCCTTCGACGAGGTGGTTGCTCGCATCGACGACATTCAGCGAGAGCACGGGCGCGACTCCGTCGGCGTGTATCTCGGCAACCCGAACGCACACAATTTCGGGACGATGGTCTTCGGCCCTCCCTTCTTGAGGACGCTTCGGTCGAAGAACCGTTTCTCCGCCACGTCGTGTGACCAGCTCCCGCTGATGCTCGCCTCGTACTCCATGTTCGGCCACCAGCTGCTCTTCCCGGTCCCGGACATCGAGCGCACCGACTTCATGATGATGCTCGGCGCCAATCCACTGGCATCCAACGGCAGCATCATGGCCGCGCCGGGCATCAAGAAGCGCCTCCAGGCGATCAGCAAGCGCGGAGGCAAGGTCGTGGTGGTCGACCCGCGCCGTTGCGAGACGGCCAGAATCGCCGATGAGCACCTCTTCATTCAGCCCGGCACCGACGCGCTGTTCCTTCTCGGCCTGCTCCACGAGGTCTGCAAAGGCGGCATCGACCTCGGGCGCTTGGCGCCGCACGTCAAAAACGCCGACCGCATCTCGGAAATCGCGAGGGGCTTCGCCCCCGAAAGCACCGAAGAGGTCACCGGCATCTCCGCCGACACGGTTCGTCGCATCGCAAGCGAGCTCCGCGCGGCGCCGCGAGCCGCAGTGTACGGCCGCATCGGGGCGTGCACGCAGGAGTTCGGCGGGCTCTGCATGTGGCTGATCAACGTCTTGAACGCCGTCACCGGAAACCTCGACGAGCCGGGCGGCTCGATGTTCTCGACGCCCGCGATGGACGTGCTCGGCGCGGCAGGCGGCTTCGGCGCAGGCCGAGGCTCGTTCGGCCGCTGGCGAAGCCGCGTGCGGGATTTTCCGGAGTTTGGGGGCGAGCTGCCCTCGTCGGTGATGGCCGAAGAGATGCTCACGGAGGGCGAGGGCCAGATTCGCGCGATGATCACCCTCGCCGGCAACCCGGTGCTCTCCACCCCCAACGGAAGCCAGCTCGACCGGGCGTACGCGTCACTCGACTTCGCCGTCTCGATCGACTTTTTCATCAACGAGACGAGCCGGCACTCCGACATCATCTTGCCGCCGGTCTCCCCGATTCAGCGAAGCCACTACGACCTCGCGCTCTATCTCACCGCGGTTCGCAACGTGACCAAGTACTCGCCCCCACCGTTCGAAGCCAAAGAAGGCGAGCTCGACGACTGGGAGATTCTCGCGGAGCTCACTTCTCGGCTCGCGGCGCGGCGACACGGCAAGCTGAGCAAGCAATACCTCGCTGCCATAGCCGCCCAGAAGACCGGGCCCGAACGCCTGCTCGACCTCGGCCTCCGACTCGGGCCTTACGGAAAGCGCTTCAACCCCCTCGGCACGGGGCTCTCGCTCGGCAAGCTCAAGAAAAACCCTCACGGGGTCGACCTCGGCCCGCTCCAGTCCACCTTGCCGCAAAGGGTTCCGAAGGAACACGGCGCGATCGACCTCGCGCCCGACATGTTCGTCGCTGACCTCGACCGCCTTCGAAAGACTTTCGAGCCCGGCGCTCGGGCGTCCGACGAAGAGCTCGTCCTGGTCGGCCGCCGCCACCTGCGAAGCAACAACTCGTGGATGCACAACAGCCAACGCCTCATGAAGGGCAAATCGCGATGCACGCTGATGATCCATCCCGACGACGCGGAGCGCATCGGCGTGAAGGCCGGCGAGCTGGTGACTGTGACCTCGCGCGTCGGGCAGGTGACCGCGCCCGCGGAGCTCACCGATGACATGAAAGTGGGCGTTGTCAGCCTGCCGCACGGATTCGGACACGGCCGCGCTGGCGTTCAACTTCGCGTGGCAACCGAGCACGCCGGTGTCAGCGTCAACGACCTCACCGACGACCAGTCGGTGGACCAGTTAAGCGGAAACGCAGCGTTCAGCGGCGTGCCCGTCACCGTGGTAGCGGCGGCTCAAGTTGCCGCGGCAGAATGACGTGAACCAGCGCTAGCGGCGGCGTCGGGCCGGAATACGCGGCGGCCGTACAGGGACGGGTTCGGGTGGCGGGCTCAGGAGGCTCTCCGCGACCTCGACGAGTGTGTCGAGTGCTTCGCGAATACGGTCGGAGAGCTTTTTCGTCTTTTCAGTCACCTACCCTTCATAATGGGCTCACCTCCGAACGTGTCAACACCTTCCTCGATTTTGCTGACCATTTCGTCGATCTCGGAAAGAGAATGCGCGTTCATCTAATCGGGATCGCGGGCACGGGGATGAGCGCGCTCGCAGGGCTGTTCGTCGAGGAAGGTCACGCGGTGAGTGGGAGCGACACGTCGTTCGATCCACCGGTGGGACCGTTGCTCGACGAGATGGGCGTTCGCTGTTTCGAAGGCTGGCGTGAGTCGAACCTCGATCACGAGCCCGAGCTCGCGATCGTTGGGAACGTGTGCAGGCGGGACAATCCGGAGGCCCAGGAGGCGATCGCGCGAGGCATCCCAACGCTGTCGATGCCGGGCGCGCTCGCGGCGCACGTCCTCTCGCAGCGAAAGCCGTTCGTCGTTGCCGGCACGCACGGAAAGACGACGACATCGGCGCTCACGGCATATCTCCTGCGGGAGGCCGGCTACGACGCCGGCTATTTCATCGGGGGGCTGCCACTGAACTTCGAGCGCAGCTCTCGCCTCGGCGCCGAAGGGGCCCCTTTCGTGATCGAAGGGGACGAGTACGACAGCGCCTTCTTCGAAAAAGAGCCGAAGTTCTGGAGCTACCACCCCAGAGCCGCGATTCTGACCTCGATCGAATACGACCACGTCGACATCTTTCCGGACGAAGCGACATACGTGGACGCGTTTCGGCACTTCGTCGGGCTTTTGCCGAAGGACGGTTGGCTGTTCGCGTGGGCCGGCGACCCGCGCGTGAGAGAGGTGGCTTCGGGGGCGTCCTGCGAGGTGCGTTTCTACGCCCTCGATGGGGACGACTGCGGCGACGTACAGCCGATGTGGCTCGGGATGGGCGCGCCCGACGGGGGCTTGGACCTTTTCGGCGGCGGCTCGCTCTGCGGCCGGGTGTCGCTACCACTCTTTGGCCGTCACAACGCGCGCAACACCGTGGCCGCGCTCGCGATGGCAAGCGAGGCGGGCGGCGCCCCGTTCGACCGGCTCGTCGCGGCGCTACCGGGATTCCTCGGAACCAAGCGCCGGCAAGAGCTCGTCGGGATCACCCGTGACGTCCACGTCTATGACGATTTCGCGCATCACCCGACCGCCGTGAGGGAAACGCTGGCGGGTTTTCGCGAGCGCATCGGGGGGCGGCTCATCGCGTTGTTCGAGCCGCGGAGCGCGACGGCGTCGCGACGTCTCCATCAAGAGCTCTACCCGAGCGCGTTCGCTCCCGCCGACATCGTGGTGCTCGCCCCGGTCGGACGACGGGAAGTCGCGGCAGACGAGCAGCTCGACACGCACGCGGTGGCAGTGGCGATCAACGCGCGGGGTGGCCGCGCCACGGCGTGCGACAGCGTCTCGGACGCAGTGGATGCCGCCATCGCGGCGGCTCTGCCCGGGGATACGATCGTCGTCATGTCCAACGGACGATTCGACGACGCGCCCGACCGCGTGTTGGCCGGGCTGACGAGCCGGTGACGAGGTCGCTCAGCTCTTCGGGTATGCTGCGGTCGGCTTGCCCGCCTCTTTCCAGCCCTTGATGCCTTCGCGCATGATGTGAACGTTTTCGTATCCGTTCGCGGAGGCCCGTTCGGCGGCGGAGTCCGACGCGGTGCAGCTCGTGCTCGAGCAGTAGAAGATCAGGTCTTTGTTCTTGTCTTCGGGAAGCTGCGCGAGGTCGTACTTGTACGACGAGGTCAAGATGACCGCGTTTGGCACCGTGCCGTTCTTCTTGCGGGTGCGATCCGAGTTGGCGTCGACGGCGACGGCGCCCCCTTGAAGCGCCTCGTCCGCGGCGTCGACCGAGATCTCGGTGGCGGGCGCGGGCTCTGTCGCGGGCGCCTCTGCCTTCGCCGTGTCGGTCGCGGCGGCCTGGCTCGCGTCTTTGCAGCCGACGAGCATGAGCGAGAAAACGAGTGAAATTAGAAGTGTGCGCATGAGTAAAGCCTAAGGCTTGCCGGTGGCCGGGCAAGGCCCCGCCCTGGTGCCGTTCAGTTGCAGTCGATCGGGGCCGTTCGAAGCTCCGGGGGAGAACGCTCCCACGGATATCCGCCCTTCGCGCGCTCTCGGGCCATCTCGAACAGCGCTCGCACGTACGCGGGGTCGAAGGAACCATTCGACTGCTCGGTGAAGTCCGGCGGGATGTAGGCCAGCTTGAAATCCAAGCCGTCGCGGCACGTCTCGATGTAGATGCGGTTCAAGTCCCCGATGCCCTGTGTGCGCACGATCGAGTCGAGCGAGCGGCCCGCGATTGGAAACAGCTTGTTGTCGACCTGCTGGTACACGGGCACGAGGCGGGAGTTCCGAATCACATAGACCTGCGGCCGTCCCCGCACCTCGAGCTTCTTGGAGATCGCCTCCCAGTCGCTTCCCAGCTGGTAGAGGAAGACCTGCGCGGCGGCGCCGCCGTCGACGTGGAGCTCGTCATAGGTCTTGCCGTTGGCCTCGACCTGTACGAGCACAGGCGGAAACGCGACCGGAATCGAGGCGGAGGCGAGCATGATCTGGCGAATGAGCCGCAACGCCTGGGGGTGCCCGCTGTTCGCGATCGGCCCGATGCGCCAGATCACCGGGCGCATCGCGTCGAGGTTGGCCGTGCCGATGTCGAGCTCACGGCCGTTGCGGTACTCGGCGGCGATTTTCTCGATCAGCTCTTGGTCGACGTACTTGGCGATCAGCGCCTTGAGCGGTTCGGTGCTCGCCATCGCGTCGGTTCGGAGGCCCCTCAGGGTCCCCCGCTTCTTGTAGACTTTGTCTGCCGTGAGCTTGACGGAGACCTCTTCGAGGACGTCGTCGTACTCGGAGCCGAGAAAAGCAAAGGGCGCGATGAGCGCACCCGCGCTGATGCCGGTCACGATCGTGAACTCGGGTCGCGTGCCGGCTGCCGTCCAGCCGACGAGCAGCCCGGCGGCAAACGCCCCGTTTTCACCGCCTCCGGAAAGCGCGAGGTAGTGGTGTTGCTTGCCGAATGCTCCGGGATACCGCTCGCGCAGCTCGGCCTTGCTCCTTTGAAGCCACGCGTGCTCCCAGGACGGCGGCTCGTCTCCCCACATCCGCGACCGCGGGATTCCGAGGACCTCCGCGCTCGCGACCTGGTCCGCAGGCAGAGGGTTTCGCTTGGGGACGTGCGCGCAGGACGCCGACAGAAGCAAGACGAGCAAGGCCGCCGTCGAAGAGAGCAGGCTTTTCGAAAAGCCGTTCATCGGCGTCGCTTCTATCACGAACGGGGCGCCTCTGAGAACCTCGCTCGCGCACCTTCGTCGTTTGCGCCACCATGGGCCGCATGCGCCTTCGCGCGGGTACGAGCGGCTTCAGCTACAAAGAATGGAAGGGGCCTTTCTATCCTGAAAAGCTCGCCGCCAAGGAAATGCTTCGGTTCTACGCGGAGCACCTGTCGACCGTCGAGATCAACAGCACCTTCTACCGCATGCCCAAAGCCAGCATGCTGGAGGGTTGGAAAGAAAAGGTGCCGGACGACTTCGTGTTCGTGCTGAAAGCGTCGCGGCGGATCACGCATCATGCGCGCCTCAAGGAAGAATCCTTCGACTCCGTCGCGTATCTCTGGGACACCGCGAGCACGCTCGGCAAGAGGCTCGGGCCCATTCTCTTTCAGCTCCCCCCCAACCTGAAAAAAGACCTCGACCGGCTCGATCGCTTCATCGAGGCGCTGCCCAATGGGCTTCGGGGGGCGTTCGAGTTCCGAAATGACACCTGGCTGGACGACGAGGTGTTCGAGGCCCTCCGGCGCGGCGGCCATGCGCTCTGCCTCGCCGAGACCGACGAGGGCGCCGCCCCGGAGCTCGTGACGACGGCGGACTGGGGCTACCTTCGGCTCCGCCGCGAGGACTATTCCGATGAAGCCCTCCGCGATTGGAAGTCCGTCATCGACGCCCAGCCGTGGCAAGAGGCGTTCGTGTTCTTCAAGCACGAAGACGAGGGCGCAGCCCCGCGGCTCGCCAAGCGTCTGCTCGAGCTCGACGATTAACCCTTCGAAAAAGGTGCCTGGCACCTTTTCGAGGGCCAGGTTTTCCCTATGCTCCGGGCATGGCTCTTCAAAATGCTTCTCCCGCGGTGAGTGCGGCCAGCGAGCGAACTCCGCAGCAGACCGTCGAATCGTTCCTTTCCGCGCTCGAGCGGCTCAGCTTCGACGAGGCGCTCGCGCTGGTGGCGGACGACGTTCGGTGGGTCAACGTCCCCTGGACGAGCGCGACTAACAAGCGGTCGTTCACGCGAGTGCTCGGGGCGATGTTTGCCGACGCGACGCGCTTCGAAGTCCAGATGCACGACATCCACGAGCGCGGCGAAGGCATCGTTTACACGGACCGAATCGACGTCTTCGAGGGCGGCGGGATGTTCATGGAGCTCCCGGTCCAGGGCGAGTTCCGGGTCCGCGACGGCCTCGTCATCGAGTGGGTCGATCGCTTCAGCTGGCGCAAAGTGCTCGCCGACATCGGCCGGAGCATCCCGGCAATCGTGCGATATCGGCTCCGCCGCTAGACGGAAAACTAGTCTGCCGCGCATATTGGCTGGCATGCTGCGGCCGATGCGCTCCTGTCTTCGAACGGTGCTCGTGTGCGCGCTGCTCGGGAGCGCATCGGTGGCCTTCGCGCAAGAGGCAGAGAAGAAACCGCGATTGGTGAAGCCCGAGCGCGACGACGGCCCCGACAACGCGCAGCTCGGCGGTGAGCCGACGCTGACCGAAGAAGACGACAAGCCTCGTTTCGAAAAGGGGATGGGCGAGGCCGAGGCGCCCAGCCCGACCCCCGAGGACGACTGCGACCTCGACTGCCTCGAAAAGCAGATCGAAGAAGAGGAAGAAAAAGAGCGGCGAAGAAAAGGGCTGCTCAAAGCGGCAAGCGAGGACGACGCGGAGCGGCAGACGATCACGGACGATGCGGGCGACGCCCTCTCAGCGGAGCCGAGCACCACTGGGCTCGACCCGGAGCAGGTCGACGTGCCGGAAGAGCGAAAGCTGCCGACGCGTCTCGGGCCGGTTCGGATTCGTATCGGCGAGACGGATGACTGGATCGGCATCGGCCTCGCGACGCAGCTCGAGTTTCAGTACTTCCAGCAGCTACCGACCGCCGGCTTCCCAAAGGAAGGTGGCGGAACCCTCGAGTTCCGCCGCATCCGGTTCACGCTCTCGAGCTCGTTCATCGAGGGCCGCATCCGAAGCCGCTTTCAAATCAACCTGACGCCGAGCGCGTTCGAGCTGATCGACCTCTGGTTCGCGTTCACGCGCTTCAAGTTCGCCACCTTCAGAATCGGACAGTTCAAGATCCCCTTCGACCGCTACAGGGCACAGTCCTTTGCGGCGCTCTCGTTCGTCGACTGGGCGCCGACGACCCGAATGTTCGGCTCCGAGCGCCAGGTGGGGGCTGAGGTTCTCGCCAGCGGGGGTTTCTTCGACTTGGAGTACGCGCTGGGCATCTTCACGGGGGACAACGCCCGAGCCGCGCACGCCGTGGGCATCATCGAGGTCTACGGAGAGACTCCGACCAACGCCTCGGACCTCGGCTCGGGCGAAGTCTTCAACGAGTTCCATCCCGAGATCGCCGCGCGTCTCGCAAGAAACTTCGGCGAGATCAACACCAACACGAACACCGACCTCACCGGCAGCAAGGAGCTCCGGCACAGCCTGGGGACCGGCATCGCCTGGGACATCCGCCCCGACGCGACGGAAGACTTGGCGCTTCGGCTGCAGGCGGAGTGGCTCGGCAAGATCCGGCACGCCCATCTGAACTTCATCGGCTACTTTGCTTGGTACAAGCCATGGGAAGGGGGGAAGATCCTCTACGGCCCCATGGGCTTCATGGGCGAGGTCGGGTATCGCTTCACGCTGCTTTGGGGGCTCGCGCTGCGATACAGCATCACGTACCTCACCCCATGGCTTCGAAGCGACGCACGGAGCTACGGCGACTTCCAGATCGCCGCCGCAGAGGACCCGGACGCCGCCGTGCTCCAATATGGGCGCAACGGCGACCAGGTCACCAACGAGGAGCTCGCCCTCGCCTGCACCGCGTACATCATCGGCGCGAGCCTCAAGGCCGTGGCCGAGTTTGGCTGGGAGAGCCAGATCTGGAATACAGGCCGGCGCAACGGGCTGCGCGGCAACATCCAGCTTCAGCTCTTGTTCTAGCCGCTCAGTGCGCGTGGCCGCCAGGGCCGTGCGGATGGCCGTGCTCGATCTCTTCCTCGGTCGCGTCCCGAAGAGATTCGACGGTGACCTCGAAATGGAGCGTCTCGCCAGCAAGCGGATGGTTGGGGTCGATCGTCACGGTCTCGTCGGTGAACCCGATGATGAAAAACGGAATCTGCCGACCGCTGTCGTCGTGAGCGACCACCTGCATCCCCGCGGTGAGCTCCGCGCCTTCGGGAAACAAGCTTCGCGGCACCTCCTGGCTCTGTCCGAGGCGCGGGCCGTAACCCTTTTCGGGCGGCACCGTGGCTTTGAGCGACTCCCCCGCCTCCTTGCCTTCGAGCTGCTCCTCGAGGCCCGGAACGATGTTCTGCGCGCCGTGCAGGTAGAGCAGCGGACTGCCTTCCCTCGATTCGTCGATGACTTCGCCGTCGTCGTCCCGGAGGGTGTAGGAAAGGGTCACCACTTTGTTTGCTTGGATTCGTTCGGCCATCGGGCCGACGATGCCATGTTTCGGCGACCGCGCTACCCATGGAAGTTCGTCGTTGGTCGAAGGGTGCTGCTGTGGCAGGATTCCCCCGCGATGCGAGCAAACACCGAGGACGAGGATCAAGCCTATCAGCGACGTGTGACGCTCACCGTGATTCGGCTGGGGGTGCTGGCCCTCCTCGTGCTCCTTTGTTTTCGAGTTCTGAGCCCCTTCATCAACCCGATCATCGGGGGTCTCGTGATCGCGATCGTGCTTCAGAAGCCGCACGAGAGGCTCACCGCGGCCCTTGGTGGGCGACCGAAAATAGCCGCCATGCTGCTGATCGTCGTCTCGCTACTGGTGCTCTTGGTGCCGACGGTTGGGCTCGGTGCGAGCCTTTTCGACACCGCATCCGAGCTGTCGAGGGAGCTCCCCGACGAAGGCTTCAAAGTCCCGCCGCCTCCGGACTCCGTCGAGAGTTGGCCGGTCGTCGGCGAGCGGGTGCACTCGCTGTGGCTCAACGCGTCCAACAACCTTCAGTCGGCGCTCGAGAAGCTCGCGCCGTATCTCAAGGACGCCGGCATGTGGATCGTCTCCAAGGTGGGCGACATCGGTTGGGGTCTGATCCTGTTTCTCGTGTCCGTCGTGATCGGAGGCGCGCTGCTGCCGCACCGCGACGCGATCGAGTCCACCGTCGACAAGTTCGCTGTCCTGATGGTGGGCGAGCGCGGCCCAGAGCTCGCAAGGCTCGCTGCGTCCAGCGTGGACAGCGTGACACGGGGCGTAATTGGCGTCGCGCTGATCCAGTCGCTGCTGGCGGGGATTGGAATGCTCGCGGTCGGCGTGCCAGGCGCCGGGCTTTGGACGCTACTGGTGCTGATTTTCGCCGTCATGCAGCTCCCGACGACCATCGTGCTGGTGCCGGTGGTCATCTACGTCTTCATGACGCACTCCACCGGGACGAGCGTGCTCTTCGCCATCTGGACCATCCTCGTCGGGCTCAGCGACAACGTCCTCAAACCGCTGCTGATGGGCCGCGGCTCCGAGGCGCCCATGCTCGTGCTCTTCATGGGCTCGCTCGGCGGCTTCATCGCGGGTGGTATCCTCGGGCTCTTCGTCGGGGCGGTGATCCTGGCCGTCGGCTACACGCTGCTGATGGCCTGGCTCGAAAGCGCGGACGCCGAGTCGGGAGACGCCGAAACGACTGTAAGCGACTAGTGCAGGAGCCGCGTGCGAATCGTCGACGGGATCGCTTCGAGCTCACTCATCAGCAGACCGGCGTCGTCCAGCTCGGCGTCCATGACCACGTAGCCCACGTCGCCCTGGGTCTCTAGGTACTGCGCGGCGACGTTGACACCGTGGCTCGAAAAGACGTGGTTGATTTGCTCCATGACGCCCGGCTCGTTTCGATGGATGTGGAGAATCCGGCGGCGGTCCTCGTGGTCGGGGATCGACACCTGAGGGAAGTTCACCGCGGTCACCGTCGAGCCGTTGTCGCTGTACTTGACGAGCTTGGCGACGACTTCCCGGGCGATGTTGAGCTGGGCCTCTTCGGTCGCGCCGCCGATGTGCGGGGTGAGGATCACGTTGTCGAACTGGCGAAGGGGCGACTCGAAGCTCTCCTTGTTGGATTTGGGCTCTACCGGGAACACGTCGATCGCAGCGCCGCCGATGTGACCGGACTCGAGCGCGTGTGCGAGCGCGTCGATGTCCACCACGCTGCCGCGCGCGGCGTTGATGAGAAGCGCCCCGCGACGCATCCGCCTCAGCGCGTCTGCGTCGAGCATGTTGCGCGTCGTCTGCGTTTCCGGGACGTGAATGCTCACGATGTCGACGCCGGAAATGAGCTCCTCGAAGCTGTCGAGCGGCGTCGCGTTGCCGAGCGGGAGCTTGTGCTCGGTGTCGTAGTAGAGGACAGACATGCCGAGCCCTTCGGCAAGGATGCCTAGCTGGCTTCCGATGCGGCCGTATCCGACGATACCGAGGCGCTTGCCGCGAACCTCGTGCGCGTTGACCGCGGTCTTTGCCCACTCGCCTCGCCTCGCGCGTGCCGACTTCTCGGGGATGCCGCGCATCAACAAAATGATGTCGGCGATCGCGAGCTCGGCGACGCTGCGCGTGTTCGAAAACGGCGCGTTGAAAACGGGGACCCCCATGCGCCGAGCCGCGTCGAGGTCGACCTGGTTGGTGCCGATGCAGAAGCACCCGACCGCCTTGAGCTGCGCTGCGTTCTGCAACACCTCCGCGGTGAGCTGCGTTCTCGAACGAATGCCGACGTAGTCGACGTCCGCGATTTCGCGCAGCAGCTCATCGCCCCCGAGTGACTTCGAGAGACGCTCCACGTGCGTGTACCCCGCGGTCCGGAAGAGCTCGACAGCCGTCTCGTGAATGCCTTCGAGAAGTAGGATCCTCGTATTTTCTCGCGCCACGTCGGGAGTCTGGGTTCAACCTAGAGCTGCTGCAAGAAGCGAAGATACCCCTCGGCCACCGCGTCGGGCGCCTCGACCTGCGGGTAGTGGCCGATCGTCGGGAGCTCGACGAAGAAGTGGTCGGGGCTGACGAGCTCGCGATAGCGCGTGACCACGTGGGCGCCGGACACCGGGTCCACCGAGCCGTTGATCAGCGCGACCGGCACGACGCTCTCCCGAAGCGCGCCGACCCACCTGTCTCGGTACTCTTTCCTGTCTGCCATGTAGCTGATCAGGTTGTGAAACACGTGCTTGCCGCCCCCGTGGTTGATCAGCTCCCAAAAGGAATCGAGGTCTTGCTTGGAAGGTTGGGTGTCCGGGCCAAACACCGCGCTGAACGACTTGTCGAAAGTGCGCTTGGTGGAGAGCTTGTTGACGAGAGGGCCGAGTGGGCCCGCGAGCAGCTTTTGAATCAGGCGCGCGCGATGGGTCTCCGGAAACAGCCCGCCGTTGAGGAAACAGGCCGACTTCCACGTGCCTGCACCCACGCCTTCGTTTTGGCGTGCGAGGAGCTCCTGCCCGACCGTCACGCCGTAGTCGTGCACCAAGACGTGAAACTCATCGAGCCCGCGCTCGCGCACGAGCGCCTCACAGAGGTCGGCCTGCTCCATGATGCGGTATCGGTGCGGATTCGGCTTTTCGGAGTAGCCGAAGCCGAGGAGATCGAGCGCGACGAAGCGGTAGCCTTCGAGGCGCTCCCAGAGCGGGGCCCAGTCCCACGAAGACGTCGGAAAACCGTGGATGAACAGGATCGTCGGCGCGGCCTCGTCGCCGCTCTCGATCGTGAAGATGTCGCGGCCAAGAAGACGGAGGACCCGCCCCTTTTGGCGCCACGCTCCGATGGAATCGGTCATGGGCGAAGAAGCGTAGTGTAGACGCGGCGGATTGACACGGGGTTTGTGTGGCGGAACCTTGGCGCGCAAAGAGAGGAACGACATGGCGCAAACCGCATTCGTCACGGGCGGCACGGGGTTCATCGGGATCAACCTCATCGAGCTGCTCGTGCAAGAGGGCTGGCAGGTCACGGCACTGCACCGCCCCACCTCGAACCTCACGTACATGAAGCGCTTTCCCATCGCGCTTGCGGAAGGCTCCGTCACCGACCGTGAATCGCTCGAAGACGCGATCCCGGAAGGCACCGATGTGGTGTTTCACGTTGCCGGAGACACCAACTTTTGGTCGAAGCGAAACGCGCGACAAGACGCGATCAACATCGACGGCACGCGAAACATGGTCGATGTCGCGGCACAAAAGGGCGTGAAGACTTTCATTCACACGTCGAGCGTTTCTGCCTGGGGCCGCGTTCGCGGAGTCGTCACCGAAGAGACCCCTTCGCTCGGTGAGCAGTCCTGGATCAACTACGAGCGCTCCAAATACCTCGGCGAGCTCGAGGCGCTCAAAGGCATCGACCGAGGGATGAAGGTCGTCGTCATCAACCCGGGCGGCGTGGCCGGCCCGTACGACACCAACACGTGGGGCCAGCTCTTTTTCCTGCTCCGCGACGGTGCGCTGCCTGCCGCATCGCCTGGGATCACGACCATCTCCCACGTGCACGACGTGGTCCGCGCGCATCTCGCCGCGGTCGATCGCGGAAGGAACGGCGAGCGCTACATCGTGGCGAGCGACCCCGTGGAGATGGTCGATTTGATCGGGACCGTCGCCGATGTTTCAGGGATCGCCAAAGCTCCCCGACGGGCGCCCCCCTTCGTGATCAAGCTCTTTGGTCGGCTGTCCGTGATCATCGCGGCCGTCACCGGAAAGGAGCCCGACGTCACGCCGGAGGTCGCAGAGATGACCAGCACGCGCGGCGTCGACTTTCGAAGCGACAAAGCGATTCGGGAGCTCGGCTACACCATCCAGCCGATGCCGGTCGCCGTGAGGGACAACTACGACTGGCTGGTCGAGGAGGGGCTGCTCTGAGAGCGGCTCTTCACTCCGACGCGGGCGGGTCCTCGGCAGTCGGCTCGGTTTCGACCTCGGGCGTGTCCGGGTCTCCGAGGAGCTCCAACACGCTCTCGAACTCCCCGTCGGTGAGCCGGTAGACCGAGCCGGCATACTGCAGATAGCCGAATCCGTAGAGCAGCGACTGCGTCCCCAGCTCGCCCACGAGCTCGACGCGATGGGTCGGGATGTACTTGAGCGGATCCTCGGCGACCTGGCTCAGCGACCCGACCACGGCGTCGATTTTGGCTCGTTCGGTCACGACGATGACCTCCTCCTCACCCATGCCGCCTCCGGACGGAAGGGGTGAGCGGCGGTACACGGTGATCTTTTCGAGCGCACCGAGCGGCGCCAAGGAAATCGAGGTCGGCGCCTTCACCTCGACGAAGGCGCCCCCTCCTCGAATCGACATCGCGGTTTCGGCGGCAGGGGCATCGAGCGCGCACTTGTAGGCCGTCGCGGCGACCTTGATGGTCGAGCCCGTCCCGCTGCCATGGGCCATGGGCGGATTCGTGTTTTGATAGTCCGGGCCGCGGCCGTCTCCCTGCGCCAGCTCCTCGGGGTGAAGAAGAAGGTGCGTCCCGCCGCGCTCGGCCGCTTGATTTCGGGCGTCGTTTTCGGCAGACCTTCGGAGCACGCTCGGCTTCGAATAAGCGCCGGCCATGCCTCCGGCTTCGCCGATGACCACGCCGAGGTTCTCGCAGCCGCTTGGTTGGGCGTAGAGCATGACGATCTCGCTGCCGCGCGCTGTGACCTGCTGCGCCTTGCAGCCGGCTAGCGCCATGACGAGCGCCATCGTGCCGGCGAACAGGTGGGCGGTGTCTAACTTCATCGGCGAGTCTCCGTGCAAACAGTGCCTACCACGGGCGCGAAGTCAAACGAATACGAAAACGCCAGCGAGGTTGGGGCTCGCTTTCCCCGAGACGGCCCTGTATTCTGCTCCGCCGGAAAGGCTGGTCATGTCAGCAACCCTCGAAATGCGCCGTCGCTCGCTCGACGACCCAAGCGGATTCTGGGGCCAGGTGGCCGAGGAGATCGACTGGGCGAAGCGTTGGGACCGCGTGCTCGACGACACCAACCCACCCTTCTGTCGATGGTTCCCGGGAGGCGAGCTCAACACCTGCTACAACGCGCTCGATCGGCACGTCGCGACTCGCGGCAACCAGGCCGCGCTGATCTACGACAGTGCCGTCACCAAGCAGAGGCAGACCTACACCTTCAGACAGCTTCGCAACGAAGTGGCCCTGTTTGCGGGCGCGCTGGCCGCACAGGGGGTGCTCAAGGGCGACCGCGTGCTGCTCTACATGCCGATGATTCCCGAAGCGGTCATCGCCATGCTCGCGTGCGCGCGGCTCGGTGCGGTGCACTCGGTGGTGTTCGGCGGGTTTGCGCCGCAAGAGCTCGCGACGCGCATCGACGACGCCACGCCGAAGATCATCGTGTCGGCGTCGTGCGGCATCGAAGGCACGCGGGTGATCGAGTACAAGCCGCTTCTCGACCAGGCGATCCAGCTTTCCGAGCATCGGCCCGAAACGTGCATCATCCGCCAGCGTGAGGCCTGCGAGTGTGAGCTCACCGAAGGTCGCGACACCTCGTGGCAAGACGCGGTCGCCTCGGCGGGGCCGCATCCCTGTGTCGACGTCCAGGCGACCGATCCGCTCTACATCCTCTACACCTCGGGAACGACCGGCGTGCCGAAAGGGGTCGTGCGCGACAACGGCGGTCATGCGGTCGCGCTCAACTGGACCATGCGACACGTGTACGGCGTAGAGCCAGGAGAGGTGTACTGGGCTGCGTCGGACGTTGGCTGGGTGGTCGGCCACTCGTACATCGTCTACGGGCCGCTTCTGAACGGGAACACCACCGTGCTCTACGAAGGCAAGCCGGTCGGAACCCCGGACGCCGGAGCCTTTTGGCGCGTGATTTCGGACCATGGCGTCAACTGCCTGTTCACCGCGCCAACCGCCTTCCGCGCGATCAAGAAGGAAGACCCGAACGGGGCGCTCCTCCACGACTACGACCTCGGTACTCTCCGTTCTTTGTTTCTGGCAGGCGAGCGGTCAGACCCAGACACGTTGAAGTGGGCCGAAGAAAAGCTCGGAGTGCCCGTGATCGACCACTGGTGGCAAACCGAAACGGGCTGGGCGATTTGCGCGAACTGCCTCGGCATCGAGCAGCTCCCGGTCAAACACGGCTCGCCAACCATGGCAGTCCCCGGCTGGGACGTGCAGGTCGTCGACGAAGGCGCCAAGCCTGTCGCGGCTGGCAAAACGGGCGCGCTCGTGGTGAAGCTCCCCCTCCCGCCCGGCACCCTGCCAACGCTGTGGAACGACGACGAACGCTTCGTGAGGTCGTACATGAGCGAGTTCCCGGGCTACTACAAGACCGCCGACGCCGGCTTCATCGACGACGACGGATACGTCTACGTGATGTCGCGCACCGACGACATCATCAACGTTGCAGGGCACCGCTTGTCGACCGGCGGCATGGAGGAAGTGGTCGCCGCGCATCCGGACGTCGCCGAGTGCGCCGTGATCGGCGTCGCAGACCAGCTCAAGGGGGAGATCCCGCTCGGCTTCCTCGTGCTCAACGCCGGCGTGGACCGGCCGCACCACGACATCGTCGGGGAAGTGATTCAAATGGTGCGAAGCGAGATCGGTCCGGTCGCCGCGTTCAAGACTGCAATCGTCGTGCAGCGCCTGCCAAAGACCCGTTCCGGCAAGATCCTCCGCGGCACCATGAAAAAGATCGCCGATCGCACCGCGTGGAAGATGCCGGCCACCATCGATGACCCGGCGATTCTCGACGAAATCAAGGAACGCCTGCAGGCGATTGGATACGCCTGATGAACAGAGAACAAGAGCGAGCACTTCTTCTTTTCGCGGTGGTGGTCGTGCTGCTGGGCACACCCGTTCGCGCGCTCTGGCTCCAGAGCTGGTGGTCGCCTTTCGCCTTCTGGCTCGGCATGATCGCGGTGATGGCGCTCCTGCATCGCACCGACCATGCAGCTTAATCCGTTCGTTCTCTTCGTTCTTTCTGCAGCCCTGCTCGGCCTCTACATCCTGGGCTCGGAGGTCGTCGAGCGTTCGCCTCGCTGGGGGCGCCTCGGACGCAACCGCTTCAGCTTCGCGCTCGCGCTCGGCGTCTACGCCACCACCTGGACCTTGTTCGGCAGCGTCGGGTTCGCGGCAACCGAGGGCTATGATTTTCTCGCGATCTACTTCGGCGTGACGCTCTCGTGCATCGCGATCCCGTTTCTTTGGGCGCCGGTGGCCGAGCTCGTCGACCGCTATCGCCTTGGCAGCGTCGCCGACGTGTTCGCGTTTCGCTATCAGAGCCGAACGCTCGGCGCAGCCGTCTCGCTCTTCATGGTCGCCGGGCTTCTCCCGTACATCGCGCTTCAGCTCCGAGCCGTGGCCGACGGCGCGGCGGTGCTGGTGGGCCAAGAGCCGAACGAAATGCTCGGGTCGGTGTACGCCGTGCTGCTGAGCGCATTCGCGGTCGCGCTCGGCGTCCGGTATGCGGACGGGCGCGCACATCGCCCCGGCCTCGTCGCGACGCTTGCCTTCGAGAGCATCTTCAAGCTCGTCGCGATGCTCGTCGTCGGGGCGGCCGTGCTGACCGCGGTGTTCGGCGGGGTTCGTGGACTCGACGCGTATCTGAAGGCACGCCCCGAGCTGATCGAGCAGATGACGAGCCCCGTGATGGGCGATTCGTGGGTTGCTCTGGTGTTCGTGACGTTTTGCGCGGCCTTTCTGTTGCCGCGTCAGTTCTTCGTCGCTTTCGTGCAGCGCCCCAGTCCTCGCAGTCTGCAAACGGCCCGTTGGGCGCTTCCCGTGTACCTCTTCGCGATCAACCTCCCGGTCCCAATTCTCTACTGGGCAGGCCGCGATCTCGCTGCGCCAGGCATCCGGCCCGACGCGTACGTTCTCGCCGCGGTTCAGGGCTCGCCCGCGCTCCAGACCCTCGCGTTCCTAGGCGCCGTGTCGGCGGCAAGCGCAATGATCTTGGTCTCTTCGATCGCGCTGAGCGGCATGGTCGCGAACTATCTGGTGCCGCGTTTCGTCCCTTCACCGGAATCGCTCCTCACGCGCTGGGCGGTCTTTCGTCGCTCCACGATCGTCGGGGTGGTGGTGGCCGGGCTCTTGATCCACTTCACGCTTCCCCGCACTCGCTCGCTCGTCGACCTCGGCCTCGCCTCCTTCGTGGCCGTGACGCACCTGCTGCCGGGACTCCTCGGCGCGCTGTTCTGGCGCCGCGCCACTCGCGCAGGCGTTCTCGCGGGACTGATCGTCGGCGCCGCGTCTTGGGCGGTCCTCACCGCATCGCCGCTGTTCGGCGTCGAGGTCGATGTCTCCCGCGCCTACGCGCTCTTCGGCTTCACCGACCCGACGGCGCGTGGGCCGGCGATTTGGCTCAGCCTCACGGCGCACGCGTTCGTGTTCTTGGGTGTCTCGCTGCTCACCGACCGAACGCCAGAAGAACGAAACGCCGCCGAAGCCTGCCGCGAGCCAAGGGTGACTCGACTTCTGCAGATGCCGGACTCCGCCGAGGCCCTCCAGGAGCGGCTTGCGTCGTACGTCGGAGAGCGTGTCGCGATCGACGAGATCTATCAGGCCGCAGCAGCCACCGACGTGCCCTGGCCTCCCGAAGACCGACCCCAGCTGCTTCGCCTGATCACCGAGCTCGAAGGCCGTCTGTCCGAACGCATCGGACCGCTCGCCGCCCGCACCTACGTCCACGGAGGTCGCCCCGTTCGAACCGACGCGCTCGCAGAGCGGCTGAGGGCGTTCCGAGAGCTCGATTCGCTCGACGCGGACACGTCGCAGCGAAGCTCGCCGGCGCATGCCGCGCGACGCTACTTGTCCCAGCTGATGAGCGAGCTTCCGGTTGGGGTGTGCACCGTGGACGACCACGAGGACGTCGTCGTCTGGAACGATCAGCTCGAGCTGATTTCGGGCCTCGAAGAAGACGAGATCTGCGGCCACCCGATCAGCGGCATTCCAAACCCTTGGTGGCCGCTATTCGACGAGCTCTCCCACCGCCCCGAGGGGTCGGTGATCGAGCGAGAATACGACCTCGGCGACCGGAAGATCGAGCTTCGCGCGCAGGCCGCGATGATCCCGGGAGAGTCCGATGGAGGGCGGGTGTTCGTGGTCGAAGACATCACCGAGCTCCGCCAGCTCGAGCGACACGTGGCTCACAAAGACCGGCTGTCCTCGATCGGGACGCTGGCCTCGGGCGTTGCGCACGAGGTGGGCAACCCTCTGACTGGCATTTTGATGGTGGCCAAGAACCTCGCGACCGACCCTGGCGCTGAGGACGCCGAAGAGCGGCTCGGCATCATCATCGACGAAGCGCAGCGCATCCATCGCATCGTGCAGAGTCTTTTGACGTTCAGCCGACGGGACGAAACCCCCGTGGGGATGCAGGCGACCCCGGTGGCCAGCGTGGTTCGCACCGCGGCCGAGCTCGCCGCGCTGGAGTCAGACGACTGTCACATCGACCTCGAGTTGACGTCTGACGCGTCGGCGATGGCGAGCCCGGACGGGCTGACGCAGGTGCTCGTCAACCTCCTCACCAACGCGCGGCAAGCCTGTGATTCCGGCGCGACGGTCTACGTGCGCACGCGGGTCGACAATGGCTCCGTACACATCGACGTCGACGACGAGGGCCCCGGGATTCCCGAAGAGCTCTCGGACCGCGTGTTCGAGCCCTTCTTCACGACCAAGACCCACGGGCAGGGGACGGGGTTGGGGCTCTCGGTGTCGCGCCAGATCGTCGAGCGTTTCGGAGGCTCACTCCGCTACGAGCCCCGCGAACACGGGGGAAGCCGCTTCACGGTGACCCTCCAAGCCTGCGAAAAGTAAGGATTGAAGGGGTCTACTCTCCTTTGATACTAATCGACGGTGGCGAACATTCTGCTGGTCGAGGACGAACGCGTGATCCGCGCCGAGATCAGCCGCGTTCTTTCGCGCGACGGGCACGAGGTGACGGCCGTCGCGAGCGTCCCCGAGGCGGAGCAGCAGCGCCCGGAGTGCTTCGACCTCGTCATCACCGACGTTCGGCTCACCGGAGAAACCGGCGACGTGCTGATCGAGCGCACCGGGAAGGTGCCGGTGATCGTGATGACGGCGTACGGCTCGGTCAGCGCGGCGGTCGACGCGATGAAGCGGGGCGCGGTGGACTATCTCTCGAAGCCGTTCGAGCCCGAGGAGCTGAGCGCCGTGGTTGGGCGCATCCTTCGGCACCAGGCCGCCAACGGCAGCAAGGATTCGGGGGACCGGTTCGACGCCCACAGCATCGTGGCCACCGAATCGAGCCCGATGCAGGAAGCGCTCCGCTGGGCGCGGAAGGTCGCGCCGACGGAGGCCAACGTCTTGATCCTCGGCGAGTCGGGGACCGGCAAAGAGCTGATCGCTCGCGCCGTCCACGACCAGAGCGCACGCAAGGGCGCGTTCGTGCCCGTGAACTGCGCATCGATCCCTGAAACCCTGCTGGAATCGGAGCTGTTCGGGCACGAAAAGGGCGCCTTCACCGGCGCCCTGAGCCGTCACGAGGGGCTCGTGCACGCAGCGGACGGCGGCACGCTCTTTTTGGACGAGATCGGAGAGCTTCCCCTCGCTGCCCAAGCGCGTCTGCTCCGAATCCTGCAGCAGCGCGAGGTGCGTCGGGTCGGCGCGCGCAAGGCCGAAGCGGTCGATATCCGGCTGGTCGCGGCGACGCACCGCAATCTTCCAAAGCTCGTCGAACGCGAGGAGTTTCGCGCCGATCTGTATTTCCGCCTCAAGGTGGTCGAGATTCAGCTTCCGCCGCTCTGCGAGCGAGGCGACGACATCCTGGCCCTTGCAAACGAGTTCCTCGGGCACGCGACGGCAAAGCTCGGCCGCCCGCCGCTCGAGCTCGACGACGCTGCGGTGGCGGCCATGCGCCGCTACAAATGGCCCGGCAACGTTCGCGAGCTTCAGCACGCCGTCGAGCGCGCGGTGATCCTCCACGAGTCGGGACCGATCACCGAGGAGCTTCTTGGGCTGCCGAGCCCCGAGCCTTCGGAAGATGCCCTGGCGGGCGACGGTAGCGCGGATCTTTCGCTCGAAGGGTATCTCAGGAGCTTCGTGCTCGCCCATCAGGACGAGCTGAGCGAGACGGAGCTCGCCAAGCGGCTCGGCATCAGCCGCAAGACGCTCTGGGAGCGGCGCCAGCGCATGGGCATCCCGCGCCGCGAGTCCCGTCCACCCGAGCAGTAGTCGAAACGTTTCAACCGCGTTTCGATCCGTAGCGCGGTGATACGAATCGTAACGCTTGGCGCAGCGCGTTAGCGGGATTTCGGAATGGTTCCGTGGGAGGCCGGCTTGGTACGCCTATTGCGTAGAGCTGAGGCAGCGAGGTGTACCGATGACACTCTCCCAGCCAACGCTTGGATCCCGAAAACGAATCACGAACATGGAGGACTACCAGGCCCTCTATGACAAGAGTCTAGCTGCCAACGACGAGTATTGGCGCGAAGAAGCCAACGAGCTTCACTGGTTCTACGAGCCGCACAGCGTGTACGAGGAGCACGGGCCAGGCGAGTTCGTCTGGTTTGCGGGCGGCCGTCTGAACGCGTCGGTCAACTGCGTCGACCGGCACGCTGCGGCAGACCCCGACAAAACCGCGATCATCTTCGTCGAAGACGAGCCCGGGAAGTATCAGCACATCTCGTTTGGTGAGCTGAAAGCCGAGGTCGGCCGGGTTGCAAACACGCTCCGGTCTCTCGGTGTCCGCAAGGGCGATCGGGTCTGCATCTACCTGCCGATGATCCCCGAGCTCGCGTATACGATGCTCGCCTGCGCGAGGATCGGCGCCGTGCACTCGATCGTCTTCGGTGGCTTCAGCGCCGACGCGCTTCGAGACCGCATCATCGACGCCGAGGCGAAGGTCTTGGTCACGGCCAACGAAGGGCTACGCGGCGCCAAACGCATCCCGCTCAAGAAGATCTCGGACGACGCGGTCGAAGGCCTTGCCGTCGTCGAAAAGGTGCTGGTCGTGAAGCGAACCGACACCGAGGTGCCGATGGAGCAGGGGCGCGACATTTGGATGCACGAGGCCACGGCCGAACAGCGCGTGACGTGCCCCGCCGAGTGGATGGCGTCCGAAGACCCGCTTTTCATTCTCTACACCTCCGGCTCGACCGGAAAGCCGAAGGGGCTCGTCCACACCACGGGCGGCTACCTCACCTACACTGCGTCGACGTTCAAGTAC
>CAJIBU010000025.1_pt1 | contig 30636 bp, 25 predicted proteins | sample 9199451 | NCBI WGS metagenome assembly CAJIBU01 (sample SAMEA7708315, study PRJEB35096) | sediment metagenome | biome: marine neritic benthic zone biome [ENVO:01000025]; feature: sediment [ENVO:00002007]; material: shallow marine sediment [ENVO:03000034] sea grass bed [ENVO_01000059] ... | reverse complement strand
CGCACGAAGGTGCACGGGAGACCGGCAAACGTCGACTCGCCTTGAATCGACGGATAGATCTCGTGAATCCGAATCGTGTCGGCCTCGGCCATCGTCAGCGGGGGTTGCGGGTCATGAGAATCAGCATCTTCCCCTCGCGCGCGGCACGCTCGGGGACTTCGACGATCAGATCCCACATTCCGGGCTGAGCATCCACCTCGACCGTCTGCGTCCGCCGCCGAACGCACCGCGCATTCCCTTCCTCGTCAATTCGGGCCCAAAGCACGCGGGGCTTGTATCCATCGAGATCGAGCGCGGAAACCCGAAGCCGAGTGCGCTCGAAAAGCTCGACCCGGGTACGGTAAAGGCGAGAGCCAGGGCGGGCGGCGCCGCAGTTCTTGGGAAGGGAGTCCGCCACAGGCAGGTCGGGTTTGGTGATGAGAACGGAGCTCGGCAGAGCGCGGTCGCCAGCACCGCCGCTGTCACTGGCGCTGTCACTGGCGCTGGCACTGTCGCTGGCACTGTCGCTGACACTGTCGCTGGCGCTGGCACTGTCACTGTCACTGTCACTGCCACGGCCACTGGCGCTGTCACTGGCACTGGCACTGGCACTGGCACTGGCACTGGCACTGGCACTGTCACTGCCACTGTCACTGCCGCTGCCACTGCCACTGCCACTGTCACTGCCACTGCCACTGTCACTGTCACTGCCTGCGGCCCTCCGCAGCGCATCCAGCATCTCCAGCGTCAGCAGATTCCGCACATTGTTCCCATACCGAAGCCCCCGCTCCGTGAACTGGCACGCCGCACGCACCCCACCCCTTCCAAGCACGTTCGGATGCACGCCGTCTCGCGCAAGCCCACGCCTCGGGAGCGCGCTCAGCGCGGCGTGGTAGTCGATGAATGGGAGCGCCCAGTGCGTCGCGACGGCTTCGGTGATCGCGTTGAAGCGCATGATCCAGCGGTTCTTGTCACGGCTGCGTCGAGGGAGCGCCGAGCCCAGCACGGGGACGACGCCCATCTCTTCGAGCTGCTCCACCAAGTACACGAGCCGCCGAAGGTAGATGCGCTCGTTTTGGTTCTGCGCGTCGTTGCCGCCAAACAACACCAGCGCCCAGCGCCCCTGCGTCGCCTCGGCCTCGCGCCTAAAGTTAGCCGGGCGTCCGCCGAGCACGTAGCGGAGGTTCCAGCTGACCCCGGCGGCCTCGCTCTTCCGGTTGAACGAGTTTCGGCGCCCCGTGTCGAAGTACGCGAGCGTCGGGCTCAGCTCGGGACGCTCGCCGAGCTCGACGTACGGCGTGCTGAGGCACACGAGGAACGCCTTGCTCGCCACGCTCGAGCCCCCCATTTTCGAAAACGCATCGTCGCGGAGGTCCGGGTTGCGCGCGCGGATCTCGGCGACGTGCTCGACCACGGGCGCCGGGAGCTCGAGCGGCTGTGCAAGTGCTGGCGCTGCGACGGCGAGCAGCAGAGCGCACGCCAGCCAAGCACGCCTCATCGGATGGCGCTCGCAGGAATCATGAAGAGGCGACTCGGGCCTTCGGGGCCTCTCTTGTACTTGTTGTCTGTCACCAGGAGAACAGACCCATCGTCGAACCAAACCACGCCTTCGAAGTTTGGAAGCGGCGACACCAGCTTGGAAAGGTCGGCCGCCACGGTCGGCTGGATGCGCTGGCTCTCCGGCCCCTGTGGAATCTGAAACCGAATCAGACGCGACACGCCGTAGTGCCGCTCGATGGCCATCGCCTCGATCGAGCCGTCCCGCGCCCTGCAGTCGACGCCCGAGAGCTTCCCGGTGTCGCTCGTCAAGGCGACCCTGTGCGAGGTCCACGTCTGAATGTTCGGGTCGAACAGCGCAACCGGCGCCCATCGGCGCTCGCCTTCTTCTTGCACGAGCTCGGTGACGAACACGAGCGCGCCGTCGACGTGGCACGCGCCCTCGAGACCGTGGTTGTCGGGGGCGGTCATCTGCCAGCGCGCGTAGTCGACGTGCCCGATCGACGCGAGCGCGAAACGTTTGCTGCTGAGCCGCCCGTCGAGCACCACGTCGCGAAGCCGTCCCGCCTCCTGTGTTTCGGTCGCCAACACGAAGCGCGTCCCGTCCACCCACGCGATGCCCTCGAGGTCGGTGCCGTCGGGCCCTCCGGTGACGGCGTAGCGGGTGACTGCGAACGTCTTTGGGTCGATTCGCACGACGGCATGACCGTCCTCACCGGGCGCCCAAAAAGCGCCGTGCTCGTCCTGGGTGAGGCCCGACAGCCCGGCGACCTCGGTTTCGAGCGCCACGATGCGGCCGGGGCCGCGAGGCTCCTTCTTGGTGCAGGCGGCAGCGAGCACGAGAGCCGCCGCCACCAGAGCCCACACCCGCACCGTCAGTTGACCGCTTCGAGAACAGCCGCGGCACCGAGGCCGCCCGCCGCGCAGATCCCGAGCAATGCCGTTTCTTTGCCGCCCCGGGCGAGCTCGTTGGCCATGGTGGTGACCATTCGCGCGCCGGTCGCACCGAACGGATGCCCGATCGACAGCGACCCGCCGTGCACGTTGAAGTTGTCTTCATCGATTTCGCCGACGGGCTTCGACCTGCCGAGCCGGTGCTCCGCAAAGCCCTTGCTCGCGAGCGCCTTGGTCACGGACAGCACCTGCGCCGCAAAAGCCTCGTGCATGTCGACGAGGCTCACGTCCCTGAGGTCCATCCCGGCGCGCTCGAGCGCCTTCGGCATGGCGATCGCAGGCCCGATCAAGAGCTGGTCGGTGGGGTCGACGGCCGCGTAGGCCCAGCTTCGGAACGCGGCAAGCGGCTTGTAGCCGAGCGCACGCGCCTTCTGCTCGCTCATCAGCAGCACGGCCGCCGCGCCGTCGGTCAGGGGCGAGGCATTGCCTGCGGTGACCGTCCCGTCTTTGGCAAACACAGGGCGAAGCTTCGAGAGTTTTTCGACGCTGGTGTCGCCGCGCACGATGTTGTCGGCGTGCACCCAGCCGTCCGGGCCTTCGACCGGTGCCACCTCGTCGTCAAAGCGGCCGGTCGCAATGGCCTCGGCAGCCCGATGGTGCGAGCGCGCGGCGAATCGGTCCTGTGCTTCGCGCGTGATCTCGTTGCGGCGCGCCATCCCCTCGGCGCTCTCCCCCATGACCTCGCCCGTGGTGCGCTCGGCGATCTTCGGCATCTTCGGGAGAATCTCGGTGATCGGCATCATCTGAGAGAGCACGCCGAGGTAGTCGCCCGGCGTGGCGGCTTTGCCAAACGCGAGCGGCGCCAGCGCGTGCACCGCTTTTTGCGGCAGGTTGAGCGGCGCGTTGCTCGTGGAATCCGAACCCCCTGCAATCACCACGTCGGCCTCGCCCCGCTCGATCGCCGCGGCGGCAAGCGTGACGGCCTGGAGCCCTGTCGCGCAGGCTCGCGTGCAGGTCATCCCCTCGACGCTCGGTGGGAGCCGAAGGTCGAGCGCAATCTCACGCGCGATGTTCGGTGCGAGCGAAGGGAAGATCACGCCGCCCCACACGATGCTGTCGATCTCGTCGTGCGGCAGGTCGCTCCGCTCGAGCAGCGCCTTGACCGCCCAGTCCGAGAGCTCGATCGTGTCGAGTTTGAGGAATTTCCCAAACGCTTTCACGAACGGGGTGCGTACACCCCCGACGATCACGGCGCGCTGCTTCTTACCCCAGTTGCTTTTCTTGGCCATCATCATGCTCCTACGAGTGCGCCACCGCAGACGCGGATCGTTTGGCCGGTGAGCCCCACGGCTCCCGGGGTTGCGAGAAATGCAATCGCCTGCCCGACGTCTTCGGGTTTGCCGCCCTGCCCCACCGCGCTCAGGCGCCGTGCCGCTTCGCGAATCGCGACCGGCATCGCGCTGGTGAGCCGAGTTTCGATGAAGCCGGGCGCAATCGCGTTGGTGGTGATGCCCTGCTTTGCGACCTTGGGTGCGAGCGCCTCGACGAAACCGACGAGGCCCGCCTTACTGGCCGAGTAGTTGGTTTGCCCGCGATTGCCCGCGATGCCCGACACCGAGGACAGGCAAACGACCCGCCCTCCCTGCCGAAGCAGGTCGTCTTTGAGCAGGCGGTTGGTGATGCGGATCACCGCGCCGAGGTTGATGTCGACCGCCATGTCCCACTGCTCGGAGCTCATCCGGCCGAGCGTCTTGTCGCGGGTCACGCCGGCGTTGTGCACCACGATGTCGACGCCGCCAAAGCGCTCCTTCAAATCGCTCGCGATGCGCTCGGGCGCATCGACGTCGGTGATGTCGACCAGCAGAACGGAGCCACCGATGCGCTGCGCCACTTGGCTGCAGGGCCCATCGTCGGCCGGGCGGTCGAGACAAACGACGTGCGCACCCTCTGCCGCGAGAAGCTCTGCCGTGGCCTCGCCGATGCCGCGCGCCGCACCGGTGACGAGCGCGACTTTGCCTCCGAGCACGTGCGTGTCCGGCACCTCGCCGCCCTTGGCGAGCTTGGTGATGTGAAAGGGCTGACAGCTGATGAACGCCGACCGTGGCGAAAGGAGAAAGCGAAGCACGGCATCGAGCCGATCCTCCGCGCCCTCTTCGACGAACACGCTGTTGGCGACTGAGCCGTTGCTGCCAATCTCTTTCGCGAGGCTTCGCGTGAAGCCTTCGAGCCCCGCCCGGGTCGCTGCGAGCGCGGGCTTCGAGGCGTCTTTGGCCGGCCGGCCGATGATCACCACCCGCCCGGAGCGATTGAGACGGCGAATCCACGGGTGGATGAAAGCGTGGAGCTGCCGGAGGTCGTCCGGTGTCTCGAGCCCCGTGCCGTCGAATACGATCGCATCGACGCGCTGGCCCTCGGGCGCCTCGCCGGGATCGACGCGCTTCGGGGCCCTGGCCCATGCTTCGCCTGGCCCGACGAAGGGCTGGAGCGCGGCGTCGGAGCTGCCGACCACCCATGGAGACGCGCCGGCCCGCGTGAGCGCCTGCGCGAGCACGCCCGGAAGCGAGCCCACGCCGCACACCAGCACGGCTTTGTCGTCGAGCGGGCGCTCTTCATAGGCTCCCCGAGCTCGTGCGAGTCGCTCGGGCACCGGAATCGGAAGGCCGAACGTCTTGATCAGCTTTCGCGCGTTTTCATTTTCCAACAAGAGATCGCTCATGCAGCCTCAGCTCCTCACGGAATAGGTTCCAACCATGTATGCGGGCCCGCCGGGTGCATCCCCGACGAACACGCTGTCGTCTTCGACGTAGAGCCCGACCTTGGCGGGCAGCACCATCGGCTTCGTGAACTTGACGTCGATCGCCTCGAGCCGGGTGACGTCGCCGGCAAAGAGCGAGCGGTTCAACCCTTCGACCGCTCGCGCCATCGTCGAAAAGCCGTGGTTGATCACGTTGCGAAACCCGTTGGCGCGCGCCGCGGGCGGGATCCAGTGAATCGGGTTGAAGTCGCCCGTGAGCTTGGCGAACTCGAGGCCGACGTGCGTGCCGAGCTTCCAGCGGGCGAGCTCCTTGGCGACCACCGGCACGCGCGGACGCTCGTCCTTGCGCTTGCCTTTGTCGCCGCTCTTGAGCGGCACGATGCCGAAGACGTCGGCGACGATCGCCTCGGGGTGCTTGGTGGTAGACGTGGTCGCGCGCTGGTGAATGACGGCGCGGCGGCCGTTGTCGTCGATGTCGAGAAGCTGCACCTTGAGCTCGAACGGCTCGCCGAGCGGCAGGGGCGCGTTCATCTGCAGGCGGCTGCCCCCGTTGAGCACGCGCTGAATCGGGTACTGAAGGCCTTCGATGCCGCGCGCCTGAAGAGGAAAGACCCACTGCGGGAACAGATGTGCAGGCACCTGGCCGCGGTACCAGGCCGGGTCGCCGCCGCAGTGGCGAACGTAGTCACGGACGAGGTCGGCCGGCCTCGGAGGGATGGTGGCCGAGACGATGGGGCCCGGAACCTCGGCCGGGGCCTGGTTGGGTTTGCCCGAGGCGCTCTTCATCGCGACGAACGCCGCGCGCGCGAGCGCTCCGAGCATCGGCCCTTGATGAAGAATGTAGCGCGTCGGTACCGACATCTCGATCTCCCGGCCCGCCGGTGCGGCGGAGTCCCTGCCGCCCGACCCGGCTCTCTACCATTCGGTAGATCCCCGCGCAAACGCGGTCGCGCTGCTACGATTCGCCCATGGATAACCCGTTGATCCGGCTTGGGTTCGAAATCCCGTTCGACCGCATCGAGGCGTCGCACGTCGAGCCTGCGGTGGACGCGCTTCTTCGAAATGCGCGTGAGTCAATCGATGCAATCGCGTCGCAGTCGGGCCTCCTCACCTATGCGAGCACCCTCGGCGCCCTCGAAAACGCAACCGAGCCCCTAGAGCGCGCGATGACCGTGGTGGGGCACCTCGAGAGCGTGACCACCACCGACGCGCTTCGCGACGCATACAACGCGACGCGGCCCAAGGTGAGCGCGTTTTGGTCGGAGCTCGCAATGAACGACGCGCTCTATCGAACGATTCGCGCCTTTTCGGAGACGGACGAAGCAAAGAGCCTCGGCCCCACCGAGAGCCGGTTCCTCGAAAAAACCATCGACGACTTTCGCCGCCACGGCGCGGAGCTCGAGCCCGACGACAAAGCCAAGCTTCAGGCGATCGAGATCGAGCTCGCGAAGCTCACCACGCGGTTTTCGCAAAACGTGCTCGACGAGACCAACGCCTTCGAGCTCGTGCTCACGAACGAGGCGCGGCTCGCTGGTCTCCCCGAGAGCGCAAAGCAGGCCGCCGCCGAAAACGCCCGCGCCAAGGGCGTCGAGGGGTGGCGGTTCACGCTCCAGGCCCCGAGCCTCATCCCCGTGTTGACGTACCTCGATGACGCATCGATTCGAGAGAAGGTTTGGCGTGCGTACAACACCAGAGCGTCGGCGGGCGAGCGGGACAACCGGGCGATCGTTGCAGACATTCTCCGGCTCCGGCGCGAAAAGGCCGAGCTGCTCGGCTACCGCGATTTCTCGGACCTCGTGACCGAGGACCGCATGGCCAAGACCGGCGGCAAGGCGCGCGCGTTCATCGACGAGCTCCGGAGCAAGACTCTCGCCGCCTTCGACGTCGAAAACGATGCACTTCAGCGCTTTCGCGCAGAGCTCGAAGGGCCAAGCGCGCCGGCCATCCAACCTTGGGACGTCGGGTACTACGCCGAAAAGCAGAGGCAGGCCCACTACGACTTCAACGAGGAAGAGCTCCGGCCGTACTTCCCGCTCGACCGCGTGCTCACGGGGCTCTTTGCCACGGCCGAAGCGCTCTACGGCATCGGCATCGTCGAGCGCGAGGCGCCCGCGTGGGACCCGGATGTCCGCTCGTACGCGATCGAGGACTCGAGCGGCGCGATGTTGGCCGCGTTCTACGTCGACCTCTTTCCTCGTGAAAACAAGCGTGGCGGCGCGTGGATGAACGCGCTGGTGAGCGCAGCCTACGAGCAAGGCAACCCTCGGCCGCAGCTCGGGCTGTTTTGCGCCAACGTGAACCCGCCCGTCGGTGGCAAACCCGCGCTTCTGACCCACCGCGAGGTCGAGACGCTCTTTCACGAGTTCGGGCACCTGCTGCACCACTGCCTCAGTCAGGTGAGCGTTCGGAGCCTCGCCGGCACCAACGTCGCTTGGGATTTCGTCGAGCTGCCGTCGCAGATCATGGAGAACTGGTGCTGGGAGCGGAGCGGTCTCGATCTATTTGCCGCTCACTTCGAAACGGGCGAACGCATTCCCGATGCGCTCTACGACAAGATGGTGCGCGCACGAACCTACCGCGCGGCGAACGCACAAATGCGCCAGCTCGGCTTTGCCACAGTCGACCTGGCGCTTCATCAAGACTACGACCCGCGAGGAGACGGCGACGTGATGACGTACGCTCGAGCCGTACTCGAGCCCCACTCCCCCGTCGAACTTCCGGACGACTACGCGATGCTCGCGGGGTTCACACACGTCTTCGGGCACCCGGTCGGCTACGCCGCGGGGTACTACAGCTACAAGTGGGCGGAGGTGCTCGACGCCGACGCCTTCACGCGATTCAAAGCCGAAGGGGTTACCAACCCCGAGGTCGGCCGCGCGTTTCGCGAGGCGATTCTGTCGAAGGGCAACAGCGCGGACCCGGCGGAGCTGTACCGCGAATTCATGGGCCGCGACCCCGAGCTCCACCCGCTGCTGGAGCGCGCCGGGCTGGCCTGAGCGCTACTTGGCTGCCGCCCGGGCGGGGGCAGGCGCCGCGCGAGCTGCGAGGTCGACCGACACCGAGATGTCGTTGGCGACCTTGAGGCGCACGATAGAAGGCACGGAGATGTCGTGGTCGGTGAGCTTGGCGATGAAGCTCGCCCTGATGCGCATCGCGTCGCCGGACCAGTTCACCGTGCCGTCGCTGGTGACCACTTTGGTGACGCCGTGGGCCGTGAACTTCCCTTTGACGGTGACGTTGGTGTCCTTGCCCTGCTTGAGCTCTTTGTTGCCCTTCTTGCCGAGCACCACCTCGGTGATTTCGAAATGGATGCTGGGGAACTTCTTGGCATCGAGCCATCCGTCGCCCCGAAGGTGCTCGTCACGAAGGTCGTTGCCCGTGCGAAGCGAAGCCACCGGCACCTTGAACGAGCCCGTCGTCTTGGTGATGTCCACCGGGTCCACGCTCAGGCTTCCGCTGATCTTCTTGGTCTTGCCGACCATGGTTTCGAGCGGCGCGTCGGACTCGAACTCGATTTTGCTCTTGCCGCCTGCCTTCACGCGAAACGTGGTGGCATCGGCGGCTGCGGCGAGCGGTGAAGCGAAGCAGGCAGCAACGACTACACTAAGGACGACGGCAGCGTTTCTCATGAAGCGGTTCCCCTTTGCCTTTAAGTATGCCCATTTTGGACGCCCTCGGCACGCCCGGTATTCATGCGGCTACTACTATCGGGGCCGTGTCGTAGAACGTCCAGGTTTCGTTGTCGCGCTCGGCCCTCCCGAGCTCCCATTCGTCGCGAAAAAGGGCCACTGGGCGGTCGTCGCGGTCGAGCACGGCCATCGGGATTCGGCGGGCTCGAAGCTCTGCCGCGTCGGCCGCGCCGTCCACCCAGCGCGCGTGCTGATACGGAAGGAGGTCGAACGACACCTTCGCGCCGTACTCGTGCTGAAGCCTGAACATGAGCACGTCGAACTGGAGACGTCCCACCACTCCGCACACCGGGTCCTTTTCGCGCCCCGGCTCGGTGAAGAGCTGCACGGTGCCCTCTTCGGAAAGCTCCTGGATGCCTTTTTGAAGCTGCTTGCGCTTGAGTGGGTCGAGGAGCTGGAGCCGCCCGAAGTGCTCCGGCGAAAAGCGCGGCACCGCGTCGAAACTCATGGGGCCACCGGTGGAGAGTGTGTCGCCGATGCGAAAAAGGCCCGGGTCGTAGAGCCCGACGATGTCGCCCGCATACGCCTGCAGCACGCTCTCCCGCTCCTGCGCGAAGAACTGCTCGGCGCGGTTGAGCCGGATGCTCTTGCCGAGGCGGTAGTGGTGCACGCGCATGCCGCCTTCGAACTTGCCGGAGCAGATGCGCGCGAACGCGATTCGGTCGCGGTGCGACGGGTCCATGTTGGCCTGCACTTTGAAGACGAACGCGCTGAAGCGGTCGTCGCCTGGCTCCACCATGACGCTGCCCGCGGCCTCGCGCGGCCCGGGCGGCGGGCACAGGCCCTTGAAGGACTGCAGGAACGGCTCGACCCCGAAGTTGGTGAGGGCGCTCCCGAAGAACACGGGCGTGATCTCCCCGGCGAGGAAGCGCTCTTCGCTCCACTCCTCGCCCGCGCCGTCGAGCAGCTCCACCTCTTCGCGCAGGGTCTGGGCGGCTTCCTCGCCGAGCAACGCGTCGAGCTCGGGGTCGTCGATGCCGGTGACCTTCATCTCGGCGCGCTTTTCCTGCCCCTCGGCAGAGCGCTCGAAGCGAAGCACGCGCTTGTTGATGCGGTCGTAGACACCCTCGAACAAATCGCCGGAGCCGATCGGCCAGGTGAAGGGAACGGTGCTGACGCCGAGCACCTCCTCGACCTGGCTCATCAGCCCGAAGGCGTCGCGCGCCGGCCGGTCCATCTTGTTGATGAAAGTCACGACGGGGGTGTTCCGGAGCCGACACACGTGAAAGAGCTTTCGCGTCTGCGCCTCGACGCCGCGTGCCGCGTCGAGAATCATGATGCCGCAGTCGGCGGCCATCAGCGTGCGGTAGGTGTCCTCGCTGAAGTCGTTGTGGCCGGGCGTGTCGAGCAGGTTCCAGCGGATGTCGTCGTAGTCGAACTGCAGAACCGATGTCGTGACCGAGATGCCACGCTGCTTTTCGAGGGCCATCCAATCGCTGACGGCCGAGCGCTTGGCTTTGCGCGACTTGACCGCGCCGGCGGCGTGGATCGCGCCCCCGTAGAGCAAGAGCTTCTCGGTGAGCGTGGTCTTGCCCGCGTCCGGGTGCGAGATGATCGCGAAGGTGCGCCGCCGCTGGAATTCGTTTTGGCTCATGCCCGGCGCCAAGATAGCCACTGTCCGCGGTTGCGCCAGTCCGCGAACGTGCTGTGATCGGCGCGCTTCCAATGCCCGGGCTGTTTCCAGAGGTCGAGCCGTTCGATGCCGGCCACGTTCGCGTCGATGACGTCCACTCGGTCTACTACGAGCAGTGCGGCAACCCGAGCGGCAAGCCTGCGCTGTTCGTGCACGGCGGCCCCGGGGGCGGCTCGAGCCCGGTACACCGTCGTTTTTGGGACCCGGCCGTGTACCGCATCGTGCTCTTCGACCAGCGCGGCTGCGGCCGAAGCACGCCGCACGCGGAGCTTCGCAACAACACCACGTGGGACCTCGTCGACGACATGGAGACCCTCCGCAAGCGCCTCGAAATCGACCGCTGGCAGCTCTTTGGCGGCTCCTGGGGCAGCACGCTGGCGCTCACGTACGCAGAGCAGCACCCCGATAGGGTCACCGAGATGGTGCTTCGCGGCATCTTTCTTCTGAGGCGTCGCGAGATAGAGTGGTACTACCAGGAGGGGGCAAGCCGCATCTTCCCCGAAGCGTGGCAGAAGTTTCTCGCACCGATCCCGGAAAGCGAGCGCGACGACATGGTCGGGGCCTACTATCGACGCCTCACCAGCACCAACCGCGACGAGCGCATTGCGGCCGCACGCGCGTGGAGCATGTGGGAAGGCAGCACGAGCCGCCTCGTCCCCGACCCGGAGCTGATCGAGCGCACCGGCGAAGCGAATTTCGCGGAGGCGTTTGCGCGCATCGAATGCCACTACTTCATCAACGGCGGTTTCTTCGAGCGCGACGACAAGCTCCTCCACGACATCCACCGCATCGCACACATCCCCGCGGTCATCGTGCAAGGCCGCTACGACATCGTCTGCCCCCCCGAAAGCGCCTACGAGCTCCACAAGGCGTGGCCGAAGAGCAAGCTCCAAATCGCACCGCAATCGGGCCACTCGGCCCTAGAACCGGAAACGACAGCGCTGCTGGTTGCGGCGACGAAGGAGCTGGGTTGAGAGGGGGGAGTGGCAGCGTCAGTGCCAGCGACAGTGGCAGCGTCAGCGTCAGCGACAGTGGCAGCGTCAGTGTCAGCGACGGCGTCAGCGCCAAACGCAAAAAGGGGACTGTCCCCAATATGGTTCGGGCGATCACCCCCCGCGGTAGCACAGGCGCGCAGGGCCAGAAAAAGGTGCCTGACCCCCTTTTCCTACCGCGAGAACTTTCTGTACTTGATTCGGTGGGGGACGTCGGCGTCGGCGCCTAGGCGGGCTTTGCGGTCGGCGGCGTAGTCGGCGTAGGAGCCTTCGTGCCAGACCACGCGGCTGTCGCCTTCGAATGCGAGGATGTGGGTGCAGATGCGGTCGAGATACCAGCGATCGTGGCTGATGATCATCGCGCAGCCTGGGAACGCGAGAATCGCTTCCTCGAGGGAGCGAAGCGTTTCGACGTCGATGTCGTTGGTGGGCTCGTCGAGCAGGAGCACGTTGCCGCCGCTCTTCAAGAGCTTTGCGAGATGCACGCGGTTTCGCTCGCCGCCCGAGAGATTGTCGACCGGCTTCTGCTGATCGCTCCCGCGGAAGTTGAACCAGCCGACGTACGCGCGAGATTTGACCGAGCCGCCCCCGAGGTCGATCTCGTCGGCGCCGCCGGTGATCTCTTTGAACACCGTGTTGCCGTCCTCGAGCGAGTCGCGGCTCTGGTCGACGTATGAAAGCGCCACCGTTTCGCCGGTGACGATCGAGCCGGCGTCGGGCGTCTCTTCGCCCACGAGCATTCGAAACAGCGTGGTCTTGCCGGCACCGTTTGGCCCGACGATGCCCACGATCGCCCCGCGCGGCACGCGAAAGCTCAAGTCCTCGAAGAGCAGCTTGTCGCCGTAGCCCTTCGCGACTCCCTCCACCTCGAACACCTGTGTGCCGAGCCGCGGCCCCGGCGGGATCTGGATCTCGTTCGGATCGCGCCGCGCCTTGCCCGCCTCGGCGACGAGGCTTTCAAACGCGGTGAGACGCGCCTTGCTCTTCGCCTGGCGCGCCTTCGGCGATGACCGCACCCACTCGAGCTCCCGCCCGATCTTGCGTCTGCGCGCGCTGTCCTGCTTCTCTTCTTGCTCCAGCCGCGCCTCCTTGGCTTCGAGCCACTGCGAATAGTTGCCCTTGAACGGGTGCGCTTCGCCGCGGTCGAGCTCGAGGATCCAGTCGACGATCTCGTCGAGGAAATACCGATCGTGCGTGACGAGAATCACACAGCCCGGGTACTTCTGGAGATAGCCCTGAAGCCACGCCACCGACTCGGCGTCGAGATGGTTCGTAGGCTCGTCGAGAAGTAGCAGCTCCGGCTTTTCGAGCAGAAGCCTGCAGAGCGCGACGCGGCGCCTCTCGCCACCAGACAGCGTCGCCGGGTCAGCGTCCGCGGGCGGCAGCCGGAGCGCGTCCATCGCGATCTCGAGCGTGCTCTCGAGGTTCCAGCCATCGACGGCGTCGATCTTGTCTTGAAGCGCACCCTGCTTCTCGAGCAGCTTGGCCATCTCGTCGTCGCTCATCGGCTCGCCGAGCTTCATGCTGAGCTCGTTGAACTCGTCGAGGAGCGCGCGAATCGGGGCGACGCCCGCTTCAACTGCCTCGAGGACCGTCTTGGCATCCCCGAGGTCCGGCTCCTGCGGCAGATAGCCGACCTTCGAGCCCGGCCGCCGCCACGCCTCGCCGGTGAAGCTCTCGTCCTCGCCGGCCATGATGCGCAACAGCGACGACTTGCCCGTCCCATTGACGCCGATGACCCCTATCTTCGCGTTCGGAAGGAACGAAAGATAGAGGTCTTCGATGATCTTCTTGTTGGGGGGGTGCACCTTCGTGACCCCCTGCATCGTGAAGATGAACTCCGCCATGTGTTACCGGGCTCTGCGTCTCCGTCCGAGCGACATAGCAACGATGGCAAACGCGATCCAACCGAGCGTCGCACTTTTGGCCGCGCTCACGTTGCACCCCTCCGACTCGCTCGCGTCGCCCTTCGGCTTGCCCTTGGAATCGGGCTTCGGCGCCTCGAGCTTGCCCGCCTCGAGATCGAGCTCCGGAATGTCGACCTGAATCAAGGCGGGAAGCTGATTGGTGAGACTCTTGGTTTGGGCGCCCTCGAGCGCAGTGTTGCCCGCCGCGAACGGGCGGGGCTCCGGACGGCCAGGCGGACCGCCCCAGATGCCACGCTGCGGCTTTTCACATGCGATCTCGCCTTCCCAGCGATTGAGGATCACGTAGCGGCCTTGGAAGTTGTTGTAGCTCGACGCCTGCGCGCTTCGCTCGCCGAGGTCGCCCTTCTGGTCGGGCATGCCGCGCCCACCGACGATGGGCCCCGCCGCACGAAACACCAGGTCCTCGTCGAGGCCGTCCTTGTCATAGCGATAGTGCAGCCGAGTGAGCACGAAGCCCTGCGGCCGCCAAACCGGACGACGCCGCTGCTTCGGCACGACGCCGGGGATGTCGGAGTACGGGTCTTTTTCGACCGGCACGATCACGTCACCGCCGAGCGTCGCGAGCTCGTCCGGGCGAAGCGGCGGCTCCGGGCACGGGTCGCACGTGGAGGCGTCCCACGCGTACTCGGTCACCACGGCGCCGGGGTTCTTTTCCACCGTTCGCTCGAACAGCGCGTCATAGAACGAGCCGAACGTCTTTCGCACGCTCTCCTCGACGCGGATGTTGGTCGGGATCGACGCGTTCTTGTAGTTGGCAACCTCGTAGCGCTGCTGCTTGCCGAGGATGTGGACGATCAGGTCCTGCTTGCCCGCGCTGTTCAGGAGCCCGAGCCGAACGGGCAGCGTGAAGGTCGGCGCGTCGTAGTGGAAGCGAAGCGGCGACAGTACGGCGCGCCCATTCTTGAACTTCACCTTCTTCGCGTCCACCTTGGCCACGAAGAACTTGGTGTTCTGCTCGACGTACGGGCGAAGCACCTCGTTGGCGCCCTTCGGGATGTTGTACTCGTTCTTGCGGAGCCACTTGTCGAGCCCGCCCGAGTCCTTCGCGCTCAAGACGACGATGTCGTACTCGGCGACCTTGAACTGCGCCTCGATCGTGACGCCGTAGTCCTCTTCAGCGTCGGCGGCGGAGCCGGCTTTGGCGCGGCGCATCGCCGTGGGCGCCGAAGCCATCTCGTAGACCACCATCGGCTGACACGGGTCTTGCTCCCAGTATTCGACCAGCCTCGGCGCCGCCAGCTTGTCGACGCGGCCGAAGATCTCGCGGGGCAGCGTCTTCACGTTGTCTTCCTGCAAGACCACCGGGACGGGCACCACCATCGCGAAATCCTCGGGCGGCCCCTGGTAGTTGTTCTGCATCGACAGCACGGTGCGCGTCCCCTCGCGCATCATCACCACCATCGTCGCATTGTTGTAGAGCGAGGCATCGGCCCCGCTCACGTAGAACCCACAAAACGCGCGCGACGTCGTCGGCCAAGCCACGGCCACGCACAGACCCAGAACAGCGAACAGTTGCTTCATCGATTACTCCTCGGTTGCTTCGGTAGACGCACGAGGAAGGGATTCGGATCTATTTCGTGTGAGCGGCCTCGAATTTGGGCCGTTTGGCGACAGCGCAGAGCGCCCGCGGCTCAGTTCTGGATGTCGATCAGCTCGACGTCGAACACGAGCATGCCGGCTGGGCGCCCGGGGCGGCCTTTGTAGGCGAGCTCCTCGGGGATCCAGATGCGGCGCTGCTCGCCGACGACCATGAGCTGAAGCCCCTCGGTCCAGCCTGGGATCACCTGATTGAGGCCGAAAGTCGCTGGCTGGCCCCGCACGACGGAGCTGTCGAACATCTTTCCGTCCGTGGTCCACCCGCTGTAGTGCACCGTCACCCGGCTGGAAGCGGCGGGATGCTCGGTGCCCGTACCCTTTTTGAGCACGCGCGAGCCAAGGCCGGACTTGGTCTTCTTCGCGTTCTTTGGGATCTTCGCGACGTCCTTGGGAACGGGAGGCGGCTTCGGGGCTTCCTTGAAGCTCAGCAGCTCCACGTCGAAGACCAGCGTACCGCGCGGTGGTCCGAAGGCCGCGTGCGGATCTTTGGTGTCGGTCGCCTCACCGTACGCGAGCTTGCCCGGGATCCAGAACCGGCGCTTTTCGCCTTCGACCATGAGCTGCACGCCCTCGGTCCAGCCCTTGATCACCCGGTTGAGCGGGAACTCGGCAGGCTTGCCTCGCGCGACCGAGCTGTCGAACATGCGGCCGTCGGTGGTCCAGCCGGTGTAGTTCACCGTGACGATGTCTGCGGCCCCGGGGTTCTTCTTGCCGGTGCCGGGCTGGAGCACGGTCCACGCGAGGCCCGAGGCGCTTCGCTCGGCCCCGTCGGGCGGCGCGGCGACATCGTCCGGCGCCGGAATGGGCTCGGGCTTCTTCGGGGCGGCAAGCTGCTTGGGTTTTTCAGCTTCTGGCTTCGGGGCCTCTTCGGCAGCCGCTTTGGCTTCGGTCGGCGCTTCGGGCTCGGCGGCGCTTGGCTTACAGGCGACGAGCGCGGCGCCCAGCACCACGCATCCAACAACGCTCCAGATGGTCTTCATGGGGGCGTGGTAGCCGACTGCGCCCGCGGTGTCTACTTCTCAAGCTGAGGACGGGAATCGGGCGGATCCACCACTTCGACGACCTCGCCCTCGACGTCGATCACGTCCGGCGTGCCAGGAGGCGGGCCCCCGTAGCCAGTGGCCACGACGCGCACGCGCCCTTCCGCGACTTGGCGTTCGAACCACCGTCGAACCCATCCCGCGATGAGCCGACGTGTGAGCGGCATCACCATCGATAGCCCGACGACGTCGGTCATGATGCCGGGCGTGATCAGCAGGATGCCGCCGATGAAGATCAACAGGCCGTCGATGACCCCGTCTTTGGGAAGCTGCTGCCGGGCCATCGCTTCCTGCCACCGTCGAATGACGCGCGCACCCTCGAGGCGCGCGAACCAGGCGCCGAGCGCGCCAGTCACGAGCACGAGCGCGATGGTTGGCCCGGGCCCCAGCGCTCGGCCGACGGCGATCAGCAGATACAGCTCGACCAGGGGAACGACGGTGAACAGCAGAAAAAGCCGACCCACGTGGTGAACCTAAGTCCGAATCCGGCGCTGCGCTAGGGATGCCCGCGGCTGGAAAGCTACACGTCGTTGCGCTTTGCTTGGCGTGAGCGGGGTTCTGCCGTACATCGGGCGACATGAGCGCGGGGGCCGACGGGTCGATGAACCCGAAATGGGGACTTCGATGCGTGTTGGGCGGCGGCCTCATGGGGCTCGCGAACCTCGTCCCCGGCATCAGCGGTGGTACGATGCTCCTGGCCGCCGGGATCTATCCGCGGTTCATTCAAGCGATCGCCGACCTGAGCGCGCTTCGGTTTCGAAAGAGCTCGTTCTGGGTGCTGGCGCTCGTCGGCGGCGCCGCGGCGCTCGCGATCCTTCTCGGCGCAGGCCCGATCAAAGACGCCGTCGTCAACCATCGCTGGGCGATGTACAGCCTGTTCATCGGGCTCACGCTCGGCGGGGTGCCGGTGCTCTGGGGGATGGCGCGGCCTGCAACGAACGCGTTCTGGGCCGGGACGGCGGCCGGGCTCGTCATCATGGCAGCCCTCGCTTGGCTACAGCTCGCGGGTAGCGATTCCGGCGCCGCTCGCGATGGGGTCGTGATGATGTTCGTGGCTGGAGTCGCGGGGGCGAGCGCGATGATCCTGCCAGGGGTGAGCGGCGGTTATCTGCTGCTCGTGCTCGGGGTCTACGTGCCTGTGCTGAGCGCAATCGACGCGCTGGTCGAGAGCATGAGGGCCGGGGATTGGGCGGGTCTCATGGAGCCGTTTCAAAGCGTGGTACTTCCGGTCGGCATCGGCGTAGCGGTCGGCGTCCTGGTGATCAGCAACTTCGTCAAGGTCGTGCTCGACAAGTACGAACAGCCGACGCTCGGTGTCCTGATGGGCCTTCTGGTTGGCGCGGTCTTCGGCCTCTGGCCGTTTCAAGAAGGCGTCGAGCCCAAGGTCGGTGAGATGTACAAAGGGCAGGTGCTCACCGCCGAGCGGCTCGCCGAGCTTTCACCCGACAAGTACCCGACCGCGTTCTACACGCCGACGTTCACCGACGTGATGATGGCCATCGGTCTGGTCGGGGTCGGGTACATGATCACGACGCTGGTCGCGCAGATCGGCGGAGCGAGCCCGAAACGCCGCTGAGCCGGCTCCGCGCTCAGTTCTGAAGGAGCTGGTCACACTCGGCGCTGATGTAGCCGAGGGCCACGAGCTGACGGCAGAGCTCTGGTGTCATCTGCTGCTTTTCCTTGCCGAGGGCGGGCTTTTGGGGCCCCGAGCGGACCGTGGACGCCGCCAGCCAACGCCCGCGGTCCGGCGCACCGAGAAACTGCCCGTGAAGGGTGCGGAGATAGCGCTGCGCGATCGGCTGCGCGCGGCCGTCGAGCTCTTTGCGCTCCCAGTAGTCGTTCTGCAAATCGAAGATCACGTGCGAAAGATTGCCGCGCACGATCATCTTCCAGTCGCCGCCACGAATCACGCGCCGGTGATCGAGGAAGTCGCTGAATGCGACGTACGGCCCGTGCGGCCAATCGCCGCGCATGAAACCGAGCAGGCTTCGGCCTTCGAACCGACGCGGGATCGGCACGCCTGTCGCCTCGAGCACGGTTGGCCCGATGTCCATCGTGGAGACCACCGGCCCGACGCGAAGGCCCCCAGGAATCACGCCGGGCCACCGGAACATGAGCGGGACGCCGAGCAGCTCCTGGTACACCGAATGGCCGTGCCCCCAAGAGCCGTGCTCCTGAAACTCCTCGCCGTGGTCGGAGGTGACCACGACGATCGTGTTCTCTTCGAGGCCGAGCTCGCGAAGCTTTTTCAAGAAGCGCCCGAACTGCCGGTCGTGGTAGCTGATTTCACCGTCGTGCAGCGCTTCGATGCGCTCCTTGTCCCGCTTGGTGAACTTGAACTTCTTCGGGTTCTTCTTCGCCTCGTCGAGCATCAGGTGGGTGCGCCGGTTTTGCACCTGCCCGCTGTAGGGCGTCGGGTCGTACATCTTCAGAAACTCGTCCGGCGGGTCGTACGGCACGTGCGGGTCGATCGTCTGGACGTACACGAAAAACCGCTTGGCTTTGTTCTTTTCGATCCAGCTCGCGGCTTCGCCGAACACGTTGGACGCGTTGGTGTTGCGGCGCTCGCGGATGTAGTTGGTGTAGTGGTCCCAGCCTTGGTCGAAGCCAAACGCGTTGGACACGTAGCCGTTGGCGATGAAGCTGGCGGTTTTAAAGCCGGCCTTTTTGTAGACCTCGCTGAGCATCAGCGCGGACTTCGGGAGCCGAGAGGCGTCTTCTTTGGTCTTGTGCGTGGCGGGATGAAGCGACGTGAGGACGCTCGCCACGGCGGGCTTGGTCCAGTTCTCGGGGGACTGGGACCTCTCGAAGAGGGCGCCTTCGCGCGCCATCTGATCGATGACCGGGGTTTTGACGCGCGTCTTCGGGTAGTACGCGGTGAGCTTGCTGGCGCGAAGCGTGTCGATCAGCAGCACGACGACGTTGCGGGCGGGCGCATCGAGCGCCACCACGTCCCGCGCCGCGCGAACTACGCGAACATCGCTCACTGCAACCGGCGTGCTGCCGTCGTTTTCGAACCGTACGCGTGCGAGCGTACCCACGCGCTGCCGAATCGGGAGCTGCTCATCGCGCCAGGCGCCCGATGCTTTGACCGTCTTCGGAGCCCCGGCGGCGCTGTCGCTGTCGACCCGCACCGCAAGCGACCCATCGCCCTCGACGGTGGACCCCGCACCAAACACCAGCGTGCCGCCCTCCGGCGCCTCGACGAACCAGTCGACGTGCGACGCCGGCGGAAGGACGACCGCGCGCCGAGAGACCCCGCCCACGGACGTCTGCTTCACCGAGAGCCTGCTCGCCTTGCCCGGCTCGGCCGACGCGGGCTCGAACCGAAGCGACTCGATGGCGAGCGAGCGCGGCTTGCCGCGTACAGGCGCGGTTTTCGTCGCGCGAAGCATCATGGCGTTCTCCCCTTGGCGTACGAGCGCTTCCGGGATCGAAATCACGACTTCGGTGAAGCGGTCGCTTCGCGTGACGCGCGCCTCACCAGCGGTCTTGCCGTTGACGTAGGCGATCACCGCGCCGGTTGCGTACGGCCTGGCTCTCAGCGTTAGGCGCATGGCCTGCTTCGAATCGGCGGGGAGGTAGAGACGTGCGGTCTTGCCGAAGGTCGACACCTGGGCCTTGCCTTCGCGGCTGTCGGCGTGCCAGCCGCTGTTCCAATTGCCGAGCGTGTACTTGAGGCGCGTCGCGGCGCCGAAGCTCACGTTGAGGCCCCCGGCTTCGTAGAAATCAGCGAGGTGAAGCAGCGCGAGCAGGTCGAGGTAGTCCGCGCTGCCCTCGGGCACGGGCGCGACGGCCGGCGCGGGTCTCGCCGCCACGGGCGCGGATTCGACCCGGCCAGCGGCATCCTCGCCCGCAATCGGCGTGTCCTCCGGGACGGCGATGTCGATTCGACTCTGTTGGCACGACCACGCGTTCAGCGAGATGACCAGTGCGACCGCTAAGCGGCTCTTCATGAGCGTTCCCCCTAGGTGAAATCGGCTACCACGGGGCGGGGAGGCGGGCAACGGCGCGGGGGCGACCGTGGCGCAGACGAATGTGCTAGTTGACCCGTCTCATGGACGGCAGTGGGCAGCCTCGCGACTGGAGCGTGAAGAAGAGCGCGAAGCTCTACCAGATCAAGGGCTGGGGCGAGCCCTACTTCCGCATCAACGAGCGCGGACACGTCGAGGTCCGGCCCGACCCGACCGCGAACAAGGCGATCGACCTCTACGAGCTCACGAAGCAGCTCACGGGGCGCGGGCTCGATCTACCGATTCTGATTCGGTTTCCGAACATCCTTCAGGACCGCATCCGCCTGCTGAACGAGTGCTTCCAGCAGGCGATCGACGAGTACGGGTACGAGGGCGCGTACCGCGGCGTCTTCCCGATCAAGGTCAACCAGCAGCGGCACCTCGTCGATGAGATCGTCGAGTCCGGGCGGCCTTGGCGGTTTGGCCTCGAGGCAGGCTCCAAGCCCGAGCTTCTGATCGCGCTCGCGGCCATGGAAGACGAAGACGGGTTCATCATCTGCAACGGCTACAAAGACCTCGCCTATCTCGAGACTGCGCTCGTCGCTCAGCGGTTCGACAACACCGTCGTCGTCGTGCTCGAACGCATCGAGGAGCTCGAGCTTGCGTTTCGTGCGTCGGAAAAGCTCGGCATCCGGCCGTGTCTCGGCGTGCGGGCCAAGCTGAGCAGCAAAGGCATGGGCCGCTGGGCGCGGTCCGCAGGCGACCGCGCGAAGTTCGGCCTGACCATGGCGGAGATGGTGCACGTGGTCGAGGAGCTCGAAAAGCGCGACATGCTCGACTGCCTCAAGCTTCTTCACTTCCACATCGGCAGCCAGGTCTCGAGCATCATCCCGGTCAAGAACGCGATGCGCGAGGCGGGGCAAATCTACGTCGAGCTCTCCAAAATGGGCTGCGAGATGCGCTACCTCGACGTCGGCGGCGGCCTGGCGGTCGACTACGACGGCTCGAAGACCGATTTCCGCGGCTCGATGAACTACGACCTCCAGGAGTACGCCTACGACGTCGTCTCCGGCATTCAGGAGGCGTGTGAAAAGGCCAGCGTGCGGCCTCCCACGATCGTGAGCGAGAGCGGGCGTTCGATCGCGGCGTATCAGTCGGTGCTGGTGTTCGACGCGCTCGGCGTCGACCACGTGGATTTCGAGGACCCGACCGAGCCGTCGACGGACGACCACCGCGTGCTCGGCGAGCTCTACGAGACGTGGAAGGGCATCCAGCCGAAAAACGTGCAGGAATCGTGGCACGACGCGGACCAGGCGCTCGAAGAGGCGCGAAGCCTCTTCAAGTTCGGCTACCTCGGCATGCGCGCCCTAGCCCGTGCCGAACGGCTGTTCTGGAGCTGCTGCAAGAAGATTCAGCGCAACATGCGCCGGCTCAAGCACATCCCCGAAGAGCTTCACGTCGTGGATGAGCTGATGGGCTCGCTCTACTACTGCAACTTCTCGCTCTTTCAGTCGGCCCCCGACATTTGGGCGATGGATCACCTGTTTCCGTTCATGCCAATCCACCGGCTCGAAGAGGAGCCAACGGTGCGCGCGCGGCTTGCCGACCTGACCTGCGACTCCGACGGCATCGTCGACCACTTCATCGACGTCGAAGAGGTGCAGCGCTCGCTCGACCTGCACCCGGTGAAGCATGGTGAGCCGTATTTCCTCGGGATGTTTCTCGGCGGCGCCTATCAAGAGATCCTCGGCGACCTCCACAACCTGTTTGGCGACACCAACGCGGTGCACGTGCGCCTCGAAGACTACGGCTACAGCGTGGCCCACGTGATCAAAGGCGACGCGATCGACGAAGTGCTTCGTTATCTGCAGTACGACCCGGAGGAGATGGTGGAGCGCGTTCGCAAGCAGGCGGAGCGCGCCCTCAACAAGGGCCGGATGACGCTCCCGCAACTGCGCACGTTCATGCGCCACTACGAATCGAGCCTTCGCGGCTACACCTATCTCAAGAGCGACGCCTGAATTGACGCCGTTTCCGGGGCGTTTTCGACAGTGCGCGAACGAGCCCCTACCTTGAAAGAGTGGACTTAGCCGAGTTCCAGGAGGCGCTCCTCCAGCACATGGAGCGGAAGACGCACTGGGCCTGGCCGGCGTTCACCGGAGGCCACGTGGCCAAGGACCGGCTCCACGTGCACCTCGAGCAAGAGTGGGAGGTGTATGTGCGCGACTTCCCGGTGCTGGTGGGACGCGCGTACGTGCAGTGCCCGATTGCCGAGGTACGGCGCGAGCTCGCGGAAAACCTCTACGAAGAAGAGACCGGCGGCCTCGCGGCGGGCAAGCCTCACCCGGAGCTGTTCATGATGTATCCGAAGGGGCTTGGCATGGAGGTGGCTCGCTTCGACCGTGTGGCGCTCCTTCCTGGCGCGCGAGCGTACCGGGCGTTCTTGGACGATGCGACGCAACGCCGAGGCTGGGCCGTCGCCGCGTCGATCGCGACGCTGTTCATCGAGGGCACGCCGTACGAACGCCACGAGCTCGATTCGTCCGCGCCGCCGCGACCGCAACCACCGCTCGAAGCGCACCCGCTCGTGAAGCACTACGGACTGCCTCTCGAATGCCTCGCATTGACCAAAGCGCACCGCGCTGTGGAGGGCGAGCACCGTCAAGCCGCGTGGCGAGTGATGCTCGACCACCTCCCCGCCGAGGATCGGCCAGCCGTCGTCGAGGCGATGGAGCACGCGGTCGAGGCGTGGCGAGCCTATCGTGACGACGTGGCCGAGGCGTGCGGCGTGACGCGGGAAATGCTGCAGCTATCCGCCTAGCTGCTTCTTCTGGACTTTGCCCATCGCATTGCGCGGAAGCGCATCGAGGACGAAAACCTCGCGTGGTCGCTTGTGGGGGCTCAGGCGCTCGGCCACGAAGCCGGAGAGCTCCGCCACGTCTTTGAGGGCGCCTGTTCGAAGCACGACATGGGCGACGATGCGCTGGCCGAGGTCGTCGTCGGCGACCCCGACGACGGCTGCCTCGCGAACGCCGGGGTGCTCGAGAAGGCATGCTTCGATTTCGCCGGCGCCGACTCGATAGCCGCCCGTCTTGATCAAATCCGTGCTGCGGCGGCCGAGGATCCGGATCGCACCCGACTCGGTGCGGGTCGCGAGGTCGCCGGTGTAGAACCAGCCGTCTTCGTCGAGCACCTCAGCAGTTGCGTCGTCGCGGTCGAGGTAGCCTTCGAAAACCGCTTCGCTCCGCACGGCGACCTCGCCGATAGTAGAGTCGTCGTGTGCGTCGATCGTTCGTCGCTCCTCGTCGACGAGCCTGAGCTCGACGCCTGGAAGCGGCGGTCCGACGTAGCCCGGCATCGGAGGTCTTGCCGCAGGGACTCCGCAGTTGATGAGCGTCTCGGTGAGGCCGTAGCGCTCATGCACGCCTCGGCCGCAAAGCGCTTGGATGCGCGCGTGTTCCCTCAGCGAGAGGCCGGCCGAGCCCGAAACGAGGAGCCGCGGCCGCCGAAGCGCCTCGCAAAGGGCATCGTCCTCTTCGGCAGCTTCGGCGAAGCGGTGGTACATGGTCGGGACCGCAAAGAGGACAGTCTGCTCGTGGCGATCGTCGAGGAGGGCCTCGGCAAGCGCCTCTGGTGTGAAGCGCGGGACATAGTGGAGCGCGCCGCCCACGCGGAGACTCCCGAACAGCCCGAGCACGAGGCCGTGGGCGTGAATCAGCGGAAGGGCGTGGACGACGGTGTCGCGTTCGGTCCAATCCCAGGCCTCGGCGAGCGCATCGAGGTTGGCGGCGATGTTGCGCCGGGTGAGCACCGCGCCTTTCGGTGGGCCGGTCGTGCCGGACGTGTAGAGGATCAGCGCAGGCGAGTGGTCTACCGGAAGGGAATCGAGGGAGCCGTCCTTTCCGCGGTACGAGGAACGGAGCGAGGGCACGCCGTCGATCTCCGGTGGGAGCTCGAAAGCGCTGTCACAAAACGCGAGCCGCGGTTTCGAATCGTCGAAGACGTGCTGCGCCTCGCCGCGGCCGAGCTTTGGGTTGAGCGGAACCGTGGCGACCCCTGCCGCGGCGTTCCCGATCATCGCTGCCGCCGTCGAAAGCGACGGCACCGCCCACACCGCGACACGCTCGCCAGGCCGAACGGAAACCTTGCGAAGAAGCGCCACGTGCTCGAGCGCAGCGCCTGCAAGCTGCGCACGAGTCCACGCCGCGTCGCCGATGAAAAGCGCAGGACGCGGGCCAGCGGAGCTCAGGCACGGGAACAGCTCGCCCACCTAGAGCGCCATACCAGCCCGCCCCCGATTTGTCCCGACCCCAAACACTCCGTGCGACACCCTGTGTCACTCGGCAAAAAAGGGGTCAGGCACCTTTTCCGTGGGGTTAATCTCCGTCGCCAGAAGCGGCCGGCTCGCGAACGCAGGCCACTCCACGAAGGACGAACCACTCCGGATGTTCGCAGAAGTGCTTCGTGAGCTGCGGCGTGGTGTGAACGTACCGGGCCCTCACACACCGATCGCCACCCAAGCGAACGAACACGTTTCGCTCGCCTTTCTCGCGGCGCGGGCGGCGACACGAACACAGCATCGGGTGGTCGAGTCGAAGCTCGACACCGCGCTCTTCCAAGTACTCGTCGCTCGCTTTTTTCACATGCCCCCTCGGATAGCCCGGCGATGCACCGACGCTGCGGACGTACGGCTCGTTGAGGCCCCACTGGTCGACGGTGGGAAGCCCGGAGAAGTACGGGACCGTGCCCGCCAAGGTCGTTGCAATCACGGTGTCCGGAGGAATCACCTCTTCGAGCTTGCTCCCGACCAGGGTGCCTTCCTCGACCATGAGGTTCATCACCTCGAGGCTCTGAAAGCCAAACCCGTCCTTGACGATTCGCGGAAAGCCAAAGGAGTCGGTTTCCGTCGGACGCTGCGCAAACGTTAGTCCGACCGCGAGCAGCACACCCGCCACGGCGACCGCTCGCTTTCGAGCGGCGATGTCGATGAGGCCCGCAAATCCCGCAAACAGGAGGACTGGATAGACGGTCCACAGGAACCTGTACTCCATGAAGTCTCCGCCCGCGTGCATGATGTGCACCGCATAGACCAAACCAAACAGAGCACCGTAGCGAATCACCCAGCGTGTCTTATCGCGCGCGAACACCAGGCCGCCGACGATCGCCGCAACGACGACGAAGAGCTCGGGCAGTGCGTAGAGGACGGTCCCCAAATAGGACGCCCCTCGAACCCAGGCGTAGATGCCGCCAGCCTTCGCGAAGTACGTGTTGGGAAGGAGCTGCCCGTAGTAGGCGAGCCGGAAAACCGTGTGAAGAAGGACGGTTGCCATGGGAATGGCTGCCCACCTCGCCGCTTTCCGGAGCTCCCAGTGCCCATCTCTTCGTTTCCCTTGGTGCAACAGCACGAGGGCGACCACCGCGACGACGAGAGCGCCATCGGCTCGCACCAGACAAAGCAGCGCGGCGAGACAAGCCGACACCCACATCGGTGCGGCAAGCGCGAACGCCGTCACCCCTACCGAGAGCATCAGCAGCGCGGCCGCCATCGTCTCTAGACCGGTGCCCGCGTGCGCTGCGAAGCCGGTGCGGGCAAACAGCAGCCACAAGACGGGGAGACCAAGCCAGCGGAACGCGTCACTCTCCGTCCACTTGAACCAGAGGAAGACGAGCGTCGCCGCAATGAGAGCGTAGCAGGATACTCCCACCACACGCGCAGCGAGGAGTGGATCGACCCCGAGGCCAATCGCCGCCGCCGAAAGGAGAGTCCACGCGAAGTTGGTGTAGCCCTCGATCCTCACGCCTTCGTTGAAGACGAGGCCAAGGCCGTCGGCGAGGTTCTTCCCGTAGCGGAACGAGATGTACGCGTCGTCCACCGCGATGATTCGCTGAGTCCAACGAGCCACGGCCAGCACGGCAGCGAGCACTGCGAAGGAGGACGCTAAGGCGAGCTCGGTGCGATTCCGGGACAATCGGGACCAGCCTCCTTTCGTCTTAACCCATTCGAAAAGGTGCCTGACCCCTTTTTCGGCCTTTTACTGCTCGACGGGGAAGGACCCGTTGCCCCATTCGCTCCAGCTACCGTCGTACAAGCGGACGTCGTCGTAGCCGAGATGGGTCAGGGTCAGCCACGCGAAGGCGCCGCGCCAGCCGGAAACACAATAAGCGACGGTCGTTTCGGCGGGGTCGAGGCCCGGGTAGAGCGCGTCGAGGTCCGCGTCGCCGAGCAAGAAGCCAGCGGACAGGTTGCGCGTCCAGTTCACGCTGAGGGCTGTGGGGATGCGGCCGTCGCCATATTCGCCTTCGGAGCGCGCGTCGACGAGTTGAATGGCGGGCATGTCGTAGGGCGCGTCGCCGAGCTGCGAGAGCACCCACTCGCCCGTCACGCGAAGGTCCTCGTCGACGGCTGCGACGGTGTACTCGGTGACTTCGACGTCGGCCGGGTCGGTGTCGAGCGCGCCGCCAGCGGCCACCCAGGCGTCGTAACCGCCGTCGAGGTAGCGCACGTCGCCGTGCCCGTAGTAGCTGAGCGCCCACACGATGCGCGCCGGGTCGTACTCGGGGCCCTCGCCGTACACGACCGCAATCGTGTCGTTGCGGAGGCCGGCGGCCCGGAGCGTGGGCTCGGCGTCGAGCGGAAGTGGAATCTGCGCCGTGACGTCGTCGCGTAGGACCGCCAGCTGCTCCGGGCGCAGGCGTATCGCGCCGGGAATCCGCGAGTCGCTGAAGCCGGACGCGCGCGTGTCGACGAGCTGCACGTCGGGATCACCCAGGCGGGCTTCGAGCCAGGCGGTGTCGACCACGAGGCCGCTCTCGCTTGGAAGGCCGCCGTCGGGCTCACCGGTGCTGCCGTCGGGCTCGCGGGTGCCACCGTCGGGGTCGGTGGTGCCAGCACTGCTGCTTCCACATCCAACGAGCAGGACGACGATCAGCGGGGTCATCATTCGAATAAGCATGGGCGGCACTCTACCCCAAACATCGGAAATGCGGTACGAGGCGACTTGCTGTGCTCGATCCCAGCCAGACCCTCGTGATCGCGAACCCGATGGCGCGCCACGGGTTCGTCGGCGAGCATTGGGCGGAGCTCAGCCAGCAGATCACAAACGTGCTCGGCCCGGTTACGCTCGAGCTCACCAATGCGGGCGGCCACGCGCTCGAGCTCGCCAAGAACGCAATCGCGAGCGGCGCGCGGACCCTCGTTTCGTTCGGGGGCGACGGCACGCACAGCGAGGTTGTCGACGGCATCATGCAGTCCGGCCTCAATCACGAGGTCTCGCTCGGCATCCTGCACGCCGGGACGGGCGGCGACTTTCGTCGCATGATCCCGGGCGCCGAAGAGCTCGAGAGCGCCTGCAGGGTGGTTCGCGACGGGGCCGCCGTGCCGATCGACATCGGCTGGGTGCAGTACGTGAGCGACGACGGCAAGAGCGAAGGCCGCTTCTTCCTCAACATCACCTCGATGGGAATGGGTGGCCTCGTCGACCGTTTCGTCGCCTCGTCGAAATCGAAGTCGAGCGGCAAGGCGAAATATTTCAAGGCCGTGCTTCGCGCGCAGATGAAGTACAAGCCCGCACGGATACGACTTCACGTCGATGGCAAAGACGAGGGCGAGCACGACATCAGCAACATCTGCGTATGCAACGGGCGCTGGGCGGGCGGCAGCATGATGTTTGCCCCGGACGCTCGGCTGACCGACGGGATGTTCGACATCGTGCTGATCCGCTCCACCTCGACGCTTCGCGGACTTCCGATCATGGCAGGCCTCTACAAGGGCACCCACGTGCGCTCGCCGCTGGTCGGCACGTTTCGAGGGCGACACGTCGTGGTCGACATGGTGGCCAACACGGCGTGGATGGACATCGACGGTGAAGCGCCAGGGGTCGGCCCCGCCGAGTTTCGAATCCACGACGGGGCGATTCGCGTGATCGGCATCGGCGCCGAGTTCGTGTGAGCTATCAGGCGCCGCGCTTCATCTCGCGGAGCCGCCGAATCGCGAGCTGGCCGAGCCGAAGCGACGTGCGTGGAGCAAAGCGGTGGACCCGCCAATACACCTGCGCGGTGTTGGACACGATGATGAAGAAGCGGTTGCGGTCGACGCCGCGAAGAACGACGCGCGCGGCTTTCGTAGGGTCCATCGCTTTTTCGGGCGTGATGCGGACGAGCGCGTCCGGCGAGAAGTCCACGTACTTGGTCGACTCGAGAAGCGGCGTGTCGATGAGGCCCGGGCAGACCACGCTCGCGCGCACGCCGTACTCGGCCCCCTCGATGCGCAGCACGGACGAGAGGCCCACCACTGCATGCTTCGTCGCACCGTAGGCGCCCTCCGCCGCCGCCGGGATCACGCCCGCTGCCGACGCGACGTTCACGATGTGGCCGAAGCCCTGCTCCCGCATGATCGGATACGTGGCGTGTACGCCGTGGACCACGCCGCGGAGGTTGACGTCGATCAGGTCGTTCCAATCCTGCAGGCTGGTGTCGCGGAGCTCGGCGCAGACGTTGATGGCCGCGTTGTTGTAGAGATAGTCGATTCGTCCGAGGTCTCGATAGGCGCGACCGACGAGCGCCTCGACTTCCTCGGAGTCCCGCACGTCCACGGTGGTCGCGTCGAGCTGCGCGCCCTCGTTTTCGAGCTCGGCGGCGGTTCTGCCAAGAAGCTCTTCCTGGACGTCCGCGAGCGACACGTAGCAGCCGCGCGCCGTCAGCTCGCGTGCGAGCGCCTTTCCGAGCCCGCCCGCGGCGCCGGTGACGATGGCGACCTTGCCTTCGAGATCACGTTTCATGGCGTCGGTCCTACGAGGGACCGTGCATTCTCGCAAAGGGCGCTATGCTGGTGCTCGATGGCGCGTCCGTTCTTCGGCGACCAAAACCCTTTCGGATTCGCACATCGCGGGGGCGCCCTGCGCTGGCCCGAAAACACGCTCGTGGCCTTTCGTGGCGCAGCCGAGCTCGGCTATCGGCACATCGAAACCGACGTACGCGAAACCGCGGACGGGCATCTCGTGTGCTTTCACGACCCGACGCTCGAACGAACGACCGACGGACGCGGGGAGCTGCGCCACCACACGCTCGAGGAGCTCGCACGGCTCGACGCCGGCTACCACTTCGTCGAAAACGGGAGCCATCCCCATCGCGGCGCGGGGGTGCGCATCCCGACCCTCGAGGAGACCCTCGCGACGGACTCGCGCCTCAAGTACAACCTCGAGGTGAAGCTGAACGACCCGGCGCTCGCACGGCGGCTCTGGGAGCTGATCGACCATCATGGCATCCATGACGACGTCCTGGTCGCCTCGGAGCACGACGCCGTGACCGATGCGTTTCGGGCGCTGAGCCGCGGGCGCGTGGCGACATCCGCCGGGCGCAAGCGCGCGCTCGGGTTTTGGGCGCGCGCTCTGACGCACAGGTGGCGATACGCGATGTTTCCCTTCGACGCGCTTCAGATTCCGCCAACATTTCGCGGCAGGCAGGTCGTCACGCCCCGGTTCGTCGAAGCGGCGCACCACCACGGCATTCAAATCCACGTGTGGACGATCAACGAGCGGCCGGAGATGCAGTCCCTGCTGGCGCGCGGGGTGGACGGGCTCATGACCGACATCCCGGAGCTCTTGCTCGAGGTCCTCGCCGAACACTAGCCACCTCGCGCCGCGTGTGGTGTGATGGGCCCGTCATCATGAAGCAGCCGATGCTCCTCTTCGCGACCGAACGTTACCGAGAGCTCGGCGAAGACGTCGCCGGGGCGGGCGACTTCGATTTGGGCGCCATCGAGCGCAAGGTGTTTCCGGACGGCGAGCACTATCGCCGCATCGAAACCGACTGTGCGCTTCGTGACGTCGCGCTCATCGGCGGGACGATCGACGACGTCGACACGCTGGAGATCTACGACCTCGCCTGCGGGCTCGTGCAGCTCGGGGTGCATACACTCACGCTGGTGCTGCCGTGGTTTGGCTATCAGACGATGGAGCGTGCTTCGAAGCCCGGTGAGATCGTAGCCGCGAAGAATCGCGCGAGGCTGTTGTCGTCGATTCCGACGGCGGGCTCCGGCAACCGAGCCGTGATGATCGACCTGCACTCCGAGGGCATTCCCCACTACTTCTCGGGCAACATTCGGCCGGTCCACCTTCATGCGAGGCCGGTCGTGCTGCAGGCGATTCGCGACTTCGGCGGCGAGGACTTCGTGCTCGGCGCAACCGACGCGGGGCGCGCAAAGTGGGTCGAGAGCCTCGCCAACGATTTGCTCGTCGACGCGGCGTTCGTGTTCAAGCGGCGCCTGTCGGACACGCAAACCGACATCACCGCGCTCGCCGCTGACGTCGAGGATCGGCCCGTGGTGATCTACGACGACATGATTCGCACCGGCGGCTCGCTGCTTTCCGCAGCACGGGCCTACCAGGACGCGGGCGCCAGCGAGGTCTACGCGGTCTGTACACACGGCGTGTTCACCAAAGATGCTCTGGACAGGATGCGAAAGAGCGACGTGCTCGAGGGCATCGCCTGCACCAACACGCGGCCCCACGTCCAAACCCTCGCGGACGGCGACTTTCTGCGAGTTTATTCGTTGGCAGATTCGGTCGCGCAGTTCCTGACGGCGAGCGTCTAGGGGGGGCGGGGACAGTGGCAGCGTCAGTGCCAGTGTCAGTGCCAGTGTCAGCGTCAGTGCCAGTGCCAGTGCCAGCGTCAGCGTCAGTG